>ENA-OQKQ01000203-OQKQ01000203.1-human-gut-metagenome-genome-assembly--contig:-NODE-203-length-22739-cov-7.502786_pt1 | contig 22739 bp, 21 predicted proteins | sample MGYA00242651_ERZ504803 | MGnify/ENA primary metagenome ERZ504803 (study PRJEB26092, sample SAMD00036380) | human gut metagenome | host: Homo sapiens | study: EMG produced TPA metagenomics assembly of...
GCGGCTTTTATGATTTAGCCACAGCCTATCAGTCAGTGCACGTCAACTATTGAAAGCGCCGTATACCGAACGGTACGTACGGTGCTGTGAGAGGACAGCGGTTAGCCACCGCCTCCTACTCGATTTTTATTCTCAGTTGTTTTAAATAGTTACGCTTGAATTTATATTTTATCGTGGTAAAATAGATAGGCTGAGGAGAATATTTTTTAAGAGGTAGAGATAAGTGAAGAATAATAAGTATGAAATTGATATGGTGAACGGTTCAATAATGGATAAGCTTATTTCATTTGCGTTGCCGCTTATGATTTCGGGTATTTTACAGCTGGCATTCAATGCGGTGGATATTATTGTCGTGGGACAGTTTAGTGGCAGCAAATCACTTGCGGCTGTTGGCTCGACTACGGCACTTATCAATGTGTTTGTCAATTTGTTTATGGGTATATCGCTTGGTGCGAATGTGCTCGCTGCCCGATTTTATGCGGCAGGCAAGGATGATGAGATGTCTAAGACGGTGCACACCGCTATTATGATTGCACTCATAAGTGGTATTGTGATGGGTATAGTTGGTGTTATTTTTGCAAGGGGTGCGTTGGAAATCATGGGTACACCGGATGATGTCATAGGTCTTTCTACTATTTATATGAGGATTTATTTTTGCGGTATGCCGTTTTTTATGCTTTATAACTATGGCGCGGCAATTTTGCGTGCTGTCGGCGATACAAAGAGACCTCTTATCTTTTTGATTATTTCAGGCTGTATCAATGCACTGCTCAATCTGTTTTTTGTGATAGTGTGCAAACTGGGTGTTGCAGGTGTTGCAATCGGTACAATTGTTTCGCAGTTTGTTTCCTGTGTGCTTGTATTATACTGTCTGAGCAAAGCAGATACCAGCTATAAGCTCTGCTTTAATAAGCTTGCGATTGATAAGGAATATATGCTTCAGATATTTCAGGTGGGAATACCGGCCGGCATACAGAGCACGGTCATAAATATCTCAAATGCCATGCTTCAGTCATCAGTCAATTCCTTTGGCTCAATAGCCATGGCTGGATATACGGCGGCAAACAATATACTTGGCTTTTTGTATGTATCTGTCAACTCAATTACACAGGCCTGCATGAGCTTCACGAGCCAGAACTATGCGGTAGGAAAACAAAAGAGAATGGACAGGGTACTGATAGACTGTCTGTTTCTCACGACAGCGGTAGCACTTGTGATGGGAAGTGCTTCATACATATTTGGAACACAGATACTTGGCATATATACAAGTAATAGCGAGGTAATTAAATCAGGACTTGAGATTATTTCGATTACAACAATCCCATATTTCCTGTGTGGAATCATGGACCTTTTTCCGGGAGCACTAAGAGGAATGGGATACTCAACTGTACCTATGATACTTTCTATAATAGGAACAGTCGGAGTCAGAATCATCTGGATATATGGTCTGTTTCCAAGCCACAGGTCGCTGTTTTTCCTGTTTATATCATATCCCGGTTCATGGATAGCGACAATCATCATGCAGGCTATCTGCTATATGTTTGTCAGAAATAAAGTGAAAGCTACAATAGGAGCTCGGAAATTATAATTAAAATCTATTTGTATATGTGTTAAATTGTGATATAATATTTCCAGTTGATTATTTTGGAGGAATATTTATGAAAGCAAAACACACAGATTTAGAGAAACTTGAGCAGCTCTATAAAGAGTCGGGTAACCAGCTCGTAGTGCTCTACGGAAGGAGAGGCTGTCAAAAGGAGGAGCTCATAAAGGAATTTTGTGACGGAAAGAAATTCTTTTACTACAGATGCAGACAGGCATCGCCAGAGCATCAGCTTGAGATGATGGGGGAGGAGATAAGCCGTCAGTACAAGGTGAGCCTGAGCAGACAGACATATGAGGAGTACTTCGCGAGAATCAAATCAGGAGACCCTTCCAAGCTTGTCGTGATAATCGATGAGGCACAGTTTGTGGCAAAGAGGGATGCATCATTTATGGAAGCAGTTGCAAAGCTTAAAAAGCACAAGCTGTATCCGGGACCTGTACTTATAATACTTGCCACATCATCTACAGTCTGGGCCACACAAGAGGCAGCAGAGCAGTTTAAGGGAGCCGAAATGAAGATTGAATCGCTCAATTTCCTTGAGGTTGTAAGACATTTTGAAAGTCTTCCGGTTGCGGAAATCGTGAGATTTTACGGAGCAATCGGTGGAGTTCCGGTATATCTGGATAAGTGGGATGCAGCTAAATCCTTTAAGGATAACATATGCAGGCTTGTATTGACACCATCGGGAGCACTGTATGGTGAGGCGGATGCTGTTATATCCTCAGAGCTTCGAGAGCTTTCTGCATATAGCACAATACTTGCAGCAATCGCAAGAGGTGAGAACAAGCTCAATGATATTTTCCATGCGACAGGATTTTCGCGTGCCAAAATCAGCGTATATTTAAAGAATCTTGCCAACTTCAATATCGTGGAAAAAGTAGTTTCATTTGAGACCGGCGGATGGGAAAATGCAAAGAAGGGCGTATATCAGATAAAAGACACATTTGTTAATTTCTGGTTTAAGTTTGTCTATCCGAATATGTCCAATCTGTATCTGCTTTCACCGGAAGAGTTTTATGATACATATATAGAAAAAGAGCTTGATGCGTATCTTGAGAGATATTTCAGGGAGGTCTGCACAGAGTATCTGCTTATATTAAATCAGATGGGACAGCTTCCGTTTACCATAAAGCGTGTGGGTACATGGATTGGAAAGACAGGCCGCATAGACATCGTGGCTCAGAGCGAGGATAGAAGGAGTATCATCGGCTTCTGCAACTGGGACAAGCCAATGATGACCATGGATATGTGCGAGAATATGGCTATGGCTATGGATCAGGCAAGGCTTACATCTGATGACTATTATCTGTTTTCGGCAACGGATTTTGAGCCTGCACTGCAAAGCTATGTGGTCAGAGACCCTAGATTCAAGCTCATCAACATGAATGAATTATAGAGGAGCTTATGGGAAAATCACTGATATATGTGTAGCTCAACATAAATTGCATTTTTATGAGTCATAGAATATGTTGAGTTGTTGTCGTTTTTTGCTTGTTTCATATTTTTTTGGATTCCTTTCTTAACATAATTTAATTTATACGTTGTACTTATGGAGGTTAATATGGCTAAATATGCATATCGAGTTCCGAATGGAACTGAAAATGACAGAGTAGATGCATCTGACCTGCCATTACATGGTAATGGAACATTTTATTGCACAACACCTGATTGTCGAGCCAGAATGTATGTGCGCTCTCCGCAAAAGCCAAGTGCGTGTTTTGTGAGTTATAATATATCAGAACACACAGGAGGAATTCTTTGTCATATTAAGGATTTGTTTAAACCAGATGATTACTGTGAAAATCTCTTTTCTTTGGACAACTTTTTTACAAACTTATTAACTAAGCAAAATCGAGATTCTTCTCCACATCATGGAAGCGGCGGAAAAGGTAGTAATAGCAAAATTGCCATAAATACTTTAAAAATGCTTTATCTGATGTGTGTTCAGTATCGTGAAGGTGGCAGTTATAACAAATATCCAATAGATGATATTCTCGTTGACAAGTATAATTTTGATAAATACCGAGAAAATGGTATTATCGGTAATCGAATCGTTGCATGCACTTTTTGGAAATATGAACCTGATACAAATTGTATTTTTATGAACTGCCCCGATGAAAGATTATATTTGCCGAGGGAAGAACATAAAATTCTTAAAATACATGTAACGGATGATAAAATGTTCGAAAAGTGTGCGAACAAACTAAAAGATAAAACGCATTTGCATATATCAGTAATAGGTGCAAATTGGATACCGTCAAATGATGATAATTGTCTGGCTGAGTGTGAAGTTGTATCTGTGGGAAAACAAATATGCAAAGGGGACTAATACGGTTTTTGCATAATTAAAAAATTATCCCTTTTTAAAATTTTTGCAATTTCAAGTGCTTGTTCCTCGGAGTAGCCATATCCTTCGAATTCTTCCATTAACGCCTCTGTATCTATCTCACGGCTTTCATATCCTAATATATAATGTAGGATACGGAGTTGAGCAGTGGTTAGAGAATTTAATTTATTTTTTACAAGCATAGGTATCCATTCGAGCAGTTCTTTTCGTTCTGTTTTCTCGTTTACTAAGTCAATTGATTTATTTTTCATCACTTATTCCTTTCTGCGGGTGATACTCCATCACCCGCGAAAACTGTTTTAGATTAAAGTTCGAAGCCACTCCATCAATCCCTCATCATCATTCCATTGCGGCATCGCCGGAGTGTCCTTAATAGGATTTGCTTTTTCGAGAGCTTCTCGTTTGAGCGTTGTATCTGCTCTCGCATATATTTCTGTTGTAGTGACACTACTGTGTCCAAGCAAATCACGAATATAGACTAAATTCACATTTGCTTGTAATAGATGCATTGCTTTTGAATGTCTGATGCAGTGAGGCGAAAGTCTTTCGGGAATAAGTTCAGGATGAACTTTCCTCGCTTTATCTGCGTATTTTGTTAAAATATAGCTGATTCCAAAACGTGAAAGATGTTGACCGTTTCTATTTTGAAATAGGTATGCATCATTTCCGCCTGCATCAATTTTAAAATCTTTAATATATTGCTTTAATATATCCTCAGTTCTGGAAAGAAGTGGAACAACGCGTGTTTTATCTCCTTTTCCGGTTATTCTTATTGTTGCAGGTGCGCTAAAACGAATATGAACTATCTTAATATCTGCGATTTCTTGAACTCTGGCACCTGTGTCGTACATAAGACTGAGAATAGCCAGATCCCGGCGACCGTATTTGGTTTTTATATCTGGTTGTTCAAGAAGTAATTTTATGCCGTCAATAGTAAGATATTTTAACCCAGGTTCTGATTGCTTCATTGGCCGTATGGCTAAATTTTCCTGACATTGCAGGGCACGGTCTGGTAGTGCGAATTGCAGATACCTGAAAAATGATTTTAATGCGCCTAATCGTTGATTGCAGGTACTTGCACCACAATTTCTTTCTTTTTTGAGCCATAGCATAAAATCTTCAATGCCTTGAACATCAAGCATATCTAATGTTAGCAAATTAGGTTTTATATGTTTTTCCGTATCGTAAAACAAAAGCAGTAACCGAAATGTGTCACGATACGTAGCTATTGAATTAGGACTTAGATTTCGTTGTATCGGCAAGTATTCTGTGAAAAATTTAGTCATGTGATATGCAAAATCAGGTATTTTATTCTTCATACACCACACCTCCGACTTCTGGAAATACATGCCCGGTTAGCTCGTCCATTTGTTCTAGCACATCTGGAAAAGCTTCAGCGGTTAATTTTAAATAATACTGTGTCGAAGCAATGCCTGTATGTCCAACGTATTTAGACAAAATAGGAAGCATCGCAGTAAGATCAACACCTTCTTTAGCCCATTGGTTTAATCTATGACATATAAATGTGTGACGTAGATCATGCACCCGTGGTCCCAGTTCTTTGCCAAGATATGGGATTCCTGCTAGCCATAGTTGTTCGCGAAAATGTCGTTCTATATTACTTACACAATATCCGGTTCCGTCTTTTTTGAAGAAGAATGGAAAGTCTTCTTCATGATCACTGTGAAAAGATTCTGTATATGTTCTGCATCGAGCTGCTAGTGTTGCTGCCATTGGAACGAGTCGTTCATTTCCGTTTTTGGAATCATGGATATGAATAATCCAACGTTCGATATCAACATCGCCAACTGTAAGATTAAGAAGCTCCGATATGCGGAAACCGCATCCATAAAGCATCCGGTATAAAAGCGGAAACGAGAGATGGCGGTATGGAGAATTTGGAGTATATTCCATTTGATCTAAAGAAATAAATAGTTTCTTAATCTCTGCTTTGGTGAATACATATGCCGTATGTTGTGAAAAATGATATTTTTGCGGTGGGGCTATATAGCCAGAGTAGCCTTGGCTGTTTAAAAATATAGCAAAGTGTTGAAGATACATAATCCTCGCTGATCTTGTAGTATCATTTTCGTTCAGCCGTTTTTGTGCCCAAGCCAGAACAATTTCTTTCGACAATTCGTAATTTTTCACTTCATATCGTTTGCTGAATGTATCAAATACATGTAATGCGTTATATCCACCCACATAATCATATCCTAGTGCCTGCTTTTGTTTTACAAACAAATCCAACATGGGAGCAAATGGTCCATCAAAAGATCCAACTGTTCTTTTCTTCATAAGTCCACCTCCAATCCACACAGGGCAAGTTGCTTTATACTGATTCTCAAGTAAACTTCTGTGCTTGAGATATCTGCATGTCCAAGTGTTTGCGATATAACAGGGAGAGAAACATCATTTTCAAGCATTCTAGTAGCCAAACCGTGTCGAAAAGCATGCATTCCAGTACGTTTGTTAGCGGGAGTATTGATGCCCGCTGTTCGCATTTGTCGTGGAATAACATTACCAAGAGAATGCAATTCTCCATAAGGATACATATGAGACACAAAAATGTTTTTAACATTAGTTTCTGGACGCCCATTTTTTAAGTAATCTATGATAGCCCAGCCTACGTCATCTGGTAGTGGCAAAGAAAGTACGTGTCTGGTTTTTTGCTGACAAAACGAAATGATTTTATTATCCCAGTTAATATTGGAAAATGTCAAAGCTCGGATGTCGCTACTTCTAATCCCTAGTCTCGCTGCAATCAGGAAAATAGCATAATTTCGTTTGCCAATAGGGTTTGAACGGTCTACAGAATTGAGTATTTTTTCAATCTCCGTATCTGTAAATGTGCTTGGTATTTTCTGTTGGCGGATATTTTTTACATGTGGAACGAAATCTGAAAGTGGAGTTTCAATAAAGCAATTTTCGTATCCAAAAGTTAACATCCTGCGAATTTCGCGTAGTGATTCAGAGACATAAGTTGTAGAATATCTTGCAAGTGATAAAATATAAGTGTTTATAATAGAGCCTGTTACAGACTTAAAATCTCGAATCCCAATATCATAAAGATAATCATGAAATCGCATAAGCCTTCCACGTAGATTTTTCATTGTACCTTCGGAAAAATGTCTATGTTCTTCAGCTTTTAAGAATTCTGAAAAAATTTCATGTAACTCTTCCGAAAAATCTGTCTTTGGTGTACAATATTGACGGAAGATAACGTGAAACTGTGTAAAATCAGAAAGCATGTTTATTGCTCGTGTAATGCGATACATAGAATCGCGCTTTTCTAAGGCTTCGGCACATACATCCTGAAGGAATTGTTGACGAAAATCTTCTGTGAATTCTCGATTGGGCTGAATTGAAGCGTAAGACAGTATTGATTGCCATGTTTTATCATAGGTTTGTACTTGACAATCACTATACCCCTTTTGGTGCATCACCTCCTTTAATTCGGAAACATAGGTTTGTAACTCTGATGTAAAAACCTTATTTATTCCTTCCATTATCTTTCTCCTTTCTTGATATAGATGGTTAATTACACTAATCATGTTATCAAAAAGGAAAGAAAATGTTGAGTAATTTGTCGTTGCAAAACTAATAAAGAAAGGAAAGAGTCATCTGACTTAACATAATATATGACTCATAAAAAACTGATAATAACAGAGAAGCCATCCGTGGCACAGGAATTTGCGAAGGTGCTGCGGGTGAGCGGACGCAATGACGGTTATATAGAAAATGGAGAATATGTGATTTCATGGTGCGTGGGACATCTGGTCGGGCTGGTCTACCCTGAGTCATACGACATGAAATACAAGAAATGGCGTCTTGAGGATCTGCCGTTTCTGCCAAAGGAATACAAATATGATGTGATAGACAGCGTGCGCAAGCAGTACAATATTGTGCACGCTCTTTTGCAGAGAGAGGACATTGACAGAGTTTACTGGGCAGGTGATGCCGGAAAAGAAGGACAGACCATCGAGGAGAATATCAGAAACTTTGGTGGTGTCAGGGAAGGCATGGAGGAGCTTCGAGTCTGGATAGATTCGCAGACTGAGGAGGAAATCCTAAGAGGCATAAAAGAGGCAAAGCCGATGAGTGCGTATGCAAACCTCGGAAAGAGCGGCATCATGCGTACCATCGAGGATTATGCGATGGGCATCAACTTTTCGCGTGTCATGTCGGTCAAATACGGCAATCTGCTAAACGATGCAGCGGGTACACGCTCGTATACGGCAATCGCGGTCGGACGAGTGATGACATGTGTGCTTGGAATGGTAGTAATCCGTGAGCGTGAAATCAGAAACTTTAAGGAGACTCCGTTTTACAGGGTAATCGGCAGGTTTACGGATGCCGGTGTAGAGGCAGAGTGGAAGGCTGTAGAAGGCTCAAGGTACTTTGAATCACCGCTTTTATACAAGGAAAACGGCTTCAAAGAGGAAAAAGATGCACTCGCTTTAATTGAAGAATTAAACGGCAAACAGGCAAAAGTTAAATCTATAGTTAAGAATATTACTAAAAAAAGAGCACCGCTTCTTTTCAACCTGGCGGAGCTGCAGGCAGAGTGCTCAAAGAAGTTTAAAATCAGCCCTGATGAGACATTACAGGTGGCTCAGGATCTGTATGAAAAAAAAGCTCACCACCTATCCTAGAACAGATGCCAGGGTGCTCTCAAGCGCTGTGGCAAAGGAGATTGGAAAAAATATAAGCAGGCTTAAAGGTTTTGAACCGACAGCAGACTTTGTGGAGCATATTATGCAAAAGAGGCTATATGCCAACATAGCTGATACGCAGTACACGGATGACAGCAAGGTAACAGATCACTACGCTATCATTCCGACAGGTCAGCTTACAGAGCTTTCGGGGCTTACATCGCTTCAAAGAGCAGTATTTGAGCTGATTGTCAGGCGTTTCCTTAGTATTTTTTATCCTCCGGCAGAGTATGAGAATGTGAAGCTTGTCGTAGATGTGGATAAGGAAAGTTTTTTTGCATCATCAAAGGTACTAAAGAGCGAGGGCTATTTACAGGTGGCGAATCCGCCGAAAAAGAAGTCGTTTGAGGAATCAAACGCACGTATACTTGGTAAAAACACTGAAACTGCAGATAGTACAGATGAAAACAGCACAGCAAACGGCAGCAATGATGAGATAGTCGTAAATCCCAAGGTGATGCTTGAGCTTGTCGATAAGCTAAAGGCGGGGGATGAGATAGCATGCCAAGGCTATAATATCAAGTTTGGTAAGACATCTCCGCCAAAGCGTTATACATCAGGCTCCATGGTGCTTGCCATGGAAAATGCAGGACAGCTTATCGAGGACGAGGAGCTTCGTGAGCAGATAAAGGGCTCAGGAATAGGCACCTCAGCAACGAGAGCGGAGATAATCCAGAAGCTTGTCCGTATAGGATATCTGAATCTGAACAAAAAGACACAGATACTCACACCAGAAAGCCTTGGCGAGATGGTGTTTGAGGTCGTATACATGACAGTTCCGGCACTTCTTAATCCAAAGATGACAGCCAACTGGGAAAAGGGACTGGACGGAATTACAAGGGGCACGGTGGATTTCTGGGAATACAGGGGAAAGCTTGAGAGCTTTATCCGCAAAGAGACAGAAAAGATGATTGAGCAGAATCTGCGCCCTGAGATTGCAGACCGCATCAGCAGCTTTGCAGGCAAAAATGCCAGAGGTGCGGCGGCCAGACGAAAGATAGGTGTCAAGTGCCCGGTCTGCGGCGGTGAGATAGTGACCACACCGTTTGGCTATGGCTGCGCCAATTACAAAAATGATAAATCAGGATGTAATTTTAATATCGGACAGGTGGCAGGACTTGATATTCCGGAGGAACAGGTCAAAAAGCTGATTGAAGAAGGAATCACCGACACAATCCGTGGTTTTAAGTCGAAGAGCGGCAAACGCTTTGATGCATGCTTAAAGCTCAACAAGGATGAACAGACGAACAAGGTATCAGCCACCTTTGATTTTGAAAATGTAAAGCCGCAAAAGGTCGAGGGCATTGTATGCCCGGACTGTGGAGGCGATATATATGTGTCGCCATACGGCTACCGATGTGCAAACTATAACAGACAGACAGAGGATGGCTGCCATTTCTTCGTTGGAAGGATAGCAGACAAGCAGCTGTCACAGGTACAGTTTTTAGAGCTCATGGCAAACGGCAGAACAGAGACGATAAAGGGCTTTAAATCAAAATCGGGAAAGCGCTTCAACGCATGCCTCGTTTTAAAGAAGGAGCCGGTCACAGAGAAAAGTGAGAAAATGCACACCGTCGTAGCATTTGACTTTGACAATGTGGAGGACGAAATCATAAAGGATGTCGTCTGTCCGCTTTGTGGTGGTCAGATAAAAAAGACATCGTTTGGCTATGGCTGTGTGAACTACAAGGGTGATGAGCCGGGAAGCTGCCGCTTTTCGGTGGGACAGATTGCGGGAAAGACAATCACAGCCGCAAACTTAAAGCAGCTTCTTAATGATAAAAAGACCGAGACCATACGAGGCTTTAAATCCAAAAGCGGGAAACGCTTCGATGCGTGCCTGGTGCTTAAGGAGGATGAAAACAAAAAGCTCTCTGTCCAGTTTGATTTTGACCATGTAGAGCCAAAGACAGTGAAGGATGTAGTATGTCCGAAGTGCGGAGGCAAAATCCAGGTGGCGCCGTTTGGCTTTGTATGTGAGAACAACAGGCGTGATGATCCTGAGAGCTGCCGCTTTATGGTGGGCAAGGTCGCAAGCGTCAAAATAAAGGAATCAGTCCTTAAGGAGCTTTTGACAAAGAAAAAGACAGAAGTTATATCAGGATTTGTCTCAAAGACAGGCATGAAGTTTGACGCACCGCTAAAGCTCACAGAAGACGGAGATATAGCCTTTGATTTCCCCGAAAAGCCTAAGCCAATCGAGACAAATGTACTATGTCCAAAGTGTGGCAGACCTCTCAAAAAGACACAGTGGAAATATGAGTGTGAGTGCGGCTTCAATGTTTGGCATACTGTGGCAAAGGTGGAGCTTTCAGAGGAAATTCTCACGGAGCTGTTTACCACAGGAAAGACCAAAAAGAAGGTCACAGGCTTCACCTCCAAGGCGGGAAATGCATTTGATACATGTCTTAAGTTTGAAAATGATCAGATATCATTTGATTTCGATAACCCGGGTGAGGAAGAGGTGCAGAGCACGGCTGAAGTACATAACAATGCTGAAGTACATAACAATGCCGATGCACAGAGCAATGCTGATGCATATAACAATGCTGATACACAGAGCAATACTGATGCACATAACAATGCTGAAGTACAGAGCACGGCAGATGATGCGCCGGATGAGACAACCCTGAATGAGATGGGAATCCCAGAGGAATTTCTGGCAGGATTTGATATGGCAGCTGATAGTGTACAGGCAGATGATGTGTCGGAGGCGGCACTTGCGGCGGCGCATGAGCTGTTCGGTGAGTAGTTCTGCCTATAATTAATTATTAAATCTATAATTAATATGAATTTTTATGTTTAATGCTTATATTTAAGTTTAAATATTAAAATGACAGTTAAAAAAATAGTCAATAATTTTTACATAATAAATAAAAGAAAGGACATAGAAAATGGAAAACGCTAAAATAATAAATCTCTATAATCTGGATGAAACGATCGCAAAGGAATATTTATCACAGTTCACTTATCCATGGGAGGCACTTGCCGGAATAAGTGATTTCATCAAGGAGCTCGGACCAACACTTGACCCTGAAATCTATGAGAAAAGAGGCGAGGATATCTGGGTAGCAAAGAGCGCAACAGTATTTGACAGCGCATATCTGCACGGTCCACTCATCATCTGCGAGGATGCAGAAATCAGACAGTGTGCTTTTATCCGTGGCAGTGCAATCGTAGGAAAGGGCTCAGTAGTAGGTAACTCCACAGAGCTTAAAAATGTAATCATCTTCAATTCAGTACAGGTGCCACACTACAACTATGTAGGAGATTCAATTCTTGGCTACAAATCACATATGGGCGCAGGCTCTATTACATCAAATGTAAAGAGTGACAAGACTCTTGTAGTCGTAAAGGATGTTTACGATACAAAAGAGGAGATTGAAACCGGCCGCAAGAAATTCGGCGCTATGCTCGGTGACCATGTGGAGGTGGGCTGCAACTCAGTGCTCAATCCGGGAACAGTAATAGGAAGAAATTCAAACATTTATCCGCTTTCAAGAGTACGCGGAGTCATCCCTGCAAACCACATTTTCAAGGACAAGGACAACGTAGTTCTTAAAAAATAGTAATGTTGTTTGAAAAAATATTGTATTTTTGTTGTTTTTTGTCGATGATACTCTAGACTTATTACAAAAAATATGAGAGAATAAATCGGGTATGTTAAAACCATAACGAAAGGAGTCTTAAGATGATTTACACTAAGGAAGTTGAAAACATGTGTCCTGTAGCTAAGGGCGCAAAACATGAGCCAGCTCCTATCCCAGAAGAAGGAAAATGGGTTCATTCTAAGAAAATTGAGGACATTTCAGGATTTACACACGGTGTAGGCTGGTGTGCACCACAGCAGGGTGCCTGCAAGCTCTCACTCAATGTAAAGAATGGAGTAATTGAAGAGGCATTAGTTGAGACTATCGGATGCTCAGGAATGACACACTCTGCAGCTATGGCAGCAGAAATCTTACAGGGTAAGACAATTCTTGAGGCATTAAACACAGACTTAGTTTGTGATGCCATCAATACAGCTATGAGAGAGTTATTCTTACAGATCGTTTACGGTCGTACACAGTCTGCATTCTCTGATGATGGACTTGCTGTTGGAGCAGGACTTGAGGATTTAGGAAAGGGACTTCGCTCACAGGTTGGTACAATGTACGCAACAAAGGCAAAGGGAGTTCGTTACCTTGAGATGGCTGAGGGCTATGTAACAGGAATCGCTCTTGACAAGAACGATGAAGTAATTGGATACCAGTTCGTTTCTCTTGGAAAAATGACAGATTTTATCAAAAAGGGTGATGACGCTAACACAGCTTGGGAGAAAGCTTCAGGATCATACGGTCGTGTAACTCCAGAGCAGGGTGCTGTTAGGATCATCGATCCAAGACAGGAATAAGAGGAAAGGAGAACGACAATGGCATTATTTGAAGCATATGAAAGAAGAATAGACCAGATCAATGCTGTACTTAACAGCTATGGTATCAGCTCAATCGAAGAAGCTGAAAAGATTACAAAGGACGCTGGACTTGATGTTTACGATCAGGTAAAGAAAATCCAGCCAATCTGTTTCGAGAACGCTTGCTGGGCATACACAGTTGGTGCAGCAATCGCAATCAAAAAAGGATGTAGAAGAGCAGCAGACGCTGCAGCAGCAATCGGAGAGGGACTTCAGGCATTCTGTATCCCTGGATCAGTTGCTGATCACCGTAAGGTAGGTTTAGGACATGGTAACCTTGGAAAGATGCTCCTCGAGGAGGAGACAGAGTGCTTCTGTTTCTTAGCAGGTCACGAGTCATTCGCAGCTGCTGAGGGTGCTATCGGAATCGCTGAGAAGGCAAACAAGGTTCGTCAGAAACCACTGCGTGTTATCCTTAACGGACTTGGAAAAGACGCTGCACAGATCATCTCACGTATCAACGGATTCACATTCGTAGAGACACAGTATGACTACAAGGCAGCTAAGCTCAACATCGTATCTGAGCATGCATACTCAGATGGACTCCGTGCAACAGTTAAGTGTTACGGTGCAGATGATGTTCAGGAAGGTGTTGCAATCATGCATCACGAGAACGTTGGTGTTTCTATCACAGGAAACTCTACAAACCCAACTCGTTTCCAGCATCCGGTAGCAGGTACATACAAGAAAGAGTGTATCGAGCAGGGCAAGAAGTACTTCTCAGTAGCATCAGGCGGTGGTACAGGACGTACACTTCACCCAGACAACATGGCAGCAGGACCAGCTTCATACGGTATGACAGATACAATGGGACGTATGCATTCAGATGCACAGTTCGCAGGATCTTCATCAGTTCCAGCTCACGTTGAGATGATGGGACTTATCGGAATGGGTAATAACCCAATGGTTGGTGCTACAGTAGCAGTAGCCGTTTCTGTTCAGCAGGCTGCTGATGCAGGCAAATTCTAAATAGAAAGCTTGATTTTATGGGCTTTTTGGAGAGTCTTTGGAGAAATCCGAAGGCTCTCTTATTTTTTATGTCTACCAAGTTTACGTGTTAATCCTAAGCCAAAGTCTACGAGATGTCTACAGATTTTTTGTAGAACATAAAATTTTGGATTGACATATTTTCATATGACAGGTAATATAATATTAAAGACAGGCAACTTGAGTGTCTGCCAAGCGGTAAAGTAAGGTGTTGTGCCAGAGAGCAGTGCCTTATGAGCTTTATAAGGGTTTAACATTTACCACAATCTGGCTAGAGGTTAATCCTCGAAAGAAAATGTTAGAAGGGCTCTGCTTTTGCAGAGCCTTTCTTAATCTAAAGAAGTAGTGGAGAACTGTAATGAGAAATGTTATAGATTGTATAAATGCCTTTATTCCGCTATTATCGACAGAATATGAGCTTGTGTTGGGCAGAAAAGGTGTTGCAGTTACAATAAATTAAAATAATATTTTTTTACATAAGTCATTTGGACTAACAATCCAGATGGCTATTTTTTACCCATTACCAATAATGCTAAAAAGGTATTATCAGAGGCACAGGAGCAATTTTATACCAAGTGTGAGCAGATAAAGTCGCAGGTATTTGAGGTAAAAGAGCAGAAACAGAGGATTTATTTTTAGCATTAATTTATTATGGAACAAGTTTATTGTTTATTGTTATAGGAAATTACCTGCCAAAGATTAAGCAGAATAATACGATAGGAATCAGGATCGTATGGACATTGCAGGATGAAGAAAACTGGAATGCAACTCATAGCTTTAGTGTAAGGATATGGGGGACATCGGGTATTTTATGTATGCTATGCACATTACATTTGATAAAATCTGTGAGTAAAGAAGCTTGCATAAAAGCTAAGTAAGTTATTAATAAAATTGTGTAATTTATTTCTCATGGAAATTCATCTCCTTTCTGTTTACGATGTCATTATAGAATACGAAAAGAATTATTACTTGCCAAAATAACAGAATATATAGTCAAAAGTTGCTTAATACAGTGACAGGTTAAAATATCCTGCAATACTGTCATTGGTCAGTTTATTTATACAATTTAATATTGGAATATTTTACAACTATGACACAAGTATGCAACATAATAAACGAATGCTTTTGATAGAGTAATGATACACAATATCAGTTACAAAGAAGCAGGAGGGTAGAAAGTGGACATGACACAAAACAAATGTTGCAGACATGGGGCAAGTTTACGTCGAAGGAGATGCAGGCGCAGAAAGATACTGCGTTCTATCATATTTTCCTGTAGTATAATAGCTGTGGCTGTATTTGTGGCTGTTGGAAGCAGTATGATAAGATCAGGTGATGGCAGGACAAATAAATATGATGTTGAAGCCGGAAATAATACATATGATAATGCTGTTATAGAAAATAGCAAAATCTCTGGAAAGAATAAGATACAAAATAATCAGTCGATGCTTGATGATATAATGAACAGTACCCAATATCCAAAACAGCTAAAGGACCTTGCTTTGAAGAATGAAGAGGCACTTGAGTTTGTGTATGATTATCCGGCGGAACATGTGAAGGAACACACAATTGATTTGACAGAAGAAGCGTCTATGGATAGTGTTCCGTTATTTGTGCAGTGGGATAAACGCTGGGGCTACGAAAAATATAGCGGCAATTTCTTTGCAGCAAGCGGATGCGGTCCCACTACACTTTCGATGGTAGTGGTTTATCTGACGCACAATAGGGAGGCATCACCTATTGCAGTAGCAAAGTATTCAAAGGAAGCCGGTTACAGTGTGGATGGATCGGGAAGTTCATGGACGCTTATAAGTGAAGGCTGCATGCACTACGGCGTAAAAGCAAAGGCAGTGGCGCTGGATGAGAGCAGAATGAAAGCAGAGCTTGATGAAGGACATCCTATTGTGGTAAATGTAGGACCGGGAGATTTTACCGATACAGGACATTTTATGGTTATAACAGGCTATGATGATGAAGGATTTTCAATAAATGATCCAAACAGCATTGAAAAAAGTGGCAAAAGGTGGTTATTCAAAAATATATCATCTCAGATTAGAGCTGTCTGGAGTATGTATGTGTGAGAATATATTTGTATAAGTGCCGGTAAAACATCCTATTATTGAGTTAAATAACAGGGTGTTTTTTACAACTATGACACATCTTTATGCTATAATAATTCTATCATAATCATAGAAGAGGAGCAGCTTATGACCAGTATTCTCATAGTGGAAGATGACAACGACATAAATAATTTAATATGCAACACCCTGAAGGCAGAGGGATATCAATGCGAAAGAGCGTTTGATGGCAAGGAAGGGGCGGACAAAATTGAGCAGAACAGATATGATCTTCTGCTGCTTGATATTATGCTTCCTGAGATAAATGGTTATGAATTGCTTGACTATGTCAGGAGAATTGGGGATACTCCGGTCATAATAATATCTGCTATGGGACAGGTGGATGAAAGGATACGCGGGCTTCGTATGGGCGCGGATGATTACATATGCAAACCATTTCAGATAGGGGAGCTGCTTGCGAGAGTGGAAACCGTATTAAGGCGCACTCAGCGCATGGCAGAGCGTCTGGAAATAGAGGATGTAGCTATAGATCCTAAATCACGTACAGTGACAAAGGAAGGTGAGCAGGTAGATCTCACAGTAAAGGAATTTGACCTGTTGTATGAGCTTATGAAGAATAAGAATGTTGCACTCAGCAGGCGCAGGCTTTATGAGCTTGTATGGCAGGAGGAGTATACCGGGGAGACAAGGACACTGGACTCACATGTACAAAGACTAAGGAAAAAGCTTGACTGGAATGAAAAGATTGTCACAGTTTTCAGGATTGGCTATCGTCTGGAGGTTCGCGGATGAAATTTTTCTATAAAATGTTTCTTGGAATGACAGTGATACTGGCTGTTGCACTTGGAATGATAGAATATGTGACTCTATCATATTCACTGGAGCATGCAGTGAAAAGGGAGCAGGACAGTGCACTTTCACAGCATCAGATGATAAAATACTCGATTGAAACTGTCATACTTAATATGAAGAGTGAGGATGTGGATAATGAGCTTACAGATATGATGTCGCAGTCGGCAAAATCCATTGTTGGAGATGAAGGAGGAATGTATCTTGCTGATGATGATGGAAAAAGGATATATGCCAATTCATGTAATTATGAGCAAAAGGATATAAAGGTAAAGGATGGTACGCTTACATACAGTATAGTGTCAAAAGAGAATACTAAAGATACCGGTGAAAAGCAAAGCGGCAGATATATCCATGTCAAAAGCAGCTTTAAACTGAATGATAACAGGTATATTCTGATAACGGAAAGTGATATTACACCGGTTTTCGATGAGTCAAAGGAGCTTAGGTATAGATGCAGCATGTACTACATTGTTATATTTGCTGTTGGTATGATGGTCATATTGATACTTTCTTGGATGATTACAAAGCCTCTTGCCGGATTAACAGCCACCACCAAAAAATTTGCAGATGGTGATTACACAGCAAGAAGTGATGTAAAGACAAAGGATGAAATAGGTGAGCTTGCGAGGGCTTTCAACGAGCTTGCGAAAAACCTTGAAAGCAAAGTTTATGAACTTCAGATGGCGGCAAAGAAGCAGGAGGATTTTACTGCAAACTTCGCACATGAGCTCAAAACCCCAATGACATCAATTATAGGATATGCCGATACCCTGTATCAGAAAAAAATGTCCGAGGATGAGGTGCACAGTGCTGCCGGAGTCATACTGAATGAGGGCATGAGGCTTGAAGCGTTATCATTTAAGCTGCTGGAGCTTATCACTATTGATAAAAATGATTTCAGGCTTGAAGAGACAAGAATATCTGAGATTATAGCAGATTGTGTGGAAACCGCACATGAAGCGGCAAGAAAGCATAATACAGAGATTGTGTACAGTGCGGATGAGGCATGGGTGTGGCTGGAATATGATCTGTTTAAGACCATGCTTCTTAATCTGATAGACAATGCAGTGAAATCAGGAGGCAGCAAGGTAGATGTATCAGGCAGACTTATTTCGCACAGTATTTATCGTATTGCAGTTTCGGACAATGGAAGAGGAATACCGCCTGAAGATATAGAGCGCATTACAGAGGCTTTTTATATGGTTGACAAGTCACGATCAAGAAGTGAGCATGGAGCAGGGCTTGGGCTAGCACTTGTATCAAGGATTGCTAAGCTGCATCATATAAAAATCCATTATGAGAGTGAGTCAGGTAAAGGAACCAAGGTGTATTTTGACATGAAAGCGGAGGCATTGGATGAGAAGTAAGCATTTATCAGTGCGCAAATGTATTGATAAAAAACCGGATAAAATCAAGGGAATAGTGTGTATATGCATTATTCTGGCAGTTGTATGTGCGGGAAATATGATACCGAATTATCTGATTTCACTTAAAGCAGCAAAAATTGCCAAAACGAGTACTACGATAAGTAACGCAGATATAAGCCCCTACAGCCACTCTATTTCAGCTGAAGAGAGGCTTACAAAGATGATGTCTCTGATGCAGGATAATGTAAATGAGCTGTGGAATGGGAAATATAGTGAGAAAAGGGAACCGTTGGATACTGAGATTCCGGTGGGACAGGCTTATACGGCTATTCAGACTTTTCTGAAGGGTGCCTGTGAGCTGCAGAAGCAGTCAGGTATTATGCAGATGCTCGGTGAAGACGATATAGTTATGCTCCAAAGCCTTGAAAGTAACTATTCAAAGGATACAGACAGCGAAACAGAACAGACATATGAAGCAGTTCCTGGGCAATATGATGCAGCAGTTGCTTTGGGTGATAGTATTGACAACACAATATCAGATTATTTTGTAACATCGGATATAAGCAAGGAATTGTCGGCGTGGGTATTTATAATATCATTTGAAGATACAAGAATGCTGGCCGCTGTTGATGCGGTGCTTGGAGTACCGTTTTATATTACATATTATTGTGCAGATGTGGATAGTCCTAAGGCACAGGCTGCAGTGATGAGAGATTTATATGCAAAGACATATGGCAGTGATTATTCTATGGGTGATCCCAAAGAGTCTGAATCAAAAATAGATTCTTCCTTTGAGACAAATATAATAGAGAATTTTTATTATGGGAATAATTATGCGCAAGGGGATGATGAATATACCGGTTTTGAACCTTATGTATACTCTTGTTCATCGGACAAGCTGCAGATGGAATATCAGGTTATTACAAGAATACAAAGATTTGAAAAAAAGGGAAAGCAAGTGTCATCATATAATTCGCGTGTTAATATATGTCTGTACTAACCGGACTAAAAAGCTCTCTGTGCAATGCACGGGAGCTTTTTAAATTGCATGCAAGCATCAATGATGCCTTTTGACCCTCATTTCATAATACGGGAATTATAACAGTATCATTTAGTGCATGATTTGTATAATTTATTACATTGCTCTTTTCAAGGGTTTTGTTATATCTTAGATGTAGCAACGCAGTTATTGTTCTTGGTTTTATATATTAATAATTGGAAAGTGAGGAAAAATATGAACGCTGATATGAAATGGCTTGATAATCCGGAAGTGTTTAAGGTAAATCAATTGGAACCACATAGTGATCATTGCTATTATCTGGATTATTCGGACATGAAAAAGAAAAAAATCCATTATTACAGTCATTAAATGGTCAATGGGAGTTCGCTTACAGCAAAAATGTGATGGAAAGACCTGTTGATTTTTATAAGGAAACATTTGATGCATCAGGATTCGATAAAATTATGGTTCCGGGACATATTGAACTGGCTGGATATGATAAAATACGTTACATCAACACTATGTATCCGTGGGAAGGAAAAGAGTACCACAGAGGAGCATATAGTATGGAGGCAACAGGAGCAGAAGAAGGAATGTTCTCAGAAGCACAGTACAATCCGGTAGGCTCTTATATCAAATACTTTGATTTGGATAAGAACATGTGTGGAAAAAGAATCCATATATGCTTCGAAGGTGTAGAAGAAGCTATGTATCTGTGGCTTAATGGTCAGTTTATAGGTTATGCAGAGGACAGCTTCACACCTTCTGAGTTTGAACTGACACCATATATTAAGGAAAAGGGAAATGTTCTGGCAGTGCAGGTACATAAGATGAGCACGGCGGCATTTTTTAGAGGATCAGGACTTTTTTTCAGATTTTTTTGGAATTTTTCAGAAAATGTTACTTTTGAAGGCAATTCCGGATGTTTCATCTGGAGGATGTATGGTTCAAAACCTGTGTTAAAATCAAGATAAATGAAAGCGGAAGAGTGTCTGTCAGCATGAAGGTATCTGCTACTGACAGTCAGAATGTAACTGCTGGACTTTATTTTAAAGGACAGAGAAGAAAATATATTAGTTGAGAAGTCATTACAGTTAAATAAAGAAAACAACCATTTGGAAGGCACGATTTGTGTTGACTTGGAAAGTGTCAGGCTGTGGGATAATCATAATCCATATTTATACCATGCTTATGTTGAGCTTAAAGCAGAGGATGGTTCACTGGCCGAGGTAATTCCTTATGATATCGGTTTCAGAAGAATAGAGATTATAGATAAAGTAGTCTATTTGAATGGAAAACGTCTTGTTATTACGGGAGTAAACCGTCATGAGTGGAATGCAAGAACAGGAAGATGCATTGGTATAGAAGACATGAAGGCAGATATATCATGTATGTTAAGAAACAATATTAATTCTGTGCGTACCTGTCACTATCCTGACCAGATACCATGGTACTATATGTGCGACGATGCAGGTATTTATGTGATGGCAGAAACAAATCTGGAGAGCCATGGCTCATTCCAAAAACTTGGGGCAATCGAACCGTCATGCAATGTACCGGGATCTATTCCACAGTGGAGAGATGCAGTGCTTGAGCGTGCAAAAAACAATTTTGAAACTTTTAAAAACCATACATCCATCCTTTTCTGGTCATTAGGAAATGAATCCTATGCAGGAGACGACATTGAGGCAATGAACGTTTATTTTGCCGAAAAGAAGGATGGAAGATTAGTTCATTATGAAAGCGCTTATTATAATAGGGCATATGAGGATACTATTTCTGATTTTGAGACCAGAATGTATGCAAAACCGGAGGATGTAGAGGAATACTTGAATAACAGTCCGAAAAAACCGTATATTTTATGCGAATTCATGCATGATATGGGAAATTCAATGGGTGGACTTGGATCTTATATGAAGCTGATTGACAAATACGATATGTATCATGGCGGATTTATATGGGATTTTATTGACCAGGCAATTATGGTAAAAGATCCCGTTACAGGAAAAGATGTTTTACGCTATGGCGGAGATTTTGACGATAAACCGGCAGACTATGAATTCTCAGCAAATGGAATTGTATTTGCTGACAGGAAAGAAAAACCGGCAATGCAGGAAGTGAGGTATTACTATGGCTTATACAGATAAATTAAGAGTGGTCTATGGTGACTATACATTAGGTGTACATGGTGAAGGCTTTGATTATATTTTCTCTTATGCACAGGGGGGACTGGAATCTATCGTTAAAAATGGATATGAGTGGCTGTATCGTTGCCCAAAGCCTACTTTCTGGAGAGCGTTGACAGATAATGACAGGGGAAGCAAGTTCCATATTAAAAGCGGAAGCTGGCTTTCGGCAGATATGTTTATTGACTGTAAGGGAATACAGGTGATCATGGATGGCAAGGAGCAAAAACCATATGCACCTGATAATAACATCTATGGCGGTGATGTTTATGCTGATGAAATTATTGTAAAATATACATACGAGACCATAACAACTCCGGCGACAACTGTTCTTGTGAGCTATAGCGTTGATGCGTCCGGAAAGATTCGCGTGGATGTACATTATAATGGAGTACAGGGGCTCCCTGAATTTCCTGTATTTGGAATGAGATTTATTATGCCAACATTGGCTGACAAATATTTATATAAGGGACTCTCCGGGGAAACATATCCTGACAGAAAAGCAGGTGCACAAGAAGGCGTCTATGAGATCAGTGATCTGAGTCTTACACAATATCTTGTTCCGCAGGAATGTGGTATGAGAATGGATACAGAGTGGCTTGAAATTACAAGACATACGTCTCTTGATAACAGCAGGACAGATAGCTCATCACAGACACTGCGTATTGAAAAGAATGATGAAAAATTTGCATTTTCTTGTCTGCCTTATACCGCATCTGAGATTGAAAACGCTCTTCACCATGAAGAACTGCCACCGGCAAGAAGAACTGTTTTATGCATATATGGCGCAGTAAGAGGTGTTGGAGGTATCGACAGCTGGGGAACTGATGTGGAAGAGGATTATCGTATCAGTGCGGAGACTGATAAGGATTATTCTTTTACAATCTGTTAGTCATTAATTAAAACGAAAAGTACAGTGAAAAAATTGGCATTATAATATTGCTGATGGAACAATATGATTTTGGTAAGAGTGGTTTAGGTTTTTGCTTAAGCCGGATAAAGCAGGAGCATTTGCTCCTGCTTTTGTCTTGTGCGCCTAGCGGCGCACGTTTCTAACGGGTTAAAGTCCCGAATCCGCCCGGTAGTGGGAAGGATATAGCCGAAAGCAAGGGTGTCCATCGTGAGATGGAATCTGAAGGAAGCTGGAT
>ENA-OQKQ01000210-OQKQ01000210.1-human-gut-metagenome-genome-assembly--contig:-NODE-210-length-22440-cov-3.295254_pt1 | contig 22440 bp, 28 predicted proteins | sample MGYA00242651_ERZ504803 | MGnify/ENA primary metagenome ERZ504803 (study PRJEB26092, sample SAMD00036380) | human gut metagenome | host: Homo sapiens | study: EMG produced TPA metagenomics assembly of...
GTACGGCGGTGAAGATGATTGCGAAAACATGGCTCAGGACGGCGAAAAATCAAGGATGTGGGAGCATATTTCGCGGTTTCGGATGCGAAAAGCGAGCTTTCCCCATGGGACAGCCGTTTGCAAGTATCCAGCAGGGGCTATATGCTGGGGTACAACGATTTGAAAGAGCCTTCTGTCAGCGGCTTTTTCCGGTTTCTTGCAAGGGTCGGGGACAACGGGATGAAAATGCAGATCGTGAAGATCGGATTTGGGGGCAGACAATGAAGTACGCCGGGATGCCCATGGGGATGTGGGTGCTGTTTGCCGGCTCCTTTCAAAAGCAGCTGACCGCTTACGATTTTGAGCCTTGTAGTGGTTGTTTTGCAAACTTTTATTCTTTACTTGATAACTGTGTATACGATAAAACCAAAGGGAGTTCTGCCTGGACATTCGTCCGTGACGGAACTCCCCTTTTTTAGCTTTATAGAAAAACCATAAGTCATCTGCCACGCTCAGCGGAGCAAAAACCACACACCCAGCAGGATCGCAAGGAAGATCAGGTTGGACAGGGTGAACAGCCCAAAATACTGCTTCTTCCCCTGTGGCAGCTCCCGTGCGATCTGCCGGTAGGAAATAAGACTGGCCATGGATGCGATCAAAGTGCCAAGACCTCCCAGATTGGTGCCGATGATGAGGGCTTGTGTCTCTGCCGTGAACCCGGACAGCAGCAGGGCGGCGGGAACATTACTGGTGACCTGCGAAGCAAGAACCGCCACAAGAACTTCCCGGCCGGTCAGAAACTCCTGCAGCCAGCCGGAAAAGGCCGGAATGCGCCCCAGATTGCCAATGAAGATGAAAAAAGCCACAAAGGTCAAAAGCAGGGAATAGTCCACTGCCCGTAAGGTGTGCGGGTCTGCAAAAAGGGCGCAGACGAGTACAGCGACAAAGGCAATGCCATAAGGCAACACCCGGATCACGGACAGCAGGCAAACGGCAAACAGAACCAGATACAGCAGGATGATCTTCTGATCTCCCTGAGATGCAGAAGAAGAAACAAGCTCGTCCACGGAGAGGGCGGCAGAGGCTTTCCGGCAGACCAGCGCTGCCCAAGCCAGCAGCAGGAGCAGAGAGACCAGGGTGTAGGGCAGCATAAGAAGAACAAATTCCCCGGTGCTCATGCCGCTTTTTCCGTAAAGATAGAGGTTCTGCGGGTTGCCGATGGGGGTCAGCATACTGCCAAGGTTTGCCGCAATGGTCTGCATACAGACCACCGGGATCAGAAGGGAGCGGCGGACATCCGCTCCCAGACGGCTCAGGACCACGAACGTAAAGGGAACGAAGGTCAGCAGGGAAACATCGTTGGTGATGAACATACTTCCGAAAAAGCACAGCCCGACCAGTACCAGCGTCAGCTGAAAGGTGCTGTGGGTACGGGACAGCAATGCCCGGCCCAGTCCATCAAAAAAGCCCTGCCGCCGCAGCCCGGCCATGACCGTCATCAGGGAAAACAAAATCGCCAGCGTGCGCAGGTCGATGTAGCCGAGATACTGCGCATCCGGCAGAACAAAGAAGGCGGAGACAACGGCCAGCACAGCGGCTGCGGTGAGGACCGTTTCCTGCTGAATGAATTGTTTGAGTTTCATAGAGACACATCCTTGTAATTGTAAAGGCAGCCCTGCTGCGATGCCGGACGGCCTTTCTTCGTATTTCAGAGCAACAGCTCAAACGACCCGATCATCAGCGGCATTCTTCAATGTGGAAGATCGCTACTTTCCCGAAGAACGGATTGCAAGTGCGTGCAGCTTCCGGCTCAAATCGGCCAGACACCATGCGATTGCCATACCGCCGGCAATTCCAAGAGCGGCCAGAAAGGTCTGCTCTCCGAAATGCTCTGCAGCAGACAAATCATTGGAGACGACTGCGTTCATGCAGTAGTAGAGGGTGCTTCCGGGAATGAGGGGAATGGCAGCGGTGATGAAGAAAGGCGTAGAGGGTGCATTGCAGCATCGGGCAAGAATTTCGGCATACAGAGCGGCACAGAAACCGGCCAACAGATTGGCAAGAAAGACGCTGTGCAGGGTGTTGGACGGACAAGAAGATAAGCCAGCCATGCCAGAAGTCCGCCTACACCGGCGGCGGGTAAGTAGCGCCGGTTCAGATTGAAGATCAGTCCGAAACCGACCGAACCAAGGGCAGCACTGAGCAACTGCGAAAAAACCTGTATCATGCGGAAATTCCTCCCATCAACCAGATGGCGGCCATTATGCCGAGTGCAAGGGTGGCGGCCATCAGAATGGCTTCCACCAGCCGAAGAGAGCCGGAAATAATGTCCCCAAGTAAGATGTCCCGGATGGAATTTGTCAGCATGATGCCGGGAATCAGCAGCATGATGATACCAATCAGAACTTTATCGGCATGAAACTGCATCCCAAAGCGGCAGAGCAGCAGAGTGGAGACACCGCTGAGAAATGATGCTATAAACTGAAATTCTACGCCATTCATACAAAAAGGCGAGAGATAGCGCTCCATCCAGCAAATCAGAACGGCAATGCCGCCGGCCAGCAGGCCGTCCCAGAGATTTCCACCAAAGAAGATGGCAAAACTGGAAGCAGCCAACACACTGCCGGCAAGATGCAGTCTTGGGTCCGGATGCTGTGCCAGAATGGCATTCAGTTGGCGCTGAAACTCTTCTATGGAAGGAGGTGCTGTGCAGATACGGCGGCTGAGCGCATTGAGCTTTTCCAATGTCAGCAGGTCATTGCTGGCAGCGTGACGCAGGCGGCGGGTCTCGGTCTGCGGCGGCAGCGAGGGCATGGTAAGCGTGACCACGATGCTGGATGTGATCACGAATACATTCACATCTTCTGCCCCATAGGCGATTGCGATCCGGTTCAAAGTGTCCTCAACGCGGAATACTTCTGCGCCACTGTTTTGTAAAGCTTCGCCCATTCGGACCAGAATGTGGAGAAAATGACTGATCTCGGTCTCTTCCACAATATCACGCTCTTTTCATCTCGGTTTCCACATTATTATAGCGGGTGGACCGGCAGAACGCAAGACGCTGCAAGGACAGAGAGACTTTTTGATAACTGCATTGTTTACGCGGGCAATGGATCGCCTGGTTCTGAAGAAACGGCTTGCATCCGTTCTGTCACAGCGAAAGACTACGATTGGAGAAGAAAAAATTGAATCCAGTGCAAACGATTTTGCCGAGAATTGCATGAAATATTATAAAAGTATTATTCTTTTATGAATTTTAGCGCTCTACTATTGACACTGCTAATAAACAGTGTTATAACAGTGGCGTGCTCAGGAGAAAGGGGCATGAGGGAACCGCAAGGCTCCCGGGAAGACTCCGCTTCTGATGCACGATCTTGATTTTATGCCCGACCCGAACGCCGGGATTGGAGGGTTGTTTTATGTTTATGCCTGCTGTTTTCCATGAAAATCTGTTCGATGATTTCTTTGATCCGTTCTGGAACGACGGTGCGCTGGAGCGTGCAATGAATCGTGAAGAGCGTGAGACCTTCGGCAAGCGCGGCGCAAACATGATGAAAACCGATGTGAAGCAGACCGCCGATGGCAACTATGATGTGGCTGTTGACCTGCCCGGTTGCAAGAAGGAAGACGTTCAGATGGAGCTGAGCGACGGCTACCTGACCATTCAGGCCGTCCGCAACCACTCCAATGACGAGAAGGACAACAATGGCCGTTATCTGCGCCGTGAGACCTTCTCCGGTACCTGTGCCCGCAGCTTCTATGTGGGTGATGCCGTGAAGAAGGAGGACATCCACGCAAAGTTCGAGGATGGCATCCTGCACATCGTGCTGCCCGCACCGCAGCAGCAGAAGGCTCTGCCTGCGAATCCCAATCTCATTGAAATCGAGTAACGTTTGTGCATCGGTGTGAGGAACACCGGCGCATAGAACCAACCCCCGGAGAACCGTAAAAAGCTCTTCGGGGGTTTTTGTATTCTGACATCTTTTCGAAAGTGAAAAAGCGTGGTACCCACAACACCGACACACAAGAGGACGCAGCAGTCAATCTTTTTGAAACCGCCGTCAAACACGCGTAAAAGCGAAAAGAACCCGTTTTCAACATCAAATTGAAGTGAAAGCGGGTTCTTTATTGAAGTGACACCAAGTTGTCACAAAATCACAGTTTCAGAAGGCCTGTGCATCATATTTATAGCGATATTTCGCCGTAAATTCGTTTCTACTTGATGGGATGAATTATTTCCGACTTGTCAGCCGGTTGAGCAGCATCACAGCCAGGACAATAACACCAATGACGAGAAGAATGCCGACCATGCCGATGAGCATCATGGGCAGGGTGGTCATCCACGAAGAAAGATGAAGCATAAGTGTACCTCCGTTAAGCCATCAGGGTCAGAATCAGGCCGCCTGCAATGACGGATGCGATCTGCCCCGAAACGTTGACGCTGATGGAGTACATCAGCAGGAAATTCTGGTTATCTTCTTCCAATCCCATCTTGTTGACCACACGGCCGCTCATGGGGAAGGCGGAGATGCCGGCTGCACCGATCATCGGGTTCAGTTTTTTGCCTTCGGGCAGGAACAGGTTCAGCAGCTTTGCAAACAGCACGCCGCCTGCGGTATCAAAAACGAAGGCTACCAGACCCAGTGCAAGGATGAGCAGGGTATCGGGCCGGACAAACTTGTCAGCGGTCATCTGTCCGGCCACGGTCAGGCCCAGCACGATGGTGATGAGGTTTGCCAGCACATTCTGCGCGGTTTCGCTGAGGGCGTTCAGTACGCCGCACTCCCGCAGCAGGTTGCCGAACATCAGAAAACCAACTAGAGCTACGCTGGCAGGAGCTACCATACCGGCAATGATGGTTACAACAATGGGGAACAGAATCTTCGTCAGCTGGCTGACATTGCCCTTTTCATAGGGCATCCGGATGCGGCGGTCCTTCTGGGTGGTCAGCAGTTTAATGACCGGCGGCTGCACGATGGGCACCAGAGCCATGTAACTGTACGCTGCCACCATGATGGCACCAAGGTACTGGGAGTTGAGGGTGTTAGCTACAAAAATGGCGGTGGGACCGTCCGCTGCACCAATGACAGCGATGGAAGCAGCATCCTTCAAATCAAAGAAGAAGCCTGCCAGAAACAGGGTGAAGAAAATACCAAACTGCGCTGCGGCACCAAAGAGCATGAGCCACGGTTTTTCCAGCAGGGGACCAAAGTCGATCATAGCACCAATGCCGATGAAAAGCAGCAGGGGAAACAGCTCGTTGGACATGCCTGCTTCAAACAGGGCAGAAATGGGGCCTACGGTATCGCCCTGCGTGATGGCACCGGACAGCGGAAGATTGACCAGAATGGCACCAAAGCCCATGGGTAAAAGCAGGCTCGGCTCCATTTTTTTGGCGATGGCAAGGTAGATGAGCAATGCACCAATGCCCCACATCACCACCATCTGCCAAGTCAGGTTTCCAAAATTGGAAAACAGACTTGCGAATGTGTTCAGAAAGTTCATAGTTTTCTTGCCTCCTATTGTGCTCCGGTACGGTGACAAGAAAAAGAGACTCCTGCCACAGCACCTTGTCTGTGACAAAAGTCTCAAGCGAACACATGACATCGGGCATTTCTGCCGTGATGACGCTGCCATGCAGCAGTCTCCCGAAGAATAAGCCGGAACACTGCCCTTTACTCCCTTTTATCAGATGTATTAAAACAGAATATGGGAAAACTGTCAAGAAAAATACAGAAATCTTTTCTGTATCTTATGAGGGTCCTTCCGCTGTGGTTCACGCAAGCTGATTACAGCAAAGCATTTCTGAAAGCCCATCGAGAGAAAATCACTCTGCACAAGGCGGCCCCGGAGAGCTGCGATAAGCCCTCCGGGGCCATTTTTGTTTTCTGATATCTTTCCGACAGTGGGAAAGCGTGGTAGAATAGGAGCAAAGCTGATATATGATCAACAGGAGGAGGAAAATCAAGATGGAAACGGTCTATATCGCAGGCGGATGCCTTTGGGGCGTACAGCATTTTTTTGACACAGTGCCTGGTGTACAGATGACTGAAGCCGGCAGAGCCAACGGAACAACGAGCTCTCTGGATGGCCCATACGATGGATATGCAGAATGCGTAAAAGTGGTCTATGATGAGAAAAACACAAACATTTCAGAACTGATGGCACACCTGTTTGAGATCATCGACCCCTACAGCCTGAACAAACAGGGCGTGGACGTTGGAAAAAAGTACCGGACAGGACTGTATAGTACAGATCCCAGACATCTGGAAGAAGCAAGAGCTTTTATAAACGGCCGGGAGGACCGGGACAAGATCATGCTGGAAGTGCTGCCGCTGACAAATTATGTCCGGAGCGCTGAGGAGCATCAGCACCATCTGGAACGGCACCCTGAAGACTGCAGTTACTGCCATATCCCGGATGCTGTCCTGAACAGATACAGAAATCAGTAAATATGCGATCCTACCATTGCAGTAACACCAATGGAAAGTATCAGGAGCAGGAGAGTGCTCCGCTGGTGCGGGAATTTCTGGCGGATACCGGCATGACGGCGGCGCAGATCGAACGGGTGGCCTATCTGGTGGGGCACCACTGATGGTTCTGGATGTGGCGCTTGGCTGAGAGAGCGAAGCGGCTTCTCAATGGTAAAATAACGGAAAACACCCCTGTGAGCTTTTTTAAACTCACAGGGGCGTTTTTTAGGCGTTGGGGTCGGTCAGCACAAAGGTCAGCTCGGCGGTGGCGGCGCACTTGCCGTCCACCCACGCCGAGGCTTTGCCCACGCCCACCGGGCCGTGCTGTTCTACCAGTTCACAGTGCAGGGTGAGCACATCGCCGGGGGTGACCTGCTTGCGGAAGCGGGCATTCTTGATGCCGCCGAAGAGGGCCAGTTTGCCCTTGTTCTCCGGCAGGCTGAGCGCCGCAACGGCACCGGTCTGGGCCAGTGCTTCCAGAATGAGCACTCCCGGCATCACCGGCTGGCCGGGAAAATGTCCGCAGAAAAATTCCTCATTGCGGCTCACGCACTTGCGGCCGATGGCCCACTGGCCCGGCTCATAGTCCAGAATGCGGTCCACAAGGGCAAAGGGATAGCGGTGCGGCAGAAGCGCCGCGATCTCCTCACTGTTCAGGGCGTTTGCGTCTGCACGCACGGTGCGGGGTTCTGCCATGGGTCAGCCCTCCCATCTGCGCAGGGCGATGCAGGCGTTGTGCCCGCCAAAGCCCAGACTGTTGCTCAGTGCGTAGGTCATGGCCTGCGCACGGCCAGTGTTCGGCACATAGTCCAGATCACATTCGGGATCGGGCTGCTCATAGTGGATGGTGGGCGGCGCAAACTGGTCATGCAGGGCCAGCGCTGTAAATACGGCTTCAATGCCGCCCGCACCGCCCAGCAGATGGCCGGTCATGCTCTTGGTGCTCACCACAGTCAGCTGCTTTGCGTGTTCGCCGAACACCGCATGGATGGCGGCGGTCTCGCAGGCATCGTTCATGTGGGTGCCGGTGCCGTGGGCGTTGATGTGGTCCACCTGCTCCGGTGCGATGCCTGCATCCGCCAGCGTCAGCGCCATGCAGTCGATGGCACCTGCGCCGCCGGGGGCGGGGGCGGTGAAGTGGTAGGCATCGCAGTTGGCACCGTAGCCCACCACCTCGGCGTAGATGTGCGCACCGCGGGCACGGGCATGCTCCAGCTCTTCCAGCACCAGCACACCGCTGCCTTCGCCCATCACGAAGCCGCCGCGCCGCGCGTCAAAGGGCAGGCTGGCTGCATCCGGATCGGTCGCGGTGGAAAGCGCTTTCATGCTGGTAAAGCCGCCGATGCCCAGAGGGCTGATGCAGCTCTCTGCACCGCCGCAGACCATGGCGGTCTCGTAGCCGTCACGGATGCGGTGGAAGGCATCGCCTACGGCATTGGTGCCGCCGGCGCAGGCCGTCACCGGGCAGGTGCACATGCCCTTCAGGCCAAAGCGGATGGCCACCTGTGCCGCCGCCATGTTGGCAATGGACATGGGCACGAAATAGGGGCTTACCTTTTCCATGCCCTTCTCTTCACCACGGGTGTGCTGCTCCTCAATGGTGGGCAGACCGCCGATGCCGCTGGAAAGGATGACACCGATCTGTTTGGCTTCCGCTTCGGTGTCCAGACCGCTGTCTGCAACTGCTTCAGCGGCGGCAGCAAGGGCCAGAACGGTAAAGCGGGCCATCTTGCGGGCTTCCTTTTTGTCCACGATGGTTTCCGGGTCAAAGCCCTTCACCTCGCCTGCCAGCTTACATTTAAAATCGGTGGTATCGAACTGGGTAATGGGGCCGATGCCGCATTTGCCCGCTTTGGCAGCGGCCCAGCTGTCGGCGGTGTTGTTGCCCAGCGGGTTCACGGTGCCAAGGCCGGTGATCACGACTCTGCGTTTTTCCATGAGAGTTTTCTCCTTTTACATTGCCATGCCGCCGTCTGCACAGAGCACCTGCCCGGTGAGATAGCTGCTTTGTTCTGCGGCAAAAAATGCCACTGCATTTGCCACATCCTCCGGCTTTCCTGCGCGGCCTGCGGGGATGCCCTTTGCCATTTCGGCACGGACGGCTTCCGGCAGGGCGGCGGTCATGTCGGTCTCGATAAAGCCCGGCGCGACCGCATTCACGGTCACATTGCGGCTTGCCAGCTCGCGGGCAAGGCTTTTGGTCAGGCCGATCAGGCCCGCCTTGCTGGCGGCGTAATTGGTCTGGCCGGCGTTGCCCCGCAGGGCCACCACACTGGAAAGGTTCACGATGCGGCCCCAGCGCTGGCGCACCATGCGGCGGGCGGCCTCCTTGCAGCAGAGGAACGCACCCTTGAGGTTTGCGTTCAGCACTGCATCGAAGTCCTCTTCGCTCATGCGCAGGATCAGATTATCGCGGGTAATGCCCGCGTTGTTCACAAGGATATCCACCCGGCCAAAGGCGTTCACCGCCTGTTCAAAGAGCGCTTTGCAGCCCTCGGCAGTGGAAACATCGGCCTGCACAGCCACGGCATCTGCGTTTTCGGCCTTGCACAGAGCCACCGTCTCGGCAGCTGCAGCTTCGCCGTGGCAGTAATTCACCACGACATTGCAGCCCTGCTTTGCCAGCTGGATGCACACAGCCCGGCCAATGCCCCGGCTTCCGCCAGTAACAACGGCGGTGCGGATGATCGTTCTTCGCTCATAGCTCTTCCTTCCATGCTGTCAGTGCGGCGTTCAGCTGCTCCGGGGTCTCACCGAAGCGCAGACCACGCCGGGCAGGGTCTTTTTCACAAAGCCAGCCAGAGCACTGCCCGGGCCGACTTCCAGAATATGGTCTACGCCCAGCTCACCGAGGCGGTGGAGCGTATCTTCCATGTAAACGCTGCTCTGCACCTGCTTCACGAGCAGGGCGGGGATGCTGTCCTGCTCAGCTTTTTCACGGCCAAGGCAGTTGAACAGCACCGGCACCTGCATCTCGCCAAAGGGCTCAGACGAAAAACGCTTTGCCAGTGCATCCCCGGCGGGGGCCATGAGGCGGGTGTGGAACGGGCCGCTCACCTTGAGCGGGATGCAGCGGCGGGCACCGGCTTCTTTGGCCAGTGCGGCGGCTTTGTCCACAGCGGCTTTCTCGCCGCCGATGACCAGCTGGCCCGGGCAGTTGTAGTTGCAGATCTGCACACAGCCGAGCTGTGCAGCCTGCTCACAGCAGGCGGCAAGTGCCTGCCGGTCAAGGTTCAGCACGGCGGTCATGCCGCAGTCGATGCCCTTTGCAGCTTCGGCCATGGCTTTGCCGCGGTAAGCGGCCAGCTCGATGGCCTGCTTTGCGGTGAACACCCCGGCAGCTTCCAGCGCGGAGTATTCGCCCAGCGAAAGCCCGGCCACATAAGCGGGTTTCACGCCCTGCTGGGCCAGCACTGCGGTCACGCCGCAGGCAAAGGCCACCATGCAGGGCTGGGTGTATTCGGTCTGATTCAAAAGGCCGTCCGGGTCCTCAAAGCAGACGCGGTGCAGATCGAAGTCCAGCTCTGCGCTGTCAAATGCCGCCCGGAACGCGGGAGAGCCTTCGTAAAATTCTTTGCCCATGCCGGGGTGCTGTGCCCCCTGACCGGCATATAAAACGGCAAGCTTCATTGATTTTGCCTCCATTCGGTCACAAGTTCATCCATCAGCTCCTGTACCGTGCGCATCCGGTCCAGCCTGCCCACGTTGGCCCCGCAGAAGAACAGGCCCTCCTCCACATTGCCCTTTACGGCTTCGATGAGCGCGTGGGTGATGCAGTAGGGCACCTTGGCGGGGTCGCAGGTCTTCAGGCAGCGGGCACAGTGCTGGGGAGGGAAGCGGGTCCCCTCTGCCAGCGCCTGCACCAGCGGGGTGTTCAGTGCACGGCCCGGCATTCCCACCGGGCTGTGGATGATCCGTACATCCTCGGGCCGGGCGTTCAGCAGAACGTCCTTGTAGCCCTGGGATGCGTCGCACTCGTAGGTGGTGATAAAGCGGGTGGCAAGCTGTACGCCCGCAGCGCCCATTGCGGTAAAGTGGGCCATATCGGCACCGGTATACACGCCGCCTGCCACAAACACGGGGATGCTGTGGCCAAACTGTGCTTCAAAGGGCTTTACCTCGGCCAGCACCTCGGGCAGAATGTCGTCGAGGGTCTGGCATTTGCCTGCCAGCAGGTCATCTTCGGCAAAGCCGAGGTGTCCGCCTGCCTTGCAGCCTTCGATCACCACAAAATCAGCGGTGCGGCCAAACTCTTTGGCCCAGCGGCGCAGGATGAGCTTTGCGGCTCTTCCGCTGGAAACGATGGGAGCGATGGCAACATCCGTTGTGCCCACGATGCCGGGCAGCTCCAACGGCAGGCCCGCGCCGGACACCACCGCGTCCACGCCCGCTTCTACAGCAGTGCGGATCGCGGCCGCATAATCCTGTGTTGCCACCATGGCGTTGATGGCTACCATACCGGCACCCTTTGCGATCTCCTTCGCCTTCCGGATCTCGGCGGTCAGGGCACGGTGGTTGGCGCTTGCCGGGTCACGGGCAAAGTCTGGCTCCCGGTAGCCTGCATCGGCGGTGGAGATGCACCCCATGCCGCCGCAGGCTGCAACGGCACCGGCCAGCCCGCCGAGGGAAACGCCCACACCCATGCCGCCCTGTAGGATGGGCACAGACAGGGTCTTTCTGCCGAGGGTCAGCATTCGGTGCTCAGCGCGGCAATGCGCTGCCTCCCGCCGTTCCACAGGTCTGCAAGAATATCCGCCACCGGGCGCACCTCGTGCAGCATGCCTGCCACCTGACCGGCCATCAGGCTTCCGGTGGTGGTGTCGCCCTCAAACACGGCGCGGCGCAGGCTGCCAAGGGTGTACTTTTCCAGTTCCATCTTGTCGGTACCGGCATTTTCCTGCCGGACATATTCGCGGCTCATGCGGTTTTTCAGCACTCGCACCGGCGCACCCACGCTTCGGCCGGTCACGATGGTATCGCTGTCCTTGGCCTTGAGCAGGGCGGCTTTGTAGTTTTCATGGATGGGGCACTCCTCGCTCACCAGCAGGCAGGTGCCTACCTGCACGCCGCAGGCGCCCAGAGCCAGAGCTGCTGCCAGCTGGCGGCCATCGGCGATGCCGCCAGCCGCAATGACGGGTACATTTACGGCATCCACCACCTGCGGCACCAGCGCCATGGTAGCCATTTCGCCCACATGGCCGCCGCTCTCGGTGCCCTCAGCAATGACAGCATCGATGTCCAGCGGCTCCAGATGCTTTGCCAGAACGGCGGCGGCGACAACCGGGATCACCTTGATGCCTGCCGCTTTCCACGCGGGGATATATTTGCCCGGGTTGCCTGCACCGGTGGTCACAACGGGCACGCCCTCTTCCACCACGATCTTGGCAAACTCATCTGCCTGCGGATGCATGAGCATGATGTTTACGCCAAAAGGCTTGTCGGTCAGCTCTTTACAGCGGCGGATGTTCTGGCGCAGGGTGTCGGCGTTCATGCCGCCCGCACCAATGATGCCTAGCGCACCCGCGTTGGAGCAGGCGGCGGCAAACTCGCCGGTGGCAATGTTGGCCATGCCGCCCTGAATGATGGGGTATTTGTGCCTAGAATTTCATTTAAAAGTTTCATTGAAAAACCCTCTCAGTCAATGCCTTCCGGCATTGACAGCTCCCCCGAGGGGGGAGCGTTTTTTTCTGCTTTTCTGTCAGCTGGACCTTCTCTTGGAAGGCACACTGACCCTACCCGCCCATAAAGCTCCCCCTTCGGGGGAGCTGGCGCATCAGCGCCTGAGAGGGTCGTATTCCACGATCATGCCGCCCCATGTCAGGCCGCCGCCAAAGCCGATGCAGGCCAGAAGCTGGCCCGGCTGCAGCTGCCCGTTCTCGGCAAGCTCGTTCAGGGCGACCGGGATGCTGGCGGCGCTGGTGTTGCCGTGGCGGTCCATGTTCTTGTAGAACTTTGCCGGGTCGGCCTTCAGCGCCCGCACGCAGTGGTCGATGATGCGGCTGTTGGCCTGATGGCAGACCACCCACTCAAGATCATCGAGGGTCAGCTGTGTTTCATCCAGCACAGTGTGCAGGCACTTGGGCAGGGCATCCACTGCAAAGCGGAATACGGCCTTGCCGTCCATGGTGATGGGCGCAGAACCTGTGCGGTTCGGCCCGCCCGCATGGAGAACATCGCTGCCACGCGCGCCCAGCGTCAGAGCAAAGGGAGTGTCCGACAGCTGAAAAATGGCAGCACCGGCTCCATCCCCAAACAGTACACAGGTGGAGCGGTCGGCAGGGTCCATCAGGCGGGAAAGGGCTTCGCACCCAATGACGAGGGCATACTGTCCACCCAAAGTTGTCAGCAGTCCCCGCGCCACGGCTATGCCGTAGAGGAAGCCGGAACAGGCCGCGTTGACATCCAGCGCAGGCCGGTCCTCGGGAAGGCCCAGCGCCGCCTGCACCTGACAGGCTACACTGGGGGTCGCGTCTGGGGCGGACAGGGTGGCACAGATGCAGCACCCGATCTGCGCAGGGGCAAGGCCGCTGCGGGCCAAAGCCTGCTTTGCGGCGGAAATGGCCAGCGTGGCGGCAGATTCATCCTCCGTGCACCAGTGCCGGGTGCGGATGCCGGTGCGGCTGGTGATCCATGCGTCACTGGTATCCACCATGCGGCTCAGCGCGTCATTGGTGATCGTCCGTCCGGGAAGTGCCCCGCCGGTGGCGATCAGCTGTAAACCATTCATGCGTTCCTCGTTTCTCCGATCTGGCGGTACTTTTTATAGCGCTGATCGGCCAGCTGCCGGTCGCTCATGCGGCACAGTTCTTTCAGGTGGGCGCGCAGAGCGGCATCCATGCGCTCAAACAGGGCCGCGTGGCAGCGCTGGGCACCGCCCACCGGCTCCGGGATCGACTTCTTCCACGATGCCGCCGCGGTACAGATCCTGGGCCGTCAGCTTCATCATCTCACAGGCCTCGCCGCTGCGGGAGGAGTCCTTCCACAGGATGCTGGCAAAGCCCTCGGGGCTCAGCACCGAGTAGACCGCGTTTTCCAGCATGAGGATGTGGTTGGCCACACCCAGTGCCAGCGCGCCGCCGGAGGAGCCCTCGCCGGTGACCACGGCGATGACCGGCACCGTCAGGCCGCTCATCTCCATCAGATTCCGGGCAATGGCCTCGCCCTGCCCCCGCTCCTCGGCATCCTTGCCGGGGTAAGCGCCCGGCGTGTCGATAAAGGTGATGATGGGACGGCCGAATTTTTCAGCCTGCTTCATCAGGCGCAGAGCCTTGCGGTAGCCCTCGGCCCCGGCATACCAAAGTTGCAGGCCAGATTTTCTTCCAGCGTAGCACCCTTCCGATGGCCGATGACCGTCACCGGCAATCCGTGAAAACGGGCGATGCCGCCCAGAATGGCAGGGTCTTCCTTGCACTGACGGTCGCCGCGCTGCTCAAAGAAGTCGGTGAACAGGGCAGAAACAGTCTCATCAATGTGGGGGCGCTCCGGGTGCCGGGCCAGAAACACCCGATCCTCGGCGGTCAGCGGGCCGCAGGTACGCAGGATCTCGTCCTCTTCCACAGCCAGCTCTGCCAGCTCGGAGGCATGGGCCGTGATGGCATCCATCTCGTTGCCGCTGCCTTTCAGCGCGGCGATCTGGGCATCCAGCGGAGCCAGCTGCTCTAAAATTTCCTTGATCATTCGTGTTTTCCTCCTGCATGGAGCTGCAAGACCTGGATCAGGGTATCCCGCAGCTGGCTGCGGGGCACCACCTGATCCACAAAGCCGTGCTCCATCTGGAACTCGCTGCGCTGGAATCCGGCAGGCAGCTTTTCGCCAATGGTCTGCTCAATGACCCGCGGACCTGCAAAGCCGATCAGCGCGCCAGGCTCTGCCAGCATGATGTCGCCAAGGCTTGCAAAGCTGGCCGTCACACCGCCGGTGGTGGGGTGGGTGAGCACACTGATGTACAACCCGCCCTTTGCCGAAAAGCGCTGGATGGCGGCACTGGTCTTTGCCATCTGCATCAGGCTGAAAATGCCCTCCTGCATCCGCGCGCCGCCGCTGGCCGAAAAAATAACCAGCGGCAGGTGCTTTGCGGCGGCGTACTCGATGGCGCGGGTGATCTTGTCGCCCACGGCAGTGCTCATGCTGCCCATGAAAAAGCGGCTGTCCAGCACGGCAGCCACGCAGGCCACCCCGCCGATGCGGCCGGTGGCCGTTACAGCGGCTTCACGCAGGCCGGTCTTGTTCTGGGCGGCGGCAAGCTTTTCACGGTAGCCCGGAAAATGCAGCACATCCTGCGGAGCAAGGTCGGCATCCAGTTCCCGGAAGCTGCCGTGGTCCAGCACCAGACTGAGCCGGTAGTACCCGCCAATGGGCATGTGGTAGCCGCAGTTGGGGCAGACGTAAAGGCTTCTTGCCCACAGGGTGCGTGCGGCGCGGCGGCCGCACTGCTTGCACTCCACAAACTGCTGCTCGTGCCAGACGGCACCGGCATCCCGCTTGGCCTTCAGCTGGAAGGTGCGCTCCCGCATTCGGCCGGGGAAAAGATCTCGGATATCGTTCATTGCTTTTTGCCTCAGATATGTGCGGTGATGTAGTTGTAGATATCGCCCACGGTCTTGAGCTTTGCCAGCTCTTCGTCCGGGATGGACACGCCGCAGGCATCTTCCAGAGCCATGTTCAGCTCCACGGCATCCAGACTGTCGGCCTCCAGATCCTCGGTCAGGCTGGCCTCCATGGTCACCTTGTCCTCGTCGCAGTTCAGGGTATCGACAACGATCTTCTTCATTTCTTCAAACGTCATGGTAGTAGTCTCCTTTGATTTGTTTTGTAATATCTAAATTTTTTGAAGTTTCTTGCGAACACGACCATTATAGCCGAATCGTTGGATAAGTCAAGAATAATAGTTAAAATATTTTATCTTTTACAATTCTGACACAGTTTTCTTCCTTTTATATATTGTCCTCTTTTACGCCGGTGTGCAGTGTGGTATACTTGACCCAGCAGTCTGAGAACAGTGTTTCCCTGTGAGGGAAAGGAGCCTTCCGATGATTACGATTTCAGAGCGCAGAGAGCATGAATCTGCAAAAAGTTTTGTCTGCGGGTATTGATCGATAATATTATCAATACCCGTCTGGAGCCGGGTGAAAAACTGAACGAGCCGGAATTGTGCGAACAGCTGGGGGTGAGCCGCACCCCCTTCCGGGAAGCAGAGCTGGAGCTGGCGCAGCGGCGGCTCATTGAGATCCGGCCCAAGATCGGCACCTATGTTTCTCTCATCGATGCAGAGCTGGTGGAAGAAGTGCGCCATCTGCGCGCTGTGCTGGAAGCAGAGATCGCCCGCATGGCGTGCGAAAAGCTGACCCCGGCGGATATCGACCAGCTGTGGGAGAACGTGGCGCTCTGGCGCATGTACATTGAGCGTGCACAGGAAGAAAAGATCTTTGAGCTGGACAAGGGGTTCCACCGGCTGCTTTATGTGCAGTGCGGCTGCCCGTACTGGTACGATCTGGTGGAAAATCTGGCTCCGCATTTTGACCGCACCACCATCCTCAGCTTCCGCTGCAGGCCCGCAAAAACGATCTACGAAGATCACGTCAGCCTGCTGAAAGCCATTGAACAGAAGGATGCGGCGGCAGCACACCGCATTGCCGGGCAGCATATGCAGCGCTACACGGAGAACCTTTCTGCGATCCGGGAAGCATTCCCACACTATTTCAAAGCCTGAAACAACCGTATCACGTTCAGAAATGCCGTATCTATGCCAAAAGATACGGCATTTTTTTGTGCATTTTTTTGCCGGAAACGGCTTGACAGAGATTATGAAATGTTATATATTTTAGTCAATGAAATATATAACATAAAAGCCAGATCTCCAAATCAGGAAGAAAGGTGGATACCATGAAAAAACAATACGATGTGGTCATCATCGGTGCAGGTGTCGTGGGCAGCGCCATTGCACGCGAACTCTCACGCTACAAATTGAGCATTGCAGTGCTGGAAAAAAATCTGGATGTCTGCAACGAGACCAGCGGCCGCAACTCCGCTGTGGTGCACGGCGGCTTTGCCAACCCCATTGGCAGCCTGAAAGCAAAATGCTGCGTGGAAGGCAACCGCATCATGGATCAGCTGGCCGAAGAGCTGAACTTCCCGTTCAAGCGTTGCGGCAAGGTGCTGGTGGGCAACACCCCCGAGGACATGGAGCAGCTGGAGCGCACCATGAAGCAGGGCGCTGTCAACGGCTGCACCGGCCTTGAGATGATCGATGAAGCAAAGCTGCACGAGCTGGTGCCAGCCGTGGTGGGCAAGTTTGCCATGTGGTCCAAAAACAGCGGCATCATGGACCCGTTCCTGTACACGGTGGCTCTGGCCGAGAACGCCCACGCCAACGGCGCAGACTTCTTCTTTGACCACAAGGTAGAGGCTATCACCCGGGAAAATGAGCTGTACTACCTGCATACTGCCCATGGCGATTTCTGCACCCGCTGGGTGGTCAACGCCGCTGGTCTGGGCGCAAAGCAGATCTCCGACCTGCTGGGCCTGACCGGCTACCGTGTCATCGGCTCCCGCAGCAACTACATCATCCTGCACAAGCGCATGGGCAAGCTGCTGCCCATGCCGGTGTACCCGGTGCCCAGCAACACCTATATGGGCATCCACATCACCCCCACCGTGGACGGCAACGTGACTGTTGGCCCGGACGCGGAGAACACTGATGTGCTGGACGACTACGGTGTGCCGCAGGCCAACATGGACAGTCTGGCTGTGGAGGGCGCAAAGCTGTGGCCCCACATCTTTAAAAAGGATCAGATCCGCACCTTCGCCGGCATCCAGCCCAAGTGGGTGGATGAAAACGGTGCCATTCAGGACTGGAAGGTGGAGATCCGGGACGACATGGCACCCAATGCCGTCAACCTCGTGGGCATTGAATCACCGGGCCTGACCGGCAGCGTGCCGCTGGCCCGCTACGTCATCGGTCTGATGCAGGAGCGCGAAAAGTTTGAGGAAAACCCAGACTTTGACCCGCACCACAAGGGCATCGTCAAGTTTGCCGAGTGCACGCCGGAACAGCAGGCAGAGCTCATCGCGCAGGACCCCGATTACGGCGAGATGATCTGCAGCTGTGAGGAAGTGACCAAGGCCGAGATCCTGCAGGCTATCCACAACCCGCTGGGCGTTTCCACCATGACCGGCATCAAGTACCGCACCCGCGCCATGATGGGCGGCTGTCAGGGCGGCTTCTGCCAGATGAAGATCGAACACTTCATTGAGCAGGAGCTGGGCACCGAGCCGGAGAATGTGCGTTACAGCCGTCAGGGGTCATGGGTACTCACCGGCAATATGCGGAAGGAGGAGAACTGAGCGATGGAACAGAAAGACGTTGTGATTATCGGCGGCGGCCCTGCAGGTCTTGCCGCAGCGGTGGAGCTGCACAAGCAGGGCATCCGCAACATGATCATTCTGGAGCGCGAGGCGATGCTGGGCGGCATCCTGCGCCAGTGCATCCATGACGGTTTCGGTCTGGGCCGCTTCGGCGAGAGCCTGTCCGGCCCGGAATATGCACAGGCGTTCATGGATGAAGTGAACAAGCGTGAGATCCCTTACGAGACCAGCGCCACGGTGCTGAGCCTGACGGAGGATCGTGTCGTCACTGCCTCCACCCGCAGCGGCCTGCGCCAGTATCAGGCAAAGGCTGTGGTGCTTGCCATGGGCTGCAAGGAGCGCAGCCGCGGCGCACTGGGCATTCCCGGCGAGCGTCCGGCGGGCGTGTTCACCGCAGGCACCGCGCAGGCTTACATGAACCTCTACAACCGGATGCCCGGCAAGGAGGTCGTCATCCTCGGCTCCGGCGATATCGGCATGATCATGGCACGCCGCATGACGCTGGAAGGTGCTCATGTGCAGGCAGTGTTCGAGCTGATGCCTTACCCCTCCGGCCTGCCGCGCAACATCGTGCAGTGTCTGGATGACTACAATATCCCGCTCTATCTCAGCCACACCGTCACCGAGATCCATGGCCGTGACCGTCTGACCGGCGTGACCATCTCCGAGGTGGACGCGAACCGTCGGCCCATCCCCGGCACCGAGAAGGAGTACAAGTGTGATACGCTGATCCTCTCCGTGGGCCTGATCCCGGAGAACAAGCTGCTGGAGGATGCCGGCATCGCCATTGACCCCCACACCAACGGCGCTGTGGTGGACGAGAACCTGCAGACCAACGTGCCCGGCGTGTTCTCTGCCGGCAATGTGCTGCATGTGCATGATCTGGTGGACTTTGTTTCTATGGAGTCCGAGGCACTGGCACGCCACGCTGCCGCCTACGTTGAGGGCAAGGGCATCGACCCCTGCACGCTGGACGTGAAGTGCGGCGAGGGCGTGGGCCACACCATTCCGCAGAAGGTCAGCGGCAAGAACGACTTTAGCCTGTCGCTGCGCGTGCGGAACCACTACCGTGACTGCCGCATCGTGGTGCGCCAGAACGGTGTGGAAGTTGCTGCCAAGAAGATGAAGAAAGCCATTCCTGCGGAGATGATCCAGTTCAAGGTCTCTGCTGCCAAGCTGCAGGAAACGGGCGCACTGGAGGTGTCGGTGGAATGAAAAAGCAATTTACCTGTATCGTCTGCCCCAACGGCTGCGAGATCGAAGCCGAAGTTGAAAATGGTCAGGTGATCTCGGTCACCGGTCACACCTGCCCCCGCGGCGAACAGTATGTCCGTCAGGAGCTGACTGCGCCCCGCCGCACCATCGCCAGCTCAGTGCTGGTCAAGGGCGGCGAGCTGCCTGTCACCAGCGTCCGCCTGACCAAGGCCGTCCCCAAGGATATGATCTTTCCGGTGATGGACGAGATCCGCAAGGTGGTGCTGACCGCCCCCGTCAAGGCAGGCACCATCGTGCTGCACAACGTCTGCGGGCTGGACAGTGACGTGATGGTCACCAAGAATGTGGATGCCTGCTGACCGGCTGAAATAAAGAAATACGGAAAAACAGCCCTGATCGTCTGCCTGCTTTTACAGCGGACACGGTCAGGGCTGTTTTGATGCTATAAACCTGTTGACATGATGTGGAAATGGGCTTATATCGGCCTCAACGTGGGAAAGGACTGCGGCAAACGCCAAAAGCGGGCAATGCCGCAGCACATGGCTGGTCTGTACAGGCGCGGCCCATGCACTGGGTGTGGAGCCTGCCAGCATTGCAAAAATACGGGCACAAAAAGAACTGTTTGCATTTTGGAAACGAGATGCTATACTATTGATTGTACATACAACGATGTAGATACAACTTCCTGCAATGAAGCCCGGAGGAGCCTATGGATATTACGGAACGAAAAATCACAAAGATCGCACGCGAAACGGAAAAACTGGTCCTGCTCACGATGCGGGAGGAAGGGGTCGGCACAGCAGAGATCGACCTGATCCATGCAGTGCGGCATCACCCCGGCTGCACGCAGGCGCAGCTGGCGGAACTGCTGCACGCAGATAAGGCTGCCATTGCGCGGCGGACAAAAAATCTGGAAGCAAAGGGTCTTCTGATCCGCAGAGATGCCCCCAGCGACCGGCGCAGCCAGCTGCTGTACCCCACCAAAAAGGCGGAAAGCCTGAGATCCTCCAAGGCAGAGATCGAAGCGGCCTTTTACGAATACCTGACCAATGTGCTCACCGCCGAGGAAGCCGCTGCCTTTGCCGCTGCGCTGAACAAGCTGTACACAGCATCCAAGACCGAGAGCCGCGCGGGCTTCCCGCATTTCCGGAAAGCTGCAGGAGGTGAGGCTGCTCATGAAAAAGGATAAAACGTTCCGCCCGGACAGGGTGCTCTCCTATTTCAAAGCAGAGTGGCTCCCGCTGGCCTTTGTCACGCTGTCGGGCCTTGTGTATAACATCGGCCTGCTGGCAACGCCTTGGTTCGAGGGCCGGCTGGCCCAGTGCCTTGCCGACATTCTGGGCAGCAGCGAGACGGCGGCAAAAATGGCCATGCTGGTGCTGGCCTATATCGTGGTCACGCTGGCGGTGCAGGCGGCGCGCTTTATCAAGCGCTTTTATGTCCGCCGCTTTGCCAACAACATCAACCGCCGGATGAAGGGCATCCTGTATATGCCTGCCAGAGTGCCTGTCCAGTCTTTACCCCCTTTTCTTTGCAATGTAATTGGCGGTCAATATAATCCCATGCCTGGCTTCCGGATCCCCGCCTACAGCCATGGGACACCCGGCATATTCCGGATGGTATAGCATTTCTACACTGGCATAGAAGCAATTCGCATCACTATGCAATATTATACGTTCCACATCCTTCACCTTCTCGAACATTTGTTCTTTCTCGTTTATTATAGCCATTTCAAACCAGAATGTAAAGTGGTAATCTTCACCAGAGCATTTTTACCCCCAAATATCGGGACGAAACTTCCTCTTTTATACTTAAAACTGCCCCAGTTTTAACAAGGAAATTTGCCCCACCTGCTAGAGAACGATACACTTCTCTCTGTATGCACCAATACAAGAGAGGAGGTTTGAAAGAAGGTGTATGATTTGCAAGATTGGGCAGCTGTTCAGCGAGTTTATAAACAGACAAGATCAAAACGGGCAACTGCAAAAATACTTGGAATGTCCAGAAATACTGTCAGGAGTCTTTTAGAAGAAAAAGAAGCACCGGTGTATAAACGGACAGTTTATAAGAGCAAGATTGATGGTTTCAAAGAACAGATCATCGAATGGCGATGCGAACCGTTTCTTTTCAATGGAACACGGATTTTTAGAGAATTGAAAGCAAGAGGTTATACAGGAAGCATTGGCCCTGTTTACCGGTATCTGTCAAAAATTGAAGAGGATATCAAAGACCACATCAGTTCCAAAGCTACTGTAAGGCATGAAAGCCCTCCGGGAGATCAGGCTCAGTTCGACTGGTCACCTTATAATGTCCCTGTTGATGGCGTGATCACAACTGTTTACTGTTTTTCAATGATACTTTCAGCATCCAGAAAGAAAGCAGTCTGTTTTTCTTTAAAGGCAGATGCGGCAGCCATTTATGAAGCAATTCAGGAACTGTTTGAAGATCTTGGTGGAGTAACACTGGAGCTTTTGATCGATAATCCAACAGCATTGGTCATCGAAAATAATCCAAGGAACGAAATGGAGATCCGTTATAATCCCCATGCCCTGCTTATGGCAAGACATCTGGGAACAGAACTTAATGCATGTCCCTGCTACTGGCCGCGCAAGAAAGGAAAGATCGAGAGACCCTTCAACTATATCGAAGAACAATTCATAAAGGGAAACCACTTTGCTTCAATGGAAGATCTGAATCGTCGTGGAAAAGATTTCGTTGAGTCCTGGTGTAATGAAACACACACAACGACCAAAAGAATTCCAAACATACATTATCTTCAGGAAGAACGGGATCTGTTGCTGCCATTGCCAGACCGTCGTTATCGACTGAAGGAATTGGAAAGCAGGATCATCAGTCCTGACTGTTATATCAGCATTGGCGGAAATAAGTATAGCGTTCCTGATATCTTTGCAGCCAAAACCATGTATTTCAGGATCATCTATGGGTTCAGAATCGAGCTTTATGACAGAAAAAAGAACTATGTCATGAAATTGGAAGCATCACGTAACAAGCATGAAAATCCTGACAAATTCGGAGCACTATAAAAATGTAGCACCAAAGGCGCCAACATCGATTCCGCAGATACGAAGGGAATTCACTGCCAGATACAGCAATGGTCTGGCTTATCTGGAAGCAGCCGGGAAAAAGTTTGACCAGCCCACACATTACGCAAGAAAGATCATGTTGCTCGAAGAACTTTATGATACAGATACCCTCAATCGTTTTATTGGATATGCAATACAGCATGATTCTATGGACATCCTGTCATTTAAAGAACTGCTCAAAGCTTACAATGCAGGCCGGCTGTCTCTTCCTGAGATATCTGAACAGAGCCGGAAAGTTCTGTGTAAAACCGGAGAATACCGTGACGATGATTCAAAACTTTTGCGGGATCTGGATACTATGACAG
>ENA-OQKQ01000211-OQKQ01000211.1-human-gut-metagenome-genome-assembly--contig:-NODE-211-length-22438-cov-4.391645_pt1 | contig 22438 bp, 24 predicted proteins | sample MGYA00242651_ERZ504803 | MGnify/ENA primary metagenome ERZ504803 (study PRJEB26092, sample SAMD00036380) | human gut metagenome | host: Homo sapiens | study: EMG produced TPA metagenomics assembly of...
GGACGCAAAGCGGCCTGAGAGGGCGGGGACGTTTATAAAATATCAGGAAGGAGTTGTTTCCCATGGAAGATTGTCTGTTCTGTATGATCGCGGAGGGGAAAATCCCCTCCAAGAAGCTGTACGAGGACGAGCAGGTGGTGGCGTTTTACGACATCAACCCGCAGGCCAAGGTGCACTTTCTGGTGGTGCCCAAAAAGCACATTGTCTCTGCCGCTGCGCTGACCGAAGAGGACGGCGCACTGCTGGGCCATATCTTTGCAGTGATCGCAAAGCTGGCTGCGGAGCAGGGCCTGAACAACGGCTACCGCGTCATCTCCAATGTTGGCGAGGACGCAGGCCAGACCGTGAAACATCTGCATTTCCATGTTCTGGGCGGCGAAAAGCTGCCTGTCTGATTCCAATAAAAAGGGAGCGTTGAATTATGGCTGAGACCTATACTCTGCACGTTGCAGGCCTGACCCGTGAGCTGACCATCTGCAAGGTGAATGACCACATGGACATTGCTGCTTTTATCATGCTGGGTGATGCCGAGCTGACCGTGGCTGCTGCCGCTGAACTGCTGAAGAAGTGCCCGGATTTTGATATCCTGCTGACCGCCGAGGCCAAGGGCATCCCTCTGGCACACGAGATGAGCCGCCAGAGCGGCAAGCCCTACGTCTGCGCACGCAAGGGCGAAAAGCTGTATATGACCGACCCCGTGGTGGTGGAGGATCAGTCCATTACCACCGCAGGCAAGCAGAAGCTGGTCATCGACCGCAAGGAGCTGGACAAGATGAGCGGCAAGCGCGTTCTGGTGGTGGACGATGTCATTTCCACTGGCGGTTCGCTCAAGGCTCTGGACGCGCTGGCTGAGCAGACCCAGTGCACCATTGTGGGCCAGGCCGCTGTTCTGGCCGAGGGCGATGCAGCTGAGCGCAAGGATATCATCTTCCTGGAGCCGCTGCCTCTGTTCTTCCACTAAGCTGCAATGCGACGCCCGCTCTGCGTTTTCTGCGCTGGAATGCTGGGTGTGGAGTTAGTGTGCGTTTTTTTGCCGCAAACGGAACTTTTTGTGCCGTTTGCGGCATTTTTTGTTGCCGTTTGTCTGGTGCTGTGCATCTTTGATGCTGCCCGCAAAGCAGCGCTCTGCATCCTGCTGGGTGCTGCTGTGGGTATGGCATCGGTGCTGCACACGGCAAACCGGCTGGAGCGCATCCGGGTGCAATATGCAGGCCGTCCACTGGTGCTGACCGCAGAGGTGGAAAGCACGGCGGATTCCTACGATCCCGGTATCGTGGATGCGGTTTTGCATGTAGAGAAAGTGAACGGCAACGCGGCATCCTTCCGGGTGGAGTGCAGTGCTTTGCCGGAGTGCAAAGCCGGGGAAAGGGTGCAGGGAAGATTTATACTGTCGGCCCCGGCATCCGGAAGCCGGGTCGGCCTGTATGCGGACGGCATCGCTCTGCAGGCGGAAATGGACGAGGACGGGCCGGAGCTTACAGTTCTGGGCGAAAGCGGCAGCTTCCGCGCCCGCACCCACCGCCTGCAGCAAAGGCTCAGTGCGTCGCTGCGCCGCCGTATGGACGGCAAGACCGGCGGTGTGCTGGCTGCCATGACTACCGGCGACCGGAGTTATCTGTCTTCGGCCATGCGCAGCGCCTACCGGGGCGCGGGTCTTGCCCATGTGCTGGTGGTAAGCGGAATGCATGTGTCCATTTTGTGCGGTGATATCCTCAGCACACTCCTGCCCTACGAGTGGGAGCAGAGCTACCGCAGGCGCAGATGCCGGGCGGTATTCCGAAGTCTGCTGGCCTTTTTGCTGATGGGCGTGACCGGCTTCACACCCTCGGTATGCCGCGCCGCAGTGGCGGTCTGGGTCGGTGCACTGGGTGTGTGGCTGTACGGCCCGCCGGATACCCTTACCTCTCTGGCGGTGGCAGGTATCGTTATGACCGCAGGCAACAGCTATGCAGTGTGCGATATCGGCTTTGAACTTTCGTTTGCGGCGGTGGTGGGCACGGTGGCAGGCGGTGTGTGCATCCGCCGCGCCCGGGATGCGTGGTACCGCCGCTTCTGGAAGAAAGCAAAGAACCCGGTAAAACGGCCGTGGTATTTCAAACTGCCGGAACGTCTTTGGGGCCTTGCGGAAAGCATTTGCATCTCGTTTTGTGCTTCGGTGGCCACATTCCCGGTGTTGGTGCTGCGCGGGCTGAGTGTGAGCATTTATGCGGTGGCATCCAGTGTGGCGGTGCTGTGGCTCATCCAGCCCATGATGCTGCTGGGCCTTGGCACGGCCTTTGCCGGCCTGGCACCCGCTCTTGCTCCGCTGTATGGGGTGCTGTCCGCAGCGTCTGCGGCGTTGACCGGCCTGCTCGACCGCTGGGCCGTCTGGATCTCTGCAAAACCGGGCGCGGGCATCTACTTCGATACGGCCTATGCAGCCATCGTGTGTCTGGTGCTGATCCTGTTGTGCTGGCTGGCGTTCCACTGGCGGGTACGGCTGCGGGTGGCAGGGCCATGCATTCTGCTGGCGGCAGCTGTTTCCATCGGGCTGGGCAATGCTCTCAGCCAGGATGTGGTGCACACCGACCTTGTAGGCAGCGCCAACGCGCCGGCAGTGGTCGTCACCCAGAACGATACCGCCGTGGTGCTGTTCCGGGGCGGAGCTTCTGCCCAGAACGCAGTGGAAAACCAGCTTGCCCGGCGGGGCGTGCAGACTGTGGAGCTTGTGGCAGACCTGCGCACAAACCCTAAAACGGCCTGTACACTGGAAGCAGAGCGGACACTTCCGGCAGCAGAAATGGCGGTGAACACAGCACAAAAGCTGCGGTGCACACCGGCTCTGGTGGAAATGCTGCGCACCCGGAATGGCTGTCTTGTGCGGCTGACTGTGGGCAACCGGCAGTTTGCCGTGGTCAATGGAACTGTAGAACTGGCAAAACAGGTCACAGTGCAGTGGCTGCTGGCATCCCCTGCAAAGCCGGATGCTGTGCAGTATAAAAATGTTCTGGCCCTGCGCAGCTATGACTGGATGGACAACAGAAAAGAACTGGCGGCATCCATCAGCCTGCGGCGGCACGGCGGGCTGAAAACGGAGTGATGCTTTGCAATCCGGGCAGAGTGTGGTACAATAGAACAACACCATAAGAGAAGGGAGGTGCCTGCATGGCGACCGAGACAAAACTCCGGCAGTTGGCGGACAAGGGCTGCCCGGTCTACTATTTTTATTCCAGTGAGCGGTATCTGGTGCGGCAGGCGGTCACGGCCATCACCCGCATCCTGACCGCAGACAGCGACGAGGATGCCACGGTTCTGGATGGAGCTGCGCCGGAGATCGAACAGCTCATCATGGCGGCGGGCACCATCTCATTTTTTGGTACCCGGCGTGTGGTGGTGCTGCCGGAGATCGACCCTGCAGCTTACAGTGACAAGGATCTGGAAGAGTTGAACAGCACCCTTTCCAGTCTGGAAAATGCTGTGGTGGTGCTGGGCAGCGTGTTTGAACTGGAGCGCAGCAAGCTCAAAACAGGCAAGCGCGCACAAAAGCTGATCGCGCAGTGCAAGGCGCTTGGCTACACCGAAGAATTGGCTAAGCCCAAGCCCTTTGAACTGAAAATGATGATGATCGATCGCGCAAAGGAGCAGAAAACCACCCTGCCGGACGGCGCAGCGGCGGCGCTGCTGGAGCGCTGCGGCGAGGATCCGTTCCTTTTGGAAAATGAGGTGGACAAGCTCTGTGCATTGTCCGGGTATCAGACGGTCACGGCAGCGATGGTGGCGGAAATGGGCACGGTCAGTCTGGAAGCAGACGTGTTCGAGATGATCCGCATGATCACGGCCAAAAACGCCACAGGTGCCTGCAAAAAGCTGCAGACTTTGCTGCGCCTGCAGCAGGAGCCCATTGCCATTACAGCGGCCATGATCGGCAGCTATGTGGATCTGTACCGGGTCAAGCTGGGGGCAGCAAAACGGAAAAATTACAGCACGGTATTCAAGGACTTTGGCTATAAGGGCAGTGATTACCGGCTCAAGCGGTCGGCCGAAACAGCCTCGCATTACACGCTGGGCCAGATCGAAAACTGTATGCAGGTGCTGCTGGAACTGGACCAGAGCCTGAAAAGCCAGCCTACCGATGACCAGATCCTGCTGGAAACAGCGCTGTGCCGGTTGGCAATGGCGGGGAGCGGACGATGAAGGAAAACGAAATGATCCATACAGGCCGGGTGCTCATTGTGGAGGGCAAGTACGATGCGGCCCGGCTTTCCCATCTGACCGATGCCATGATCCTGCTGACGGATGGCTTTGGCATTTACAGCGACAAAAGGCGCCAGCAGCTGTTCAAAGCGCTGGCGCAGAAAAACGGCCTGATCCTGCTGACGGATTCGGACGCAGCAGGCTTCCGCATCCGCACCTACATCACCAATCTGGTGGGAGAAAAGAATGTGGTGCAGGCTTACGTGCCCGCGATCCACGGCAAGGAAAAGCGCAAGGAGCAGCCCGGCAAGGAGGGCCTGCTGGGGGTCGAGGGCGTGGACGATGCCATTGTTCTACAGGCGCTGCGGGATGCCCTTGGCGCTGAGGCGGGTGCCGCAGCGGCCCGCCCGGAAGGACGGCAGATCACCTATACCGACCTCTACGAGTGGGGGCTTTCCGGCAGGCCGGGCAGCGCCGAGCGCAAAGGCAAAGCTTCTGAACGCGCTGGGTCTGCCGCCGCGTCTTTCCAAAAAGGAGCTGGTGGAAGCGCTGAATCGACTGTATACTTTTGAACAATTGGACGAACTGCAGTTGAAAATTCTGGATAGCTGACTGCATGGCGCAGGGGTGAGCACACCGTTCACCTCTGCGCTGTTTTTGTACCCGGAACATCCCACCGCTGGCGCAGAAGTTCCAGCGCATGAGTTTCCAGACGGGAAACATAGCTGCGGCTGATGTCCAGCAGTTTTGCAGTTTCCAGCTGGGTCAGCGGCGGCTGGCCGGAAAGACCATACCGCAGCAGAATGATCTGTCGCTCCCTGGCGGGCAGGCCGTCCAGCAGCTGCCGCATCCGGCGGATATCGTCCTGCGTTTCGCAGGTGTCCTCCATGCAGAAGCTGTCCTGCAGCACATCGGCCAGCGTCAGCGCAGAGTCACCATCTGATTCCAGCGCTTCCTGCAGCGAGACGGTCCCGCCGGTTTTGCGGTTCCGGCGGAACTGCATCCGGATCTCATTTTCAATGCATCGGCTGGCGTAGGTGGAAAAGCGTGCCCGACGGTCAGAGTCGAAAGTATCCACTGCTTTCATCAGGCCGATGGTGCCGATGGAAATAAGGTCGTCCTGATCGCCGGGCAGGGCGTAGTATTTTTTTACGATGTGTGCCACCAGACGCAGATTGTGCCGGATCAGTTTTTCCCGTGCGGCAGGGTCACCGGCACGCAGTGCGGAAAAGGCTTCGGTTTCCTCCCGGGCAGAGAGGGGCCGCGGAAAGCTGCCGCTTTCCAGATGAAGCGCCAGAACCAGAAACTTTGTGGCAAAAAATTGCAGAAGAGATAAAAACATGCCGACCCCTCCCCATAGTATCATAAACGGTTACTGTAATTTATGAAGGAGGGCTTGCCTTTTTTCCGGACTCCGGGGAGAACAACTCTGCTTCGTTGTCCACAAAATACGGATATAGCAGCTTTGCGGAGCAATGCGCCTGTTACCCGTATATTTTCCCCACGATCTTTCCGCGTGCTGCGGCAGGCAGGAGCTTGCACAAAAGGCTCAGGAATTTATACTGTGCACCGGCAACATAAACGACTGCCGGGTTCTTTTTCTCCACAATACCGGCGATGTACCGTCCAATGCGTGCCGGGTCCATGCCGTTTTGCTCGTCTTGCTCCATCTGACTGACGCTCCGGGAGATACGTCCACCGTATTCATCATCGCCGAGAATGCTTTTCTGACGTGCTTTTGTAAATCCGGTGCAGATGTCACCCAATTCTACGACGGTAACATGGATGCCGTAGGGCTTGACTTCGTTTGCCAGAGCGTAAGAGTAAGAAGAAACGGCGGCTTTGCTTGCAGAGTAGAAGGTCTGGAACGGAATGTGCGCTACGGCAGCAACAGAGCTGATGTTCACAATATGCCCCTTCCCTTGATGGCGCATGAAGGGGAGAACCGCTTTATTTACAGTGACTGTCCCGAAAAAGTTCACATCAAACTGTGCTTTGGCTTGCTCCATGGACGTAAACTCCACCGCACCGGAAATGCCAAAGCCTGCACAGTTGATCACTGCATCGATTTTGGTCTCTTTTTGGATGACCTGCTGCACAGCGGCGTTGACCGCATCTTCATCGGTCACATCGACAGACAGATGGGTGACACCCTCCATAGGGATATTTCTGCGGCTGAACTCATAGACGATGCAGCCGTTCTCCTTCAGAGCAGATGCCGTGCACCGTCCGATGCCGGAGCTTCCTCCGGTAACGATGACGACCTTGTTGTTTTCTCCCGCCATGATTTTTCCTCCTGAAAATGTTGATCTGGTTCGAGTATACCGCATCGCAAGACGACTGTCTATACTGATAGCCGGATTGTGGAAAAGTACAGGGATCAACTTGCGCAAATTTTTACGCAGATTGGCCTCTCTTTTTTACACAGCCAATGCCAATTAGCGCTTGAAATCGAAATGCTGCGCAAGTATACTATACTAGCTATGCTGTACAAGCTTGATCAAAAATCAGTATGCCAGTTGACCATAAAAGACATACCAGAATTGAAGTGCGCGGCAGAATCAAAAACCTACGAGGATGAAAATGAAATTCGATCGAAGGCTTACAGATGAAATCTACACTTCCGACACGGTAAGGCTGGGAAAAAATGCATTTCAGGCCATGCGGGAGACGATCTATCATAATGGTGGTGTTTCGTTTCGCGGTGCATCGGGCGAGATGATTTTGCATCGTTTGGATTTAAAGAAAATTTTTATCTCGACAGGATCAGCATGCGATTCAAAAAACAGAGGAGAGATATTTTACGATGATCTACAAAAAGCAATACGGTCAACCGTTTGATACCGAAAGTGTAGTGGGTTCTTTTTTGCCCATGATGGAAACGATACCCTATCTGACCAAGGAGCCGGATGGCTTCTCCTATGCCATGGAACCGCAGGATGTCCTGTATGGTCTTGGCGAAAACGTCCGTGGTATCAACAAGCGCGGGTGGGTGTACGAAAGCAAATGCTCCGATGACGGCAACCATACCGAGGGCAAATCCTCGCTGTACGGTGCTTATAATTTTATGATCGTGTCCGGCAAGGATACATTTGGCTTTTTTATCGACTACCCGGGCAAGGTCACCTTTGACTGCGGCTACACCGACCTGGATACCTTGCGGGTCACGGTGGCCGAGGAAAATTACGATCTCTACATCATTGAGGGCGAAAGCCTGACCGATATTGTGCACCAGTTCCGCCAGTTGGTGGGGCGCAGTTATATTCCGCCCAAATGGGCTTTTGGCAACGCCCAGAGCCGCTGGAGCTACATGAACGAGGACGAGGTCCGCGAGGTGGTGGCAAATTACCGTGCCAATCATATGCCGCTGGACGCTGTGGTTCTGGATATCGATTACATGGAGCATTACAAGGACTTTACGGTGGATGCGCAGCGCTTCCCGCGTTTTGCAGACTTTGCCGCCGAGATGAAAGCGCAGGGCATCCATCTTGTCCCCATCATCGATGCAGGAGTCAAAATCGAAGATGGATATGATGTGTACGAGGAGGGCGTGAAAAACGGCTACTTCTGCACGAATCAGGATGGCACCCCCTTTGTAGCCGGTGTGTGGCCGGGACGGGTACACTTCCCCGATATGCTCAACCCGGAAGCCCGTGCTTGGTTTGGCAGTCAATATAAGGTTCTGCTGGATCAGGGGATCGAGGGCTTCTGGAATGATATGAACGAGCCTGCTATCTTCTACGCAGAGGAAAGACTGAAAAAGACCTTTGCTCAAATTGAGAAATACAGCAAGCAAAACCTGGATATTTCCAGCTTTGGTGCTTTTACCGGCATGGTGGCAGAGCTTTCCAACAACGAAAACGATTATAAGCTGTTCTACCACAACACCAAACAGGGGCGTATGCGGCACGACAAGGTACATAATCTTTTTGGTTATAACATGACCCGTGCGGCAGGTGAGGCTTTCGAGCGGCTGGAGCCGGACAAGCGCATTTTGATATACTCCCGTTCTGCCTGCATCGGGATGCACCGGTATGGCGGCATCTGGACCGGCGACAACCATTCTTGGTGGAGCCACATTCTGCTTGCGCTGCACATGATGCCCTCCCTGAATATGTGCGGCTTCCTGTACGAAGGCCCCGACATTGGCGGCTTTGGCAGCAATACCACGGAGGATCTGGTGCTGCGCTGGTACGGCATGGGCATCTTCTCTCCGCTGCTGCGGAACCACTCTGCCGACGGCACCCGCCGGCAGGAGCCCTACCGCTTTAAGAACAAGGCTGCCTTTGCTGGTATTTTACAACTGCGCTACCTGCTGCTGCCCTACATTTACAGCGAGTACATGAAAGCTGCCCTGCACGACGGCATGTACTGTATGCCGTTGGCGTTCGCCTTCCCGGAGGACGACTTTGCCCGCCGGGTAGAGGATGAGGTGATGATCGGTGAAAGCCTGTTGATCGCCCCGGTATATGAGCAAAATGCCCGAGGTCGGTATGTTTATCTGCCGGAGGAGATGCTGCAGGTGCGGGTAAAGTGCAGCGAAAGCAACCGCATCGAAACCAGCGTGCTGCCGGCAGGCCATCATTACATTCCGGTGGAGCTGGATGAAGTGGTGTTCTTTATGCGCAAGGGACACCTTCTGCCCCTTGCCAAGGACGGCAAAAAGATCCAGAGCGTTGCCGATGTGGATTTTGCAGATCTGCGCCTGCTTGCCTATGCTCCCGATGGTGCATCCTATGAATACTATACCGATGACGGCGAGACAAAGGATTATGATAAGCCGGAACATTTTGTGCATATCACGCTGGATGCGGATGGAAACGCAAAGAGCGATCGTGCTACGGTCAAAGTAGAAGGATAATCGTCAGTCATTACGCAGTTCCTACAGAGTGACAGCGTTTCAGCTTGAAATGCTGCCACTCTTTTTTGTTGTCTGTATCACAGATAAAATAGCCATTCCATCTTGAAAACAGCGTAAAGATTTATTATAATAAGATAAATAGTTGTGGCTTTTGCAAAGGAGGGCTGAAGTATGGCAGCGCCGCGCACCTATCTGGCAATCGACCTGAAAAGTTTCTATGCCTCGGTGGAGTGCGTAGACCGTCATCTGGACCCCCTGACCACCAATCTGGTGGTGGCAGACGCATCCCGCACCGAGAAAACCATCTGCCTTGCGGTGTCGCCCTCCCTGAAAGCCTACAAGATACCCGGCAGAGCACGGCTGTTTGAAGCCGTTCAGCGGGTGAAAGAGGTCAACGCCCAGCGGCTGCAAACTGCCATCCGGCAGAAAAAGGCAGTCCGGGGAGAGGATGGAAAATACCACTTTGCCAGAACCTCTTTCGATATCAACGCCCTGAACGCAGACCCTGCGCTGGGGCTGAGCTACATCGTTGCGCCGCCCCGGATGCAGCGGTATCTGGACGTTTCCACCCAAATCTACAAGACCTACCTCAAATATGTGTCCCCGGCGGATATCTACCCCTACTCCATTGACGAGGTTTTTATTGATGTGACGGGCTACCTGCCCTATTACCACATGAGCGCCCACGAGCTTGCCATGACCATGGTGCGGGAGGTGCTGTACAACACCGGCATCACCGCAACGGCAGGCATCGGCACCAACCTCTACCTTGCAAAGCTGGCCATGGACATTGTGGCAAAGCACATCCCGGCAGACAAAGATGGTGTCCGCATTGCGGAACTGGACGAGCAGTCCTATCGGTATCTGCTGTGGAACCACAGACCCCTGACGGATTTCTGGATGACCGGTCCCGGCACCGTCAAGCGGCTGGAAGCTCATGGCATCTACACCATGGGGGACTTGGCACGGTTCTCCATCCATGGAGAAGATCGTCTGTATGAGATTTTCGGCGTGGATGCAGAAATTCTCATCGACCACGCATGGGGCTATGAGCCCTGCGGTATGGCTGAGATCAAAAGTTACAAGCCCAGCACAAACAGCATCAGCGAGGGGCAGGTGCTGACCTGCCCCTACCCCAACGATAAGGCAAAACTCATCGTCCGGGAGATGGCGGAGATTCTGATGTTCCGGCTTACCGAAAAGAAGCTGGTGACCGAATCCATCACCTTGGAGGTGGGCTACGACCGGGAGAACGTGGACAAGGGCGGCTACCGTGGTCTGACCCAGACCGACCGCTACGGCAGAACCATCCCCAAGGCAGCTCACGGCACTATCCGGTTTGATGCCCCTACCAATCTGGGCAGCACCCTCATCAACGAAAGCGCAAAGCTGTTTGAGCGCATCACCGACCCGGCGCTGACGGTGCGGCGCATTACCATCAACGCCAACAAGGTCACGCCGGACGAGGGCATCTATCAGGTGGACTTTTTCACCGACACCAAGAAGCTGGAAAAGGAGAAAAAACTCCAGCAAGCCATGCTGGGCATCAAGAACAAGTACGGCAAAAACGCCGTGCTGAAAGCCAGCAGCTACGAGGAAGGTGCCACCATGCGCCAGCGCAACGCACAAATCGGCGGGCACAGTGCAGGAGGTTCGGAGGGAGGTTCAGATGGAAAACTCAAAAATAGCAAAATCGGGCGGGAGACCGCCCAAAAGTACGGGGACATCATAGAGATGGAACGCCCCCAGACCGAAGAATCCCTTCGCAAGCATCCCCGCATGACCTTGCAGAACCGGGCAAAAATTTTCTCTCCCTTTGCAGCCTTGCGTGGTTATGATGAGCAGCTTGCCGCAGAAAAGCAGCGCACCGAGCGGGTGACCAAGCGCATTTTGACCGAGGAAGAAATGTCGGCTCTGTCCGATCGGCTGATGCAGGTCACCAAGGGCATGACCATCACGGTGCGGTACTTCAAGGAGGATACCGCCCACCCGGAGGTTCCGGCGGTGGGCAGCTACCTCACCCTGACCGGAAAAGCAGACCGCATCGACCCGGTGTTCCGCACCTTGCAGGTGGGCGACACCGTGGTGCCCTTTGAAGATCTGGTGGAGGTCAGCGGGGAGGGTATCATGGACATTGATGTGTATCTGGGCATCGGGGAAGAATGAGATGACAAAAAAATGCTGGAAGAGATGTTTATAGGACAGCTCTTTCAGTAAAAATGACCCCAGAAGGAGCAAAACACACTTCAGACGGAGGAAAACACAATGGCAAACGGTGATTACGGCTATTTCGGCAAAGGTGACACGGGCTATGCCCAATACATGACGGCTTTCAACCGCAACTTCGGCGGCTCGTCCGGCGGCGGTGGCGGTGGCCACAACAATGGCGGCGGTGGCGGGGGAGATGGCAGCGGCTGCCTCATCGCCATTGCGGTGGTGGTCGTGCTGGTGCTTATTGCCATGGGAAGCTGAGGGCATTTCCATAGCACAAGGCTGTCTTGCGTGACCCGGTCACAGAAAATCTAACTAGGAAATGTTATCATATAGCCACGGAAAACACCAACAACATTCCGATGGAGGATTTGAATATGAAGGCAAAGTTTTATATCTGTGAGCACTGTGGCAACCTGGTCACCACCATCCACAACGCAGGCGTTCCGCTGGTCTGCTGCGGCGAAAAGATGAAGGAACTGCTCCCCAACACCGTGGAAGCCAGCGGCGAAAAGCATCTGCCGGTGGCAGAGCTTTCCGGCAGCACCCTCACGGTTACGGTGGGTGCGGTGGAGCACCCCATGGTGGATGTGCACCACATCCAGTGGCTCTTTGTGGAGACCGAAAACGGCGGACAGCTCCGCTATCTTACCCCCGGGCAGGCACCCAAGGCGGTGTTTGAGCTGGGCAGCGAAAAGCCGGTGGCGGTCTACGCCTACTGCAACCTGCATGGTCTGTGGATGACGAAACTTTAAGAAATAAACAGGCTCCTGCCAGTGGTTAAACGCTTGCAGGAGCCTGTTTTGGCGTGCAGCCAGAGGGATGATACCGGTGAATAGAATCGTCCCCGGAGAGTTGGAACAAGCCCTCCGGGGGCATTTTTGTTTTTCGGAAGCTTTTCCACAAGGGAAAATCATGGTATACTGGACCCAAAGCCATAAAATGGGAGGTACCGTTATGAAGTGGGGAATTTTAGCGACCGGCACCATTGCCAAAAAGTTTGCGTCTACGGTGGAACAGATGGGCGCAGAGGGGGAGCAGATTGTTGCCGTGGGGTCACGGCACATGGAAAGCGCACAGGCGTTTGCGCAGCAGTACGGCATCCCCCGCTGCTATGACTCCTACGAAGCCCTTGCCGCCGACCCGGAGGTGGAGGCCATCTATATCGCCACCCCCAACACCCTGCACTACGAAAACTGCAAGCTCTGCTTGGAGCAGGGCAAGCATGTTTTGTGCGAAAAGCCCTTTACCATCAGCCCGGAGCAGGCACGGGAGCTGTACCGTCTGGCAGAGGAAAAGCACCTCTTTCTCATGGAGGCATTCTGGATCTGGCTGCTGCCGCTGTACAACCGCCTGCGCCAGATCCTTACTGCTGGCACCATCGGGGAGCTGAAGCAGATCACCTGTCAGTACGGCTTTGTTGCCTCCGGTGCCCGGAAGGACCGCAAGTTTGATTCCGGTCTGGGCGGCGGTGCGCTGCTGGATATCGGCATCTACAATCTGGGCTTTCTGCGCATCCTCACCGGACAGGACCCGGAGAAGGTGGAAACCAAAGAGGTCCACATCAACGAGTACGGCACCGACGATTACAGCCGCCTTGCGCTGACCTACCCCGGCGGCTGCAAGGCGGAGTCTGTCCAGACCATCGGGCAGGAGCTGGAGCGCAATGCCCGCATCCTTGGCACCAAGGGCAGTATTTTCCTGCCGGATTTCCAGCACGCCGAGACCATGACGCTGGAAGTGGAGGGCAAAGAGCCGGAGGTCATCCGCTGCCCGGTGGACATCAACGGCTTTGAGTACGAGATCCGGGAAGCAAGCCGCTGCGTCAAGCAGGGACGTACCGGCAGCGACCGCTACACCCCGCAGGACAGCCTTGCCTTGACCCGCCTGATGTACGACACCCGCATGAGCTGGGGCATGAAGTTTGCGGGTGAGGTGTAAGCACACACCTTGCCGCAAAGGGCTTTTTGCGTGCGGAGACTATGGCATACGGAGAGCGGCAACTCGGAATTGATATAAAAAAGAAGGACACATAGATGAAAACAGTGGTTCTTTATAATATTATTTCTTTTATCATCCTCGTTGCTTTGATTTTTGTCTTAAGGATTGTTAGTAAGAGTAATTTAAGACAAAATCAACAACTTGTTATTAAAGTCATTGCAACTATTTTAATTGTTTGTGTGATAGCGTTCGTGCTTTTTATTGATGCAATAGCATTTGGCATTATAGGACCAGTTCAAGATTAACAATTCCAGTTTGACAAGGAAGTGCTTTGCATGAAAAAGCGTATATCAAGGATTCTCGGTTTAATAATGCTGATTATAGCTATTGCATTTATAGTGTTTGCATTGAACCATCCAGAAATGAGTTTTCCTTGGAACAATACCATTACTTGGTTACTGTATGGTTTATATATTCTTGTGACAGTCATGTTGCTTATTGCGCCTAAGACGAAGAAGTAAACAATTCGCGTTTGTGGAGCGAAGCGGAACAATGAAAGCCCCAGTGGGGCTTTTAAGTGACAGAACAGTCTTGCGTAGCAAGATGGAGGGGCCTCGCCCGACAAGTTCCAGCTTGCTGGGCAGACAGGTAACTGAAAAACACAAAATGAGGGAGCAGCCATGGTACTTTATTTTACGGGAACCGGCAACAGCCGGTATCTGGCGCGGCGCATTGCCGAAGGGTTGGAGATGCCGCTTTACGACCTGAACGCCTGCATCAAGGCAGAGGATACCGCCCCGGTGCAGACCGGGCGTGACGTGGTGCTGGTAACGCCTACCTACGCATGGCGTATCCCCCGGGTGGTGTCGGAGTGGCTGGGCAAGACCGAGCTGACCGGGGCAGAGCGTATCTGGTTTGTGATGGATTGCGGCAGCGAAATTGGCAATGCGGCAGGCTATAACCGGCAGCTTGCAGCGCAAAAGCAGCTGCAGTATATGGGCACAGCCCAGATCATCATGCCGGAAAACTACATTGCCATGTTCAATGCACCTCAAAAGGAGCAGGCACGGAGCATCGTGGAGCAGGCAGAGCCTGCGCTTCAGAAGGTGCTGGCACAGCTCAAGGCCGGGCAGGAATTTCCTCCGCCGAGAGAGAACCTCTACGACCGCTTTATGAGCGGCCCGGTGAACCCGGTGTTCTATCGCTTCTTTGTAAAAGCGGATGCCTTCCGGGCAACGGATGCCTGCATCGGCTGCGGTAAGTGCGTGGAGCTGTGCCCCTTGAACAACATCCGTCTGGAAAACGGAAAGCCGGTCTGGGGCAAAAACTGCACCCATTGCATGGCCTGCATCTGCTATTGCCCTAAAGAAGCCATCGAGTACGGCAAAAAGAGCAAAGGCAAGCCCCGGTATCACTTTGAAGCGCTGGAAAAAGAAGCAGGACGTGTGAAGGAGAGCGGAAATTAGATGAAGTTTTTGTACTTACATGGGTTGGGACAAAAACCAAACAGTTGGGACAGAGTAATAAAAGAAACGAAGGTCTCGGACAGCAGCGTCTGCTTGAGTTTGGTAGAGATGCTGGAGGACAAAGCGGCCACTTATGGGGAACTGTATGCTGCATTCTCAGGAGAGTGTGATAAGGAACATGATGAAATCGTCTTGTGCGGGCTTTCCTTGGGTGCTGTTCTGGCACTTAATTATGCGATAGACCATCCGAATAAAGTAAAGGCACTGGTGCTAATTGCAGCACAATATAAAATGCCTGAAAAGCTATTGAAGTTCCAGAATATGCTGTTTCGCTTTATGCCGAATACAATGTTCAAGCAATTTGTTTTCAAGAAAGCAGATGTGATCAGCTTGTGCGGTACGATGACGGAATTGGATTTCAGGGATTCATTATGTAAGGTGTCCTGTCCGGCATTGATCGTTTGTGGGGAAAAGGACAACGCAAACAAAAAAGCCTCAAAGGAACTTGCCAGTTATTTGAGCGATTCCCACTTCCATGAACTTCTGAAAGCAGGTCATGAAGCAAACATAGAATCTCCGGAGGAATTGGCAACAGTGTTACAGGAATTTTATGATAATGTCGAATAAACTACGATTCATCAAAGAAAGAGGACTTTAAAATGAACATCGAAGAACGGGCAGCACAGGCTGCCGCATGGAAAGCTACTGGACAGTGCAACTGTGCACAGGCGGTGCTGAAGGCATTTGAGGACAAGCTGCCGGTGGATGCCGACACCCTGATGAAGCTGGGCGCAGGCTATGCCGCCGGCATGGGCTGCATGGAGAGCACCTGCGGCGCACTGATCGGCGCTGTGATGGTGGCGGGCATCGTCACCGACGGCAAGGGCACACCCCGCATTTCTAAGGAACTGCTGCAAAACTTTCAGGAAAAGTGCGGTGCTACCATCTGCAAGGATCTGAAGGGGATAGAGAACGGCGCACCGCTGTGCCCGTGCCCGGAGTGCGTCCGCAACGCTGTTCTGGCACTGGGCGAGGTGCTGGGAGAGTAAGATGAAGAAGATCTTGTCTGTTTGCCATGGCAGGATGTGCTGGAGGGGTGCACCGCCCTGCTGGAAGAGCTGCGATAAAAGGGAAAGGGGATGACGAAACGTTATTGCAAGGGCGAACGGTTTGCTGACCTGTCGTTTGCCCGGGAAGTCTTTGAAAGAATAAACCTATTGACATGGTGCGAAAATGGGTTTATACTATCCCCAACACAAGGAAGGGAGCACAGACGGATGAAACATACAGCAGATGCCCGGCACAGACTGCCCGGGCGAATGCGCTGCTCCCAGACAAATTCCCGGCAGACAGACTGAGAAAAAACAGGAAGATGCCGTTGTCTGGGAGAAGTGCCCGAACATACATCGTCACAATAAAAGGAGAACCGACAATGGCTGATTATAAACTGTGGAACGCACTGAAGAATGCTAAAAAATATCGCTGGGTGGAACTTTCTCACTCGCTGAACAACGAAAGCCCCTACTGGTCCGGCATCCCGGAAGGCTCTGTGGAGCTGGCAAAGACCGTGTGGGACTGGGGCAAGCCGGAACTGGAATGCCTGATCCAGACCTTCAAATTCCCCGGACAGTTCGGTACCCATATCGACTTCCCGGGTCACTTCATCAAGGGCAAAGCACTGTCCGAAAAGTTTGATGTGAACGACCTGATTTTCCCGCTGGTGGTCATCGATATTTCCCAGCAGGCCAAGAAAGACCCTCGCTACGCTGTGACGGTGGAGGACATCAAGGCCTATGAAGCAAAGTACGGTCCTATCCCGGATGGTGCGCTGGTGGCTCTGCGCAGCGACTGGTACAAGAAGTGGCCGGATATGGATGCGCTGTCCGGCATCGACGCAGAGGGCAAAGAAAATGCTCCCGGCTGGTCGCTGGAAGCATTGGAGTATATCTACAAGGTGCGCAACGCCGCCGCCAACGGCCACGAAACGCTGGATACCGATTCCTCTGCGGTGGCGGAGGAAAAGGGTGACCTTGCCTGCGAGCGCTATGTTCTGGATAACGACAAGCTGCAGGTGGAGGTGCTTGCAAATCTGGATAAAGTTCAGCCTGCCGGTGCGGTGGTCATCGTTTCTTATCCCCGCATTGAAGGTGCAACTGGTCTGCCCGCACGGGTCTGGGCTATTACCGAATAAGAGCGGAGAAGTGGGAAAATGTCCTTTCCCCCTGCCACCAGCGCCATGCTGCATAACCTTTCCACCCTTGGCATCAGCCTGCGCAGCATGACAGACCTGTTGGAGCAGAAGTCTTCCCTGTAAAAATGGTACGCCGGAGCGTCCGCAGATGCTCCGGCGTATCGAAATGATAGATCTCCCAGCCAAAAGGAGGCTGCTGCACAAATACTGCGCAGCAGCCTCTTTTTTAGTTCAGATGAATCGGCAAAAGCCCAGCCAGCAGCCCAGCAGGAAGAAGAGCAACACTTTACCCAGCACCGGCAGCCATAGACGCTTGCACAAGGTGGTATCCCACCGGTGGATGTTCTGCTTGGGGCAGGTGCCAACGCAGGCTTCACAGGCGATGCATTCCCCGCTGCGCAGGCTGTTTTCCTCCAGCTTCAGGCACACCGGGCACTGCTGCTTGCAGGCATTGCAGCCCGGGATGCAGCCGTCGCTCTGCCGGTGCAGCCGCGCAAATGGCAGCACCGGCAGCAGGGCAAACACCGCTCCCATGGGGCAGAGGAACTGACAGAAGAACCGGGGCTGCACCGCCATACCCAGCAAAATGAGCACAAGCAGCCCGATGCCCACACCAAAGCCCTCCGGCGGCAGATGCAGAGCCGTCAGGCGGGAAAACACCTCCCACGGGCTTGCGCCGGTCAGCATCTTTTCCTGCCGGGTCACATACAGTGCTACCAGCCATGCCAGCAGCAGATATTTGACCTTCTGCCCCAAAAGCACCGCCCGCTCCGGCAGACGGAGCTGCTTTTTGCGGTGGAACAGCTTTTTTTGAATAAGCCCGGAAAGCGCCCAGACGGCATCGCCCAAGCTGCCGAAGGCGCAGGCGTACCCACAGAAAAAACGGTCGAAAAGCAGGGTGAAGCCGCACAGCCCCAGCAGGGAAAGTGTGAAGCTGTCCACAGAGAGCACCTCGCCTGCACCGATGTGCAGAAAGATCTGTTTTACCCCGGAAAACCCGGCCACGAATGCGCCCGGCATGGACACAAAGAAGAACAACTGCACCCCGGTGCGCAGCCATGTACGGCGCTTTTGGTCCCGCTGACGCTGCTGCGCCGCAGTTAAAGGCTTTGTCTGTGTTTTATCCATCATCCTGCCGCCTTTCCCAGTGCGTCCTCGACTGCACCGATGAGACCTTCTGCCGTGAGGGTAGCGCCGGAAACGGTATCCACCCCGGCAGACTGTATTGCCAGCATCTCGTCCAGCAAAGGCAGCGCCTGCTTATAGTAGGGCTTATCCTCGCCGGAAGCATCCAGCACCGCAATGTCGGTCATTTTTCCGTTCTGGATAGTCACCGACACCTGAATGACATCGCCAAAACCATAGGCGCTGCCCTCATAGATGCCGTCCCGGTAGCCGCTCTGCTCTGCCTGTGCTGCGCTCTGCGCCTGCAAAACGGAAGCATTGTAGGCTTCAACTTCGGCAATTTCCTGCTTGCGCTGGCTTACCGCTGCCGCCCGGATCAGCGCCACCTGCTGGTATTGCCACAGTACCCCCAAAATGAGCAGCAGGTTCACCGCCCGGAGGAGAAAATTTTTGTATTTCATTCTGCTGCTCCTTCCGTTTCAGATTCAATCCCGGTCTCTTCCGGCGGCAGTGCCGGCTCGGATGTCGGCAGCACTTCCTCAGAAGATGCCGGTTCCGGTTCAGAGGATGCCGGTGCATCTGCAGGGAAAAGTTGCTGCCATACTTCCTTGAGCCACACGGGAACGGCGCTCTTTTCCTCCGGCTGCACCACCTCCACGGTGGGCGCGGTGACCGGCGTTTCCCCGGGCTCTGCTGCTTCAGACGGTGCGGTTCCCTCTGCCGTCTCTTCCGATGCAGTCTGCTCCGGAGCGGTTTTCTCTGCCGGGGCAACAGCGGCCTTTGCCAGTGCCAGCTTGACTGCGTTCAGAATTCCGGTGGAGGAGTAGGTGGCGCCGGAAACAGTATCCACGTTGGGGCTTTGTCCCTCCAGAATGGCGGGGATGACCTGTTTTGCCCGGGAGAGATATTCCTCCTCGTCCTCGGCGCTCAGGATCGTGATATCGGTAATTTTATCCTCTGCCACCGTGACCTGCACTGTGATCTGCCCCTCAAAGCCCATGGCTTCGGCAGTGTAGATGCCGTCCAAGTAGATGGAGGGAGCCGTAAATTCCTCCACCACAAGCGTTGCAGCGGGCTTTGGCTGGGGCGGCAGGGGATTGTTGACCACCTCGCCGGTCAGGGCGTTCTGCACTGCGCCCAGAATGCCCCGGCTGGTGTAGGTGGCCTCGGAAACGGCGTCCACCTCCCAGCTCTGGGCATCCACTACGGTGGTCAGAAGCCGCTTGGCGCGCCGCAGAAACTGCTTGGTCTCGTGGGAAGCGTCCAAGATCTCCACCTCCGTGATGCTGCCGTTTTCCATGGTGACCTGCACCCGGACGGCACCGCCGTAGCCCCGGGAAGAGCCGACGTAAACTCCATCGGCATAGGGCAGCTTGGGCAGCGCTTCTTCCTCCGCTTCGGAGGAAGCGGCTTCTGCCGGCTGCTCCACCACAGCCGGCAGCCTTTCCGGCACGGCGGCCAGCACCGGCACGGTGCGGGGCAAGGCAAAAAGCACGGCTGCCGCTGCCGCCACCGCTGGGAGCAGCTGCACCAGTGGCAGCAGTGTGTTGCATCGTTTTTTGTTCATTCCAACTCCTCCTGACACGGAAAAGCAAGGCCGCCTGATGCCAAGCGACCTTGCCGTTTTGTACTGTATTTGATTTGCTAAATCAGGCAGCTTTCCGCGACCTCACAGCGCCACATTGACCGGCAGGACATACACGCCGTCGGCGGCGTAGAAGGTGATCTGAGTAATCGTCTTGCCGATGATGGATGCAAAGTAAGGATCATCGGCATTGAAGCCCAGCTTGGTACCATGCCAGATGTTGGTCACATGATGCAGGCCGTACTCACTGCCATCGGCGGTGGTCAGCACTACGCCGTAGACCTTGTTGGCCTTGTAGTCCAGATCAAAACCGGAGATTTTCATCTCGTAGGTGGCATGGTGACCGTTGGTATTCAGCTCCACAGTGGTGCCCTCTACGGTGGTCTCGGTGGCGTGGACTTTGCCAAACTCCCACTTGCCGCTCAGCAGGTTATACGATGCGGTGATGTAGTAGGCAGGGGTCTCACTGAGCTTGTAGTAAGCGTAGCTCTCGTTCTCAAACAAGGCATCTGCGCCGGTGTAGGTGGTGGTGGATTCCTTGCCCTTCAGGGTAACGGTAATGTCGTAGCTGTCGGCATCGGTGACCTGCTTTGCATTCTTCAGCGCCCACGGGGTCAGCACCTTGACCGGGAAGGAAACGCCGGTGATGTCGGAGCCGTCCGCGTTGACGTGGTAGGAACCGGCGGCAAGGTTGCCTGCACGGGTCTTGTTCCTGGTGGCGCTGGTCACAGCGTCGATCTCAGATGCGCTGTCCACACCGGCAGCCTTGTAGAAGTCGGCGTAGGGGATGTTCATCTGGACATAGCTGGAGGTCAGGCAGTTTTCCTGTTCCACCTCTTCCGCAGCGAAGGCCGGGACTGCCACAGCGCATACCAGCATAGCGGCCGCAAGTGCACCTGCAAATACTTTTTTCAATCTCATGGTAACACACCTCTATCTCAGTTTTGAAAAGATAGTTAGCTCTGCCTAACAATTGGCGCAAAAAATACAGGGGAAAAACCCCTCAGATGGTTAGGCAAAACAAATTTTCGATGTAAAAATAGCACTCCCACCGGGCGTTGTCAAGTAGAAACCGGAAAGTTTGCAGAGGTGAATTTTCGATGCAGGAAACGATCTGCATCCTCTATACCGCAAAGCCCTTGACCTTTTTGCCGGAGCGCAGTATACTGCTTGCGTGGTTAGTTGTGCTTAACCACGGGAGGTACTACATGATACAAGACGCATTCTGGGGGATCCTGATTCCCTTTCTGGGTACAAGCCTTGGGGCGGGCTGTGTGTTCTTTTTGAAAAAGTCCCTGAGCGACGGCATCCAGCGCGCCCTCACCGGCTTTGCCGCCGGAGTGATGGTGGCGGCATCGGTATGGAGCTTGCTGATTCCGGCCATGGAGCAGGCTGCAGATCTGGGCAGGCTGGCGTTTTTCCCGGCGGCGGTGGGTTTCTGGCTGGGCATCCTGTTTTTGCTGCTGCTGGACCATCTCATCCCGCATCTGCACCAGAATAGTTTGCAGGCCGAAGGGCCAAAAAGCCAGCTCCAGCGCACCACCATGATGGTTCTGGCGGTGACGCTGCACAACATCCCGGAGGGTATGGCAGTGGGCGTGGTCTATGCCGGCTACCTTGCCGGAACTGCCCAGATCACCGCCGCCGGGGCGCTGGCACTTTCCCTTGGCATTGCCATCCAGAACTTCCCGGAGGGAGCCATTATCTCCATGCCCCTGCGGGCAGAAGGAATGAAAAAAGGCCGGGCATTCTGGGGCGGCGTACTGTCCGGCATCGTAGAGCCCATCGGGGCAGTGTTGACGATTCTGGCGGCAGGCATCGTGGTGCCCGCATTGCCCTATCTGCTCAGCTTTGCAGCCGGTGCCATGCTGTATGTGGTGGTGGAGGAACTGATCCCGGAAATGTCGCAGGGGCAGCACTCCAACGTTGGCACGGTATTTTTTGCGGTTGGCTTCAGCGTGATGATGGTGCTGGATGTGGCACTGGGGTGACGGTTGGAGCCCTCGAAAGCGAAATCTTTTTCGGAATCTCCGAAAATGCCTAAACTCCTTGACAGAGGAGACGGCAGGGCGTATTATTTTGGCAGAAGGACCGCTGAGAAGCGGCTTTTTATAGAATGAAAAGTTAGCATTGTCTAACTTGCAGCACGAGGAATTGCTGGCCTGTCATCCGGTGCAGTGGGCGCATCTGGTAAAAAGTATTGCATTGTGAACGGTAAACAGAAAGAGGGTGGCATTATGTCCTTTTTTGAAAATACCCGAAAGCCCGTAGGCCTTGGCGGGAAGATCATGGTTGCTATGATGAACTTTGGACACAGCGCAATGGCAGAATGGGGGCTGAGTTTTTTACAGCCTGCCCCGGATGCCATGGTGCTGGACTGCGGCTGCGGCGGTGGAGCGAACATTAAAACGCTGTTGAAACTGTGCCCCAACGGCAAGGTGCAGGGCATCGACTACTCAGCCGTCAGCGTGGAAAAAGCGCGAAAAGTCAATGCCAGAGCCATTGCGGCAGGACGGTGTGCCGTGCAACAGGCAAGCGTGACAGAGCTGCCGTTTGAAGCGGAGCAGTTTGATGTGGTGACCGCCTTTGAAACGGTCTATTTCTGGCCGGAACTTGCGCAGAATTTCAGAGAGGTTTATCGAGTGCTGAAGCCCGGCGGAATCTTTTTCATCTGTAACGAAGCAAACGGCGAAACGACAAAAGACGACAAATGGACGCAGATCATCGATGGCATGACCATCTATACGGATACTGCATTGAAGTATGGCCTGTTGGAAGAACAGAGCATTATAAATGTCAATTGCGGAGCTTTAAATATCAAAGTGGGCAGATATAAGGAGGCCATGGAATATTTTCAAAAAGCCATGGAATACATAGCTTCCGCA
>ENA-OQKQ01000223-OQKQ01000223.1-human-gut-metagenome-genome-assembly--contig:-NODE-223-length-21725-cov-5.191453_pt1 | contig 21725 bp, 17 predicted proteins | sample MGYA00242651_ERZ504803 | MGnify/ENA primary metagenome ERZ504803 (study PRJEB26092, sample SAMD00036380) | human gut metagenome | host: Homo sapiens | study: EMG produced TPA metagenomics assembly of...
ATGAGTGCGTAGTGATTAAAAGGGAATCGGGTGAGAAGCCCGGACAGTCCCGCTGCTGTAAGCGTCTTATTGCGGCAAGCACCATGGTCACTGACATTTTTTCGGGAAGACCGCTTGCCATGAGTTTGAGGACGCAAGTCAGAAGACCTGCCGTTGCCATCTCTACCATCAGAAAGTGATGGAGGATGAAATCATTGAGCCTCGTGGGTTAGGCTTTTGAATGAAGATAAAAACATAATAGTAGATGAAAAGATTGTTTGCAATAGCCATGCTGGGTGTTGTTGCAGGGTCTGCCTTTGCCAATGGCGAAACGCAGGACTCTGTACGAGTGCATCACATCCAAGAGGTTGTGGTTACCTCACGATTGATATCCAGGGAAACTATTCCATCACAGACATTGGGAGGTGAGGAACTCAAAAAGTTGAATTCCTTGTCGGTGGCCGATGCCTTGCGTTATTTCTCGGGCCTGCAGCTCAAGGATTATGGAGGCGTGGGTGGCATCAAGACAGTCAACATTCGCAGTATGGGTACCAATCACTTGGGTATCTTCTATGACGGCATCGAACTGGGCAATGCACAGAACGGGCAGATAGACTTGGGGCAGTTCTCGCTCGACAATGTGGAGGAGATTTCGCTCTACAACGGTCAGCGTAGTGCCATCTTCCAACCAGCGAGCGACTTTGGTAATGCTGGCTCCGTCTATATCCGTACCAAGGCTCCCCGCTTCATGATGGGCAGGCGATACAACTTGTTGGTGAGGGCTAAGTATGGGTCGAGCAATACCTTCCGGTTTTCATCGCTTTGGGAGCAGAAACTCTCCGATCATATATCTTCCTCGTTAAGTACAGGTGTGCTGACATCGAGCGGTCGCTATAAGTTTCGTTATAGGCGAGTGACCGAAGATAATACGGTGGCTTATGATACCACCGCCGTGCGCCACAATGGTGACATCTGGGCTTTCCGTGTTGAGGAAAATGTGAGGGGAGGCATTGCCGATGGATATTGGAACGTGAAGGCATATACCTACCATTCGGAAAGGGGAATACCTGGTGCCATCGTCAACAATGTGTGGCGACGAGGCGAACGCCAGTGGGACCACAATACCTTCGGACAGGCTGTATTCCAAAAGTCATTTGGTGACAAATTCTCTACCAAGGCATTGGCTAAGTATGCCTATTATGTGACGCGCTATGTCAATAATGATGAGACGCAGATACATGTAGACAATACCTATCGTCAGCAGGAGATGTATTTCTCCACTTCGAATGTCTATGAGATATTGTCAAAGTGGAGTGTCTCAATGAGCTATGACTTCAAGTGGAACAAGTTGAATGCCAATATGGTGGATTTTGCTTTCCCTCATCGTTACTCCAACTTTGTGTCGTTAGCCACGGCATTGACGCTGTCACGCATCCAGGCACAAGCCTCGTTGGTGGAGCAGGTGGTCAAGGACCATGTGAAGTATGGGGCGTCATCGTCATCTCGCAGCACACTGACGCCAGCATTCTTTGTAAATGTCTATCCGTTCGAATCCAAGTTGCTGGCAGTGAGGGCCTTCGCTAAGAAAAGCTTCCGTATGCCGACCTTCAACGACCTCTACTATGCAGATATGGGCAATAGTAAGTTGAATCCAGAGTCGGCGTTGCAGTATGACTTGGGCTTTGTGCTGAACAAGGATTGGAAGCAAGGCATAGTTGACCATCTCCGCTTACAGGTGGATGGCTATTACAATACGGTGTACGACAAAATTGTAGCTTATCCCAAGGGACAGCAATTCCGTTGGACGATGCTTAACCTTGGCAAGGTGCATATCAAGGGCGTCGATGCCATGGCCGAGGTGGGACTGGAGCCAGCCAAGGACTGGAAAGTTACGGCCCGCTTGCAGTACACTTATCAGGATGCTCGCGACGTGACCGATCCCAATACCTCTTATTATAAGGACCAGATACCTTATATCCCATGGCACAGCGGGTCAGCTATCTTGGGCCTGTCATGGCGAGAGTTGGACTTGGCGTATAGCTTCATCTATTCCGGTGAACGTTATTCGCAGCAAGAGAACATCCTCTACAACCATCTCCAGCCCTGGTATACGCACGACATGAGCGTGGTTTATCATGCCAGAAGATGGTCGGCAAGACTGGATGTCAACAACATCTTCAGTCAGGATTATGACGTGATACTTAACTATCCGATGCCGAAGCGCAATTATATGCTGACATTGGAATATAACTTTTGAAAAAAATGAAGGATAAGATATATCATCAACCCAACCTGGCAAAGTCTTGGTTCTTAGCCTTGCTTTGTTTTCTGGCTTTATGTATGCAGTCGTGTCGGGATAGCGACACCGTCATCTCATCTGAGCCTGAGGATACAGGCAGTAAGGCAGAGAAGGGCGATGTCATGGGACTCTACTTGCTCAACCAGGGCAATATGGGCAGCAACAAGGCTACCCTAGATTTCCTGGATTTGTCGGGCGATAATAGTGAAAACGTCATTTATCATCGCAACATCTACTCTGAACGCAATCCTAACGAGATTAAGGAACTGGGTGATGTTGGCAATGATATCAAGATATATGGCTCCAAACTGTGGATGGTCATCAACTGCTCCAACAAGGTGGAGGTGGCAGATGCCTATACTTGCAAAAAAGTAGGCGAAGATAAACATCCCCAACTGTCGATACCTTGCCTTTGATGGGGGATTTGCCTATGTGAGTGCCTATGTGGCTCCTGTGAATATGCGCCAGGATGCCGAAGTGGGAGCTGTTTATAAGGTGGATACGCTGACCATGAAGGTTGTGGACAAGGTGACGGTGGGCTATCAGCCCGATGAATTGGCTGTTGTGCATGGCAAACTGTATGTTGCCAACAGTGGCGGTTATCGCAATCCCAACTACGATCGTACGGTGAGCGTCATCGACCTCACGACCTTTAAGGAGGAGCGGAAGATTGATGTGGCAATCAACTTGCATCGCTGTCGTGCCGATAAGTATGGACAGCTATGGGTGAGTTCCCGAGGCGACTACAAGGAGGTGCCTTCACGATTGTATTGGCTCAAGCCTAATGCTGCAGGGCAGATGGAAAAGGGAGGTGAACTGGAAGTGCCGGTCTCCAACATGTGTATCGTGGGTGATTCACTATATTATATAGGTGTGCAGTGGAATGAGACTTCAAAGAAGAATTCGATAGAGTATGGCATCGTGAATGTCAGTCAACACAAGGTAATTGCTCATTCCTTGTCTAGTGCTCCTGAGATACAATCCATCGAAATGCCATACGGCATCATTGTCAATCCTCAGAAGAAAGATTTCTATCTGATGGATGCTAAGAATTACGTGTCAAGTGGTGAGTTGTTGCACTTCAAGGCGGATGGCACCTTCGATTGGCGAGTGTGGACGGGCGATATTCCGGCAGAGGCAGCGTTTGTTTATCGCAAACCTCAGTTGCCATCGTCGGATCCGAGCCAACCAGCCGAGAAGTATAGCAAGTATATCTTAGCGGTAGATGAGTATGTGCCGGCTCCAGGACAATTCGTCAATTCGATGCCTCAATATGAGGAGGGTGACGATGCTAAGGAGATGGCAAGAAAATGTACAGAAGCCATCGGTGGAGACAAGGGCGGTTTGGTGAGTCTGGGTGCCTATGGTGGTTACATCACCTTTCATTTCGATCATTCTATAGCGAATGTGAAGGGTGAAAAAGACCTTTACATAAAGGGTAATGCTTTCAAGGACAATAGCGAGCCTGGCATCGTGATGGTATCGCAGGATGAGAATGGCAATGGGTTGCCAGATGATCCTTGGTATGAACTATCGGGTAGTGCTGATGTTGACAGTGTGGTCAAGGTGGTATATGGCTATGAGATAACCTACACCAAGGATGCCATGCAAGATATTCCGTGGACAGACAATCAGGGTGGAAGTGGAGTTGTCAATCGCAATACCTTCCATGCCCAGGAATATTTCCCTTTGTGGTTGTCAAGTCCATTACGCTTCGAGGGTACCCTTTTGCCGCGTAATGGCCATGATACCAGCGGCAATGGAACCCATTGGGTTTGTGATGCCTTCCGGTATGGATATGTTGACAATGTGAGCAATAGTGACATCGATGGCTGTAGCTTCGATATTTCGTGGGCAGTTGATAAGAATCGTAAGCCTGTGGCGCTCGATCACATCGACTTCGTGAGAGTGTATAGTGCACAGAATCAAATGTGTGGTTGGCTAGGTGAGACTTCTACCGAGGTGAGTGGGGCTGAGGACCTGCATCTCCAAAAGTCAATCAGTGCCAAGAGTAGAAAAAGAGATAATAAATAATAAGATAATTTTAGTAATAATAAATAAGGTAAAGTATGAAAAAGATTTACTCGTATTCTTTGTCGGCTGCTTTCGTTGTAGCTTTGTTGAGTGTTTCATCTGTAGCGAATGCGCAGGATAACAGTGAGGTGACCGTTAAGGATGCTGCTGTGGCAACCTTCGAGGATTTGACCTTGGAGCCTGAGAGCCACTGGGCTGGTCCTGCTGATAATGCTGTAGAAGTAGAAGGTAAATGGGGTAGCAAGAACATGGTAGGTACCTTTAAGAGCGGTGTTTATGAGTTTGTAAACTCCTATACTCCAGCATGGGCTTCCTGGACAGGTTGTTCTTACAGTAATAAGACAGCAACATCTTTTGCTGATTACAAAACTGACCAGTGGAATTCAGCTGCAGGTCATGGGGCTGAGGGTTCTGCCAATTATGGCGTCATCTACGGTAGCAGTACTCCAAACGAGCAGATGGAGATTGTCAAGGTGGCTGATGGTGATGCTGAAGGAAAAATTATCAAGGGTATGAACATCACCAACTCTGCATGGACTGTAGAGTGCGTGAAGAATGGCAATGGCTCAGCTCAGAAGTTTGCGCAGGGTTCTTGGTTCAAGGTTACCTTCACCGGTGTGAAGGCTGACAAGACTACTGCTTCTGTAGATTATTATCTGGCTGATTACCGTTCTGCAAATGAGGCAGAGTGGACTTGCCTCACCGACTGGACTTGGGTTGACCTTTCTTCTTTGGGCAAGGTGGTTTCCCTGAACGTCAGCTTTGACGGTACAGATAAAGGTTCTTACGGATTGAACACTTCTTGCTATGTCTGCATCGACAATGTAGGTTGTGAGAAGAATACTTCTACTGGCATTGCTGCTAACAAGTGGAACAGCGTAGAGCTTCGTGAGGTGGCTCGCTATACAATTGATGGTAAGCGCATTTCTGCTCCTCAGAAGGGTATTAACATCATCCGCATGAGCGATGGTTCTACCCGCAAGGTAGTTGTCAAGTAATTCTGCTTTCTATAGCAAAGCGAAATTTCAGAAAATAAGAATGAGGGTGTGTCATATTTTTATGGTGCACCCTTTTGGGTTACCTGCAACAGGTAGAATATTGAAAAAGATTAGTTTTCCCTATCTGCTGTATTATATGTTTTTTTGTTTTTGCGTCAAAGAATTGCCATATTGCCATACTGATAGGTTATCTCTTTGATTACGAATGTATTATGGGTATGGCAATTCTCTGTTCTTCGGTTCTATCTGCCATATATTGCCATAAAAACAGCGAAATATAGGTGTTTTAGAGGGATTTTGGGGTGAAAACTAAGAAAGCATAGAGCAAAAATCCTTTTTTTCGGTTCAATGCTTGGCTTTTTCATTTGTTTTTTTGCAATTTAACTGACGACATAGAAGAAATTACGTCCCGACGTAGCATCTGATACGTCCCGACGTAATAATCGTTATGTCCCGACGTACAGCCAGATACGTCGCGACGCAGTTTCCTGAACGTCCTGGTTGCATCTGGTAAAGCTTTTGAAAACGGCTGCATAGAAACAAAAAAGGTGTGTCTTAAGGCAAAGACACACCTTTTTTTTGTTTTTTATTGTTTCAGAACCAAGTCCTTCTTTTCGTTTTCAAATTTTTATTCCTCCATCAACTTGCGATAGCGACCCTTCTTGATCTCTGTATCGCCCAGGCGGCGCGCCTTGTTGATTTCGTACTCAGAATAGCTGCCCTCGAAGAAGAAGACCTCACCATTGCCCTCGAAGGCAAGAATGTGGGTACAGATACGATCGAGGAACCAGCGGTCGTGGCTGATAACCACAGCACAACCGGCAAATGCCTCCAAACCTTCCTCCAAGGCACGCAGCGTGTTCACGTCGATATCGTTGGTTGGCTCATCGAGGAGCAATACGTTGCCCTCCTGCTTCAATGCCAATGCCAACTGCAGACGGTTGCGCTCACCACCCGAGAGAACACTGCAGAGCTTGCTCTGGTCGGTGCCTGAGAAGTTGAAACGGCTGATGTAAGCACGTGCATTCACATCTCTGCCACCCAGACGCAAGGTTTCGTTGCCCTGAGAAATCACCTCGTAAACAGTCTTCTGAGGGTCGATGTCCTTGTGCTGCTGGTCAACATAAGCCAGCTTCACGGTCTCACCCACCTCGAATGTACCGCCGTCTGCCTGATCCAAGCCCATAATGAGGCGGAAGAGGGTAGTCTTGCCGGCTCCGTTAGGACCGATTACACCTACGATGCCGTTAGGAGGAAGCATGAAGTTGAGGTCGTTGAAGAGAACCTTTTCGCCGAACGCCTTCTTTACATGCTGAGCCTCGATAACCTTGTTACCCAGACGAGGACCGTTAGGGATGAAGATTTCCAGCTTCTCCTCGCGCTCCTTCTGCTCCTGGTTGAGCATCTGCTCGTAAGAGTTCAGACGAGCCTTACCCTTAGCCTGACGGGCCTTAGGCGCCATGCGAACCCATTCCAACTCGCGCTCCAATGTCTTGCGGCGCTTAGAGGCAGTCTTCTCCTCCTGAATCATTCGCTTGGTCTTCTGGTCGAGCCATGAAGAGTAGTTGCCCTTCCATGGAATACCCTCGCCACGGTCCAACTCCAGGATCCACTCGCTCACATCGTCGAGGAAGTAGCGGTCGTGGGTTACGGCGATGACGGTACCCTCATACTGCTGCAGGTGCTGCTCCAGCCAGTCGATGCTCTCAGCATCCAGGTGGTTGTAGGCTCATCGAGCAGGAGTACATCCGGCTTCTGCAGGAGCAGGCGGCAGAGAGCCACACGGCGGCGCTCACCACCCGAGAGATTGGTAACAGGCCAATCGCCAGGAGGACAGTGCAGGGCAGCCATCGCACGCTCCAGCTTGGAGTCGATGTTCCAGGCATCGGTAGCATCGATGATGTCCTGTACCTCAGCCTGGCGCTGCATCAGCTTGTCCATCTTATCAGGGTCTCCGTAATATTCTTCGAGACCGAACTTATTGTTGATGTCCTCGTATTCTGCGAGTGCATCATAGATTTTCTGCACACCCTCCATCACGTTTTCCTTCACGGTCTTGTTCTCGTCGAGCGGAGGATCCTGAGGCAAGTAGCCCACAGAGTAGCCTGGGCTCCAAACCACCTCACCCTGGGTAGGTTGCTCAAGTCCTGCGATGATTTTCATCAACGTAGATTTACCGGCACCGTTCAAACCGATGATACCGATTTTTGCTCCGTAGAAGAACGATAGGTAGATGTTCTTCAGAATCTGTTTCTGGTTTTGTGGGATAATCTTAGATACGCCCACCATTGAGAAGATGATCTTCTTGTCGTCAACTGTTGCCATGTATATAAATAAATGTGTATTTGTGAATAAATTGCCGAAATAGGCACTAACAGTTGCAAAGATACATTATTTTTTTGAAATTCTCGCCTTTCTTTCAAAGAAAAGTTGTATATTTGCATTGATAACATCAAATAGAGGCATTTTGTGATGCTTCTTTCATCTTTTAAAAAGAAAGGATATTTATGGATGCAACCTATATAGACCTGACTGTTCGCCTGTCTCTGGCTCTCATTTTGGGAGGAGCGATAGGTATCGAAAGAGAATACCGTGCCAAGGAGGCGGGGTTCCGCACTCACTTCCTGGTAGCCCTGGGTAGTGCACTTTTCTGTGTTGTTTCCCAGTATGGATTTGGCTTTGATCTGAAGGATTCCTCGCGCGTTGCTGCCCAAGTGGTTTCGGGTATCGGATTCCTGGGTGCCGGTACCATCATCTTCCAGAAGAATGTGGTCAGGGGCTTGACTACTGCTGCAGGCTTGTGGGTGACGGCAGCCATCGGTCTGGCGTGCGGTACGGGAATGTATGTGGCTGCAGCTATTACTACGATGATGGTGTTGATGGGACTGGAGGTGCTGAATTATCTGATACCGCAGTTGGGAACCTCTACCATCGAACTGAATTTCTCTGCTCCATCAAGGGACAGCGTGAAGGAATTCATCAGTAAAATCAAACAGAAAGGCATGGAAGTTCATTCTTACGAACTGAAAGAACGGAGATTTTCTAAGGAAGAATTTGTGGAGGCGAGCATTGAAATAAAAGCCAAACGGGGGTTCCATACGCTGGAGATTCTGGATTATATGAATGATTTCTCAGACGTCACGATTTCGACGATTAAATAGAAAGAAAAGATAAAAAGGAGTTAAGACCATCATCTTAACTCCTTTTATCTTTATATGCTTAGAAAATCCTAGCCAGATAGTCGTAATGTTCGCCTTCTGCCACGAGTTCGCCATGCAGACCGCAGGTTTCGGCGATGGATTTGAGCAATGGGAAATCTACGTAGAGCCAGTCGAAACAGTCTCCCTTAATGTCTTTGTAAATCATCTGATAATCCACTTCACCATAGTAGGCACCATTCAGATTGATGTCGAAACTTCCGTCTTCATTTTCGTAGATATATTTGAGGTCGGAGGAATCGATAAGAATCTGTCCGCCCTTGTTGAGCAAAGCCTTGAGACGGTTGAAGAGGGTAGGGAGGTTTTCTATTTTCCCAGCAATGCCAGTGCCGTTCATCAGGAGGAGGATGGTATCAAAGCCTGTTTCCAGATGTTCATCGAAAAGATTGATGCATTCCGCATCCTTTACTCCTCTCAGTTCCATCGCTTCGCAGCTCAGAGGAGAAATATCAATGGCTTTTACCTCCAAGCCCTTCTCCTGCAAGGCGAGCGTATGGCAGCCGCTGCCGGCTCCGATATCCAGTACACGCCCTTTTGTGAGTTGCAAGGCCTTCTGCTCCAGCATCGGCATCTCCTCAACTTTTCTGAAGAGATGTTTCACCGGCATTTCGTCCTCTTCGAACATAGAAGAGAGCACACGTAATCTTCCTGCTCTTCCCGATTTCTGATAATCACGCATAGCGGCACCCATCGGGTCTTTGTCTTTTGATAATATCTTTGTATTCATTTATTTTGCAATTTTTGAGTGCAAAATTAATGCTTTTTCATTGAATATGCAAGTTTTGAGGAGATATTCTGCTGCTTCTTAATATTTCTCCTACCTTTTGCTTTTCGCTTTCAAAACTGAATTGCTGATAGATGATAGTGGCATTCTGCAAATCTATGATATGGGGAGCCATCAGTCTGAGGGCTTTCATCTTGCTGTCACCAAAAGTGAATATATTCATCATGCTGACGGCTTGGGCACAAGAATAGTAACAGCCGAGGCTAGCCACTTCTATCAGGTCGAACTTGTTGTCATCAAAGCTTGCCTTCTTCACCTTATTATATAGTTTGGAGAAGGAAGCATCATCGAGACAATAGCCGTAATCCATTCTGCCATCTGGATCACATCTTCCATCGTAGAGGGGTGGAGTTGGGTGTGGCTGCTGTACATTCGATGTCTGGCTGTTGGGTTCTATGATTCTTGTATCGTATTGCACAACCTTTCCGTTTCTGTCGAAGAAGACCGTGATGTACTTGGAATCTCCAAACAGATTATTATATTTGGCATATTCCCATTTGTCCCCAAACATGTCGAAACTGGTGAGCTTAGGCTCTCCCAAGATGGCAATCACTTCTTGTTTGGTCATTCCGCGCTCTACGTTTCTTTTTCCTTTAGCCGAAGCCGAGAGGCATACGGCAAACATCAATATGGTTGTGGCGATGAGCGCCATCCAATCATTCCTTTTCATAAGCTAAACTGTTTTTATAAGTTATTATATTGTTTTATGGTTGCAAAAGTACAGCTTTCTTTTGAAATAAAAAGAGAAGGATTCCCTAAAGTAGAAGGGAAAATCCCTATTTCCGATTTTGGTTATTTGTTTCACTTTTCGGGAATGGCTGTGATTATAAAAAGAGATTATTGTTTACTGCTAAAGCCTAATATGACTGAATAAACGCACCGAGACGACTGGGTAAGTAACGAAAGGCGTTTAATCAGATTCAATGAACTAATATATTAAGTATACGAAGCCTGTTTCTAGAAGATTCCGACTGCAGTCAGCAGCTCTGCTGAGCCTAGTGGCAACCCTCTTTAGTTGTACGACTATACACCAACTTTTAGGTCGAACCATGAAGCGAATAAGTTTACGGTAAGACATCCGCAGCAAAAATTTGTGGCAGACCCAACAATGACTCGAAGTAATACAAAGAAGAAAAAATAAAATGAAAAAGTCCGTAGGAAAGCAAATTCCCACGGACTTTTTATATAATATTTGTAATGATAATCTTATGCCTTGAAGCTCTCCAAGTCTTCTGCCTTGAAGTTCTGGATGTATGCTGAATGACCGAGAACTTCCTCCTCTGCCATGCGAACATAAACATTGGCACTCTTCTGGAACATCTCTGGTGCCTTGGTAGCATCGTCGAGGATGAGAAGAGACATTACGATGTCGCCAGTCATGTTGTAGAGACGGCGAGCCAGGAAGTCGTGAACTGCCTGATCGTTTGCTTCCTTCACCTTGTTGATGGCTGCCTCGTAAAGTTCTACGAGTTTAGCTACACGCTCCTTCAATGACTTCAAGTCATCTGATACCTCATTCTCCAACATCTCCTTGATGATGCTGAGATAAGTGCCGTTGGTGATGTAGCGGATAGCTGCTACTACCTGAAGCTGGGTGGTTCCCTCGTAGATAGAGAAGATGCGGGCATCACGGAACAGGCGCTGGCACTTGTACTCCATGATGAAACCAGAACCACCGTGAATGCTGATGGCATCGTATGCATTCTGGTTGGCATACTCTGAGTTCATACCCTTAGCCAATGGAGTAAATGCATCAGCCAAGCGGGTGTATTTCTTCATTTCCTGACGCTCCTCTGGAGTGAGCTTAGTGTCGCGGGCGATGTCTTCCAAAGCCTTGTAGATATCTACGTAGCGAGCGCAGCAGTAGAGGAGTGAACGGCCTGCATCCAACTTAGCCTTCATTCTTGAAAGCATGTCGTATATAGCTGGGAAGTTGATGATCTTCTCTCCAAACTGAGCACGCTCCTTGGCATAAGCCAGGCCCTCGTTGTAAGCCTCCTGCTCAACACCTACACTCTGAGCTGCGATACCCAGACGGGCACCGTTCATCAAAGCCATTACGTACTTAATCAATCCGAGACGGGTGTTACCGCAAAGCTCAGCCTTGGCATTCTTGTAAACCAACTCGCAGGTAGGAGAACCGTGAATACCCAACTTGTGCTCGATGTGACGAACGGTTACGCCGCCATCACGCTTGTCGTAGATGAACATAGAAAGACCACGACCATCCTTGGTGCCTTCTTCAGAACGAGCCAGAACCAGGTGGATGTCTGAGTCACCATTGGTGATGAAACGCTTCACACCGTTCAGACGCCATGTGCCGTCCTCATCCTGTGTAGCCTTCAGCATTACGCGCTGCAAGTCAGAACCTGCATCAGGCTCAGTCAAGTCCATACTCATGGTCTCGCCAGCGCAGATGCGAGGGATGTACTTCTGGCGCTGCTCCTCAGAACCGAACTCATAGAGTGTATCGATACAGCTCTGGAGAGACCAGATGTTCTGGAAACCGGCATCGGCAGCAGCAATGATTTCAGAAGCCATAGAGAAGATGGCGTTAGGCAGGTTCAAGCCGCCGTAACGGCGAGGCATAGACAAGCCCCAGAGGCCAGCCTTGCGGGTAGCATCGAGGTTCTCGAATGTCTTGCTGGCATAGATCATGCGGCCATTCTCCAAGTGTGGACCTTCGAGGTCAACATCCTCAGAGTTTGGTTCGATGATGTTAGCAGCTACATCGCCGGTAATATCCAGCAATCGCTTGTAGTTCTCGATGGCATCCTCGTAGTTGACAGGAGCATCTTCAAACTGGTCTTTTTCTACATAATTTCTTTCCTTCAAGTCCACAACACGCTTCATAAGCGGATGATTCAAGTGGAACTCTATCTCAGGATGGTCTGTATAATAATTAGCCATTTTGCTTTTCTTATTTAAATAATGTGTAATGCAGATTACTTAGAATTCTGCTTGTAGTACTTGATGAGCTTAGGAACCACATCCTCAACATTGCCGTTGATAACGTAATCGGCAATCTTGTTGATTGGAGCATCAGGATCGTTGTTTACAGAGATGATGATGCCTGAATCCTGCATACCTGCGATGTGCTGAATCTGACCAGAGATTCCGCAAGCGATATATACCTTAGGATGAACGGTAACACCAGTCTGACCAATCTGACGGTCGTGATCTACCCAACCTGCATCTACTGCAGCACGGGAAGCACCTACCTCACCATGGAGGAGATGAGCCAATTCGAAGAGCTGGTCGAAGCCTTCCTTGCTTCCTACGCCATAACCGCCGGCTACGACGATGGCAGAACCCTTCAGGTTGTGCTTGGCAGCCTCTACGTGGTGGTCGAGTACCTTTACTACGAAGTCCTCAGCAGGAACATACTTGCTTACCTCAGGGTAAGCTACTTCCTTCTTGCACTCACCCTCGTAGATGCTCTTCTGCATCACGCCAGAGCGGACTGTAGCCATCTGTGGACGGTGGTCTGGGTTTACGATAGTAGCTACGATGTTACCACCGAAGGCAGGACGAATCTGATAGAGCAGACCCTCATTGTGTTTGCCGCTCTTCTTATCGTCGTAATCACCGATTTCAAGTTCTGTACAGTCGGCAGTAAGACCGCTGGTCAATGAAGAAGAAACACGAGGACCGAGGTCGCGACCGATAACGGTAGCACCCATCAATGCAATCTGAGGCTTCTCCTCCTTGAAGAGGTTGACGAGAATGTCTGTATGAGGAGCTGAAGTATATGGGAACAATCCCTCAGCATCGAAAACAAATAATTTATCTACACCATAAGGGAGAATCTGATCCTCTACCTGACCCTTGATGCCGGTACCAGCCACGATAGCATGGAGCTCCACGCCCTGCTGGTTAGCGAGCTTACGACCCTTGGTGAGCAATTCCTGAGATACCTCGGCAACGGTTGTGCCTTCTACCTCGCAATATACAAATACGTTGTTCATTGTTTTTTCAAAATTATCCGATAATACTTTCGTTCAACAATTCCTTCATCAGTCCGTCGATGTCTTCATCGCTGCTGGTCAAGGTCTTGCTTTCCTTAGCCTGGAACACGATGTTCTTCACGGCCTTCACCTTGGTAGGTGAACCGCTCAAACCGCACTGTGCAGGGTCGCCGTCAACATCGGCAACACTCCACTGGTTCAGAGTGAGGTAAGGGCGCTCTTCATAGAGGTTGGCCCAAGGCTCATCACCCTTGCGCTCCATAGGGCAGGTAGCGTATTTATATTTCATTACGAGCTTCACGTTGCATGGGCGACATGGAGCAGCACTTCCGTTTACGGTGATAACCAATGGCAATGGAGCCTCAACAGTCTCCACACCACCATCAATGAGGCGGCGTATAGTAGCCTTGCCATCCTCTACCTTGAGGATTTCCTCTGCGTAGGTTACCTGGTTCAATCCCAACTTCTGAGCCACCTGCGGTCCTACCTGAGCTGTATCACCATCGATAGCCTGGCGACCACCGATTACGATGTCAACGTCACCAATCTTCTGGATACCAGTAGCAAGGGCATAGGAAGTAGCCAATGTGTCAGCACCGGCAAAGAGACGGTCGGTAAGCAACCAACCCGTATCAGCACCACGATAAAGACCCTGGCGGATGATTTCGCCAGCACGTGGAGGACCCATAGTCAAAATACCAACTGTAGAACCTGGATTCTGCTCTTTCAATCGGAGAGCCTGCTCCAATGCGTTCAAATCTTCAGGATTGAAGATTGCAGGAAGGGCAGCGCGATTTACTGTGCCTTCGGCGGTCATCGCATCCTTACCCACATTTCTTGTGTCAGGTACTTGCTTGGCAAGTACTACGATTTTTAAACTCATATTTTTAAAAATGGTTATTGTTATAATTTCCTAAGTTTGTTAGTGCTCAGTACTCAAGTTGTACGTCGTCTAGTGCGATTGTCAGACTTGCTATCGTCTAATAAGTTACTGTCCAATGTTCAATTTGGGACAAAACACAGGGGCAAAAGTAACACTTTTTTATGGCTTACGCAAATATTTTATTAAAAAAATGCCCATTTAGTCTTGCTTTGTGCGCAAAACGCAAGAAATGTGCATGTTTTTTAGAACGTCCGTACTTAACTTTTCCGGCTTATTCAAAGCTCTTGAGTCGAGCGATATATTTGCCCAAAATGTCGAATTCTATATTTACTACCGTTCCCACTTCGATGTCGCAGAAGTTGGTATTCTCTCTGGTATAAGGAATGATAGCAACGGTAAATGTGTTGTCTGTAGGATCACAGACGGTGAGCGAAACGCCGTTAACGGTAACGCTGCCCTTGTCCACCGTGAAATAGCCTTTTCTTGCCATTTCCTTATTGAGCTCATATTCGAAAGTAAAATAAGTAGAGCCATCAGCGTCTTTCATAGCGATACATTTGGCAGTCTCGTCCACATGTCCCTGTACGATATGACCATCCAGACGGCCGTTCATCACCATAGAACGCTCTACGTTCACCTTGTCGCCTACCTTGAGCAGACCCAGATTACTGCGGTCCAGGGTTTCCTTCATGGCGGTAACGGTATAGGTACCGTCCTTGATTTCCACCACAGTAAGGCAGACGCCGTTATGCGCCACGCTCTGGTCGATGCCGAGTTCATCAACAAAAGAGCATCTCAATGTGAAGTCGATGTTCTCCTTATCATGCTTGATAGCTACGACGGTAGCCATTTCTTCTACGATTCCACTAAACATATATTCTATTTTTATTTGGTTTCATTATTATTTAGAATGCAAAGATATTGCATTAGCTAGAAACAGCCAAATTATTTAAGTTCTTTTGATAAAATAAGCAAGATATATTTGTTTAATTGCCATATTTTTTATATTTTTGCACATCATAATATATGCACATGATAAATGTGATATACATGTCTTTTCAAAACTCCACCGAATATGAAGAATAATGAAGACTATATAATTAAGGTATAGGAGCAGCAAAATTAGATAACACAGTTTAGGTAACAATAAAAACATTTGAAGACAATGGAAATCAAGGAAGGATATATGCCCTTCATGGGCTATCAAACATATTATCGTATCGTAGGTAAAACAGAGGAGGGCAAGAGCCCTATCATCCTCTTGCATGGTGGACCAGGCAGTACCCACAACTATTTCGAGCTATTGGATAGGGTAGCGGAATCAGGTAGAGCTGTCATCATGTACGACCAGTTGGGCTGTGGTAACTCATTTGTGGAGGGACATCCCGAACTCTGGACTCCTGAGACTTGGCTCAACGAACTCTGTGTGCTCATCGACTATCTCCACATCGACCATTTTCATCTCTTGGGACAGTCGTGGGGTGGCATGCTCGCCATCATCTATCTGATAGAGAAGCAAGCAAAGGGCGTGAAGTCAGCCATCCTCAGCAGCACTCTTTCGAGCAGCAAGCTTTGGGCAAGTGAGCAACATCGCATGATTAAGTTTATGTCGGAGGAAGACCAGCGTGCCATCGCTGAGGCTGAGGCGAAGGATGACTTTTCGAGCGAGGCGTATGCCAAGGCGAATGAACACTTCATGCTCCTGCATTGTGCCGGTGAGGTGACGGAGGATAGTCCAGAGTGTCTTCGCCGGAAGAAGCGTGCTGGTGCTGAGGCTTATCTCCATGGTTGGGGACCAAATGAATACACTCCTACTGGTACGCTCCGTGATTATGATTACACCGACAGTCTGGGCGAAATCCAAGTGCCTTGCTTGGTGATGAGTGGCACCAACGACCTCTGTACTCCATTGGTAGCAAAGACACTTTATGATGGTATCCAAGATTCCAAGTGGCATCTCTTCGTAGGAGCCCGACACATGCCATTTGCCGAGCAAAACGATGAATATTGCAAGGTGTTGGAAGAATGGATGGAGGAGAAAGAGGGAAAGTGATTTTGCACTTTCCCCTTTTATTTCATGATTCCATTGTCAGTATCAGAGAGGTTGACTCTCTTTTTGTCCAATTGATTAGATAAAATAAGCATAAAACCGTCCAATTGATTGGATGAAATCAATGGAAAAAGTGCTGATAGTGGTGCCAAAAGTGCTTTAAAAAACGACTTTTGGCACCACTATCGGCACTTTTATAGAGAAACTATTGTTTCTTGAGAGTTAAGTTGGGTTCAATTCCATTGATACCAAGTTCTAAAATATCGGTTACTTCTCTACATCCACAATCACAATGCTGGTTAGTTGAACAATCATTGCAGAAGGTAGGTTGATAAGAGCGGGATGTAAATTTGTTCCAATAATCTGTATCCTTAATCCAAGGTTCTTCGCATACATTTCCTACGATGTGAGGAGAATGATTGCAGGTTCTTATTTGTCCTGCTGGATCAATAACGAAGAATCCTTTTGCCGCAGCGCATAGATACCCTACATGTATTCTTTTGTATGAATTAGCAGAAGCTATGATGCACTTTGGTATTTCTGTACCCACATTTCCATAGCGATTAGCTAGTGTTAGTACTTCTTCTGCAGTATCAAGCATTCCATTGATTTGCTCCATCGAGAGACTTAGCTCATTCATGTATTGTAAACCACGCCCACCAGGCAGAAAACGGTTGAGAAGAATATCGGATGCACCATTGATGATGGCAAGCGATATGGTCTCGAACAATTCATAATAGTTCTTTCTCGTAACAGTAATGTTTGCTGTGCATTCTAAGCCGATTTCTTTAGCTTTCGAAAAGCATTCTAACACGTAGTCTGCATTATCAACTCCAGTATGCTCTTCAAATGATAGGTAGCCAGGAAGGCTCATGCTAAGATGAACATTCATTTCCTTGAAGAATTTGAGATGTTCTTCATTCATGAATCTTCCATTGGAGATGAGTATGATGGGATAATTCATCTTCCTTTGATTGCCAATCATTCGGATGTGTCCAATGATTTCATGAAGATCATCTCTTAGCAATGCTTCTCCGCCAGACAAAGAGAAAGTCTTTACCCCATAGTCATATAGTTTTTCTATTACCCATTTCCAGTGAGTGGTGGATAGTTCCTTACCTAATGGATATGAAGAGTTAGGCGCATACCAAGGGCATGAGCAAAACAAGCAATGGTGATTGCACCTATATGTCAGTTCCAAAGCGACTGACTTCGGAAGTATGGGTATGCTATTCTTCATTGCTATCATTTTCTTTTATTCCTATTCCTGTCATTCTCTTGATAGTATCTTGCTCATCCATGATGCTATGGTAGCGGTCATAACTATCTTCAAAATAAGACTCTCCTTTTAAGAATGCCAATACGGCTTGATAGTCATAAAGTGATTCCATATCAGTTATAGCTTGATGATAGTCCTTGTCGCTTTTTGTCTTGAAGCAGAAAAGATGGTACGCATTTTCCTCACAGATATCATCTTCGGAAGTAAATGGTAAATCGAAAAACTCTGCTTCTTCCTTCGCTTCTAGGGCGCATGAACCACATATTACTTCAAGAGACGCATCATATCCCAAATCTTTTATCTCTTTGATGATGGAGTTGAACATTTCTTCATCACTGTGGAAAGCTTGATAGGTCAATGGACGATGGCAATGTTGGCATATTGTGGAAAAACTATCTATCATCGAAGGTGCATAGCACATGGCTCCTATGTGATTTGCAAGATACGTTGGCAGTTCTTGAGCAGCCAATTCCTTTAGCTGCTCAATAAGTTCTTCTCTATTTAATGAATGTTTCATATTTCCTTCCTATTTAAATTGCGTAATTCTAGTGCGTTGGTTGCATGATGATGCATAGCATCTTTTCCTGATGCTTTTGCATATCTTCAGCATTCCACTCGTATCCAAATTCACGCTTGATACTATTTTTAATGCCTTCATCATAATTGTCTTGACACATCTGTAGCATGATTCTAAATTTCAAGGAAGCCACGCTTACTTGATTTGATTTGGAATCAAGATAACGATTCTTCTTATCTATAGGATTCCAGTTGGAGCCAGAACTATTGGCATCGGAACCAATCATGGCAAAATTGCCAAAGCAGTTTATCTCTTCTGATGTGATAGGCTTATCTTCGCCAGCTTTTGCCTGAGGATAGTAATGCTCAAGGCTTTTGCGAGTTCGAGAGAAATAGAAATTGTCAAATGTATCAAGGCCAAAGTCGCTGCATCCCAAGGCGGTAAAGAATTCAATTCTAGCTTTTGAACCTTTCTTGGCTCTGTTTCCTCGCAATTCTTCTGCGTATTTCTTCCACAATCTATAGTCGGTATAGTTGAATACAAAGAGAGGTATATTGCTTGAACCTTTGGGATAGACATCATCGAAGGGATGATCCACATTTTCCAATTCAACACTCTGTTTGCCATTTCGAATGATGGTTTCATCGAACTATTTGGCTTTGGCTGGTTTCTTTCATTCAGTTTGTTTGCATCCAAATATACATCGAAGAAGTACTTGTCTGCTAAATTTCTCACGAACTTCAAATAGTTATCTTCATTCCAGTCCTGGAATAGGTGCAACAAGCAGTAGAAGAGATAGTTCTTGCGTTGCTTGGCTGTAAATGCCACCTCAAACATAGATAAAAGATGAACCAACTCTCTTTGTTTAGACTTGTCATTGTCAATCAAATCTGCCATGTAGGCAGACTTGCCCTTCTTGCAGTAATATTGTAGTTTCCAAGGATTCTCAATGGCTTTATCTTCACCATTTATGTGGTGCACCATGTAGTTGTCGAGATAATATTTTGCCAATAGCAGGTTATAGGCAAACTGCTTGACAAATTCTGGAGTGAGCTTGACTTTGTCAAACTCATTGATAAGTTCCTTGTCATCGAGTGTGAAGTCTGATGGATTAAAATCTTTCTCTTGCATTCTTGTAATTTTGAGAACAATCAACAGAAAATTTGGAAAATCAATGATTGGTTGGAACGAATCGTTATAGTCAATTTCGCTCACCTCCTTTTCCTTTTTTACAGGAATATCGAGTAGTTTTTCTATTGTCTTCATCCCAAAGGAGTTGTCTAATTGTTGTGGCGCAATAGGAAAATCGTCAAATCTCTCCAACTTGAAGTTGCTCATATCTTTACCGAATATCTCAGTCATGTTAGGTAACTTTTGTTGGATATAGAAACTCATATCGCTACAAGCCTCCCAAATTTTGCAGAACTTTTCCATCGCTTTATTGTCATTCTTCAGTTGATCACTCAATTTGGCTTTTACAATTTCATGCTTTTCAAGTTGCTCGCCACGAGAGTTCATTACTTCAAAATAATGATTCAACTCAACATCCTTAGGCACACGATAATGTATGATATGCACATGGTTCAAAAAATACTCCTTGAATTTGTCCATATCAACTTGATTTTCACCTACTATTTCCTTTAGTGCTTCTTTGGCAAAGTTATAGCCATTCTTTATGCCAAGGTCATATTCCTCCCCAAAATCAGAATCTTTTACTTCCTTATTTTTCTCAAACTTAGACATGACTTCTATGGTTTGAGTAGAAGCTTTGCGTGAGGAATATGCAAGTTTGTTGGTAACCTTCTCGCCCATAGCAGTGAGGATAATGTATATTGTAGTAAGACGTTGTTGTCCGTCTATAACCTCGAATACATTCTCGTCACGTTTAAAGGTTACAAGTGTTCCGATATAGTATATAGGCTTGTCTATGACCATGGAGTCATAGATATCCTTTATTAATGCAGAAATCTCATCTCGTTCCCAGGCGTAATTACGCTGATAGATGGGAATTTTGTAGTAGGTAACTGTTCCACTATTGACATAATAGATGTCTTTTACAGAACATTCTTTCAGAATATGTGATAAATCTTTCATGCTTGTCATTATTTATAAAATCCATTTTCCTTGAAGAAATAGAGGTAATTGCAAGAAATTTCATTCTCATCTTTGGCATCTATATTTTTGCTAGTACTGCTGCTTTCAAGTACTCTACCGTCATATATGTCTCCGATTGATAGAGAACATAATTTGTCGGCAAGGGCACTGAGAAGGGATGTTGGGGAATCTTGTCGAGCAATTAATTGGTACATGTTAAAGCCATTGATGATACCAAATTTGTTGCTTTCGCCCATAATGTAATTCTGCGCAGACAACCAGCCCAAATTTCTATACTGTGCTCTCAGAGAGTAAGCCCAAATGAAGGCATAGACTACGAATTGCTCAAATTGTGCCAAATCTTCCTTGGATGGGTAAGTTTCAGGGCAGAACCGATCTACGTAAAGCAAGACTGATGTGTCAAACAGCAAACGTGCTATGCCATTCCCCGTTCCTCGCTTGAAATATTTATCGAGAGTCTTTACAATCTCATTGTCGTTGATGTAAAAACCTTCGTACTTACTATTGTCTTGAATATCTTTCAAGATGTTATAGTAATGTTTGGTATATTCGAAAAAAGGCTTACCTGCAATGATTGGTGTATTCAATTGGAAAGCGTTGATGTTACGTATGCCTGATACAAATGGCATTGCAGATGAATTTACCATGTCGGCATAGCAATATGCTGCCTTGAAGAACTGGGCATAAGGAGTTTTGGCATAACGAGTAATGCCCTTGAACATTTGAATGTTATGTTCATTGAGTACATTAGCTTTGTTACCATTTACCCATTCCTTGATGCGATAGAGATAGTTGCCAAAAAGATTAGCCAAGTTGCTTTGGGAGACTTGTTCCCATCCTTTGACAATTTTTTCTGTTTCTTCTTCGCTTACACCTGCCATCTCTCGTAGATGATATGCCTTCAACAAGTCGTGAGGATAGAGAGCCTTGCCACGAGCATTTTGAGAATCGAAAAATTGGAAAGCTTCTGATATATCTTTTGTAATTACAACAATCAGTTCGCAATTATTTTCAATATACCCTTTCAATCTTTCTTTTTCCTTCTCGTGCTCATCATTTTTATCTTCAGACTTCTTACCTATGCGGCGACACAAAGCCTGATAATTGTTTGGAATATTACGACTGTTATGCTCATTGTTGTAAACTGACTGCTGTAAGAAACTGATATTCTTTTCGCCTAATGCAGTTAATAACAAAGAGAATGTGATGGTACGTTGCTGCCCATCTACAATGTCATAACGGTCTCCTTTTTGCTGGTGCAAGATGAGAGTGCCTACTCTATACTTTTCTTGTTGCTATTCATCGCTTCGATGATGTCATCAAGCAATTGGATGGCATTGCGTGCTGTCCATTTATATGGTCGCTGATAGATAGGGATGTTGAGGCTAACATCTTCTATGGGCTTATCACCATTCGTTATCTTCTGGGCAAGAGTAAATCACCGATGGTTGTATTGATAATGTTAAGTTGCTCATTGTATATTTATATTTTTTTGTGACATAGTTACCAACATGGTTACCGACATAGTTCTAATTGCTCTGTTACTAGCTCTGTTACTAGCTCTGTTACCAGCTCTGTTACTGTTTATACAGTCTCCTAAG
>ENA-OQKQ01000224-OQKQ01000224.1-human-gut-metagenome-genome-assembly--contig:-NODE-224-length-21692-cov-2.894412_pt1 | contig 21692 bp, 24 predicted proteins | sample MGYA00242651_ERZ504803 | MGnify/ENA primary metagenome ERZ504803 (study PRJEB26092, sample SAMD00036380) | human gut metagenome | host: Homo sapiens | study: EMG produced TPA metagenomics assembly of...
AATTCAATATTAGTATCAATCTCAAAGCGAAATCGTACAATAAAAACGATTAGTGAAGATATTCATGAGGCAGAGGCTAAAGTCTCTAAATATATTTCAACCTTGATAAAGAGTGAAATTGTAGAAAAAAAGAATATGTAATAATGGAAATAAGCGAACAATTTATTATGATATATCAGATTCGATGTTGAAATTATGGTACACTTTAATTTTTGAAAATCAGGAGAAGATAAAAAATAAATGGCAATCTTGTGTTTGAACGAAATAAAGAAAAATTAGATTCATTTCTTTCGTTTGAATTTGAGAATTTATCGATTCTGTATATGGATATGTTAAATGAAAAAGGTGAATTAGAAGACATTTTTCCACATATACAGAATTATAAGGTTGATAATTCGAAATTAAGCAGATCGATTGAAATAGATGGTATCACAAGTACTAAAGAATATTTGTTGGTGATGGATTGTAAATATCGAAATAAAAAATATACAAAGGACATGTATGAACATCTAAAAGAGAGTGCTTCTATTTTTCCAGACAAATTAAAAAGAGTATATTATATCTTTTCGAAAGAAGGATTCAATGAAAATATGATTGAAGATAAAAATATACATTTGTTTGACTTGAAAAAAATGTTTGAATAAATGAAAAAAAGTGGATCACTCGATCCACTTTGTGTTGTATTATAGATTTTCTGTAATGTGTCTAGCGACATATACACCAGATGCACTGGCATGACTTAATGAGTGTGTTACACCTGAACAGTCTCCGATAACGAATAGTCCTTTGTGTTTTGTTTCTAAGTTTTTGTCTACTTTTACTTGCATGTTATAGAACTTAACTTCAACACCATATAGTAATGTATCATCACTTGCTGTTGATGGACATACTTTATCAAGGGCATAAATCATTTCGATAATGTCATCTAATTGACGTTTAGGAATAACTAGAGATAAGTCTCCTGGTGTAGCTTTCAATGTAGGAGTTACGAATCCTTGTGCAATACGACTTGGAGTTGAGCGTTGTCCACGAATCAAATCACCAAAGCGTTGTACGATAACACCACCACCAAGCATATTGGATAGGCGGGCAATACTTTCACCATATTGGTTACTTTGTGAGAATGGTTCTGTAAAGTGGTTTGATACTAATAGGGCAAAGTTTGTGTTATTTGTGAAACGAGCTGGATCTTCATAACTGTGACCATTTACAGTGATGATTCCGTTTGTGTTTTCGTTTACGACAACACCTCTAGGATTCATACAGAATGTACGAACGCGATCTTGGTATTTCTTTGAACGATATACAATTTTAGATTCATATAATGAGTCTGTTAATTCTGAGAATGTATCGGCATTTAATTCAACACGTAACACCAATGTCTACACGATCACTTTTGTTTCAATACCTAGATTTGAACATACAGATTCCATCCATTTACTTCCAGAACGACCTGTAGAAATGATACATTGTGTAGATGTATATGTTTCATCTCCACAAACAACTTCATATCCATCTTCAATTTTATTGACCATATCAATGTGTTTAAAGAAATGAAAATCGGCTTTGTCTTTTAAATCATTGTATAAGTTTTCAAGTACAACATAATTAATATCTGTTCCTAAGTGACGAACTTTTGCCTTTAATAAGTGAAGATCATTTTGAAGACATTTTTTAGCGATAGCTGCATCTGAGTTTGCGTATAAACGTGTTTTTTCTCCACCCATTTTGCAGTTGATTTCATCCACATATTCCATTAAATCGATAGCTTCTTGTTCACCTACATATTCATATAGGTTTCCACCAAATTCATTTGTGATATTATATTTTCCATCACTGAATGCTCCGGCTCCACCAAAACCATTCATGATAGCACATGATTTACAGTGGATACATGATTTAATTTTCTTTCCATCGATTGGACATTTTCTTTTTTCTAATGGAGCGCCCGCTTCAAATACACCAATTTTTAATTCAGGTTTGTTTTTTAATAACTCATATGCTGAGAAAATACCTCCAGGCCCAGCACCAATAATAATGATATCGTATTGCATTTTATTTTCCTCCTGCTTGAAGGCTATAGTCTACTATTTTCGGTAGTAGGTAAGAACGTTCAACCATATCATGAACTTATATAACCCGGACTATTATACGGATAAAGTTTATTTTATGCAAGTAAATAATTTTAAAATGATACATAAAAAAATGCTATAATCATGTAGGCTAGTAGAGGTGTGCATATGAGTAAGAATAGAATACATGATTTAATAATGATTATACTTGGAAACTTTGTGGTCGCATGTTCGGTTTCCTTTTTTATACTTCCTAATAATATATTAACGGGAGGCGTTGCTGGTGTGGCTGTCGCATTACATCCAATTCTTCCAGTTGATATAGTTTTAATGATTGATGCTTTGACAATTGGTCTATTTATATTGGGAGCTATTTTATTAGGAAAGCAGTTTGCGATGAAATCTGTGATTTCCACAATTGTATATCCAGTTTTCGTAACAGGCTTATCTAAGGTTGCTACTATGTTTCCTAAAGATACATTTGTGATGCCACCTTATGTAGCTACAATCTATGCCGGAGTGATTGTAGGTATTGGCTTAGGATTGGTGTTTAGAGTCAATTCAAGTACGGGTGGTATGGATATATTAGCTTTGATCTTACATAAATATTTTAAGATTCCTGAAGGAACAAGTGTAATGATTGTTGATGGTTTAACTGTATTATTAGGTGTTGTAACACACGGTTTAACACCAGCTTTGATTGGTATAATGTCCGTATTTGTTTGTGGTGTGGCCATTGATAAAACGGTCATGCTTGGCATGCAATCCGCAAAAAATGTTATGATTATATCAACAGAATGGAAACAGATTCGTCGTATTCTATTGGAAACAGTGGATCGTGGTGTAACGATTCTAGATGGAAGTGGTGGATATACACAAGCACCTAAACCTGTGTTGATGTGTGTTATTAAACAGAAACAATATCCATTATTGGAATCAAGCGTCTTAGAAATTGATCCAAAAGCTTTTATTATTGTGAATGATGTACATCAGGTACATGGTGCTGGTTTTACATCAAAACATGTGGTGGAGACAAATGAAACAACATATTAAGGAAATTATTGTCGTTGAAGGAAAAAATGACACAAATACGTTGCAGTCTTTTTTTGATTGTGACACGATAGAAACAGGCGGGGATCAGGTCAATGAAAAAACGATTGAGCGTGTAAGACAAGCTCAAAAGACTAGAGGAGTCATTATCTTTACGGATCCTGATACGCCAGGAGAACATATTCGTAGATTGATTGGTGGTAGTGTGCCAGGATGTAAACATGCGTTTATTAATAAGGAAAAGGCAAAGACACCAAAAAAAGTAGGCGTAGAGCATGCGAACAGAGAAGATTTATGGGATGCCTTATGTAATTATGTAACATTTGAGAATAAAGAAGAAGTATTAAGTTGGCAAGACTTTATTGATTTAGGTTTAGTTGGAAACAAAGCTTTACGTTTTCAAGTGTGTGAGTCTTTTCATATTGGTCCTTGTAATGCGAAAACATGTTTTAAGCGTTTAAACCAGATGAAGATGACAAGAAAAGAGATAGAAGAAAGGATTTTTTCATGAAACAGGCGATTGCGACAGTAAAAAAGACAAAAGAAATTCAAGAAAAATATAAGGTTTTCACAAAGAAAAGTTTTGGACAAAACTTTATTATTGAACCTGGGGTTGTTGAAAAAATTGCGAATGCAGCGATTCAATCAAGAGATGAATTGGTTTTTGAGATTGGTCCTGGAATTGGGGCATTAACTCAATTTTTATGTGAAAAAAGTGATCAGGTTGTGGCTTTTGAAATTGATGAAAGATTACCGGTTGTATTAGAGAATGAGATTGGTTTTGATCATCTTCAGATTGTGTTGGAAGATATTCTAAAGGTGGATATTGATGAAAAGATTCGTGAATTTAGAAAGCCTGGGCAAAAGGTTGTATTTGCGTCCAATCTTCCTTACTACATCACAACACCAATTTTGTTTAAGCTGTTTGAGGCAAATGAAGAAATTGAAAGAATTACGGTTATGATGCAAAAAGAAGTGGGAGAGCGTTTCTTGGCACATGAAAATGATAAGGAATACAATGCGTTAAGTGTAATTACGCAATATCGTTGTGATGTGAAAAAAGTCATGGATGTATCTCGTAGAGTATTTTGGCCAAGTCCTAATGTGGATTCAATGGTTATTCAATTCTCTTTTCATCATAAGTATCATTTAGAAGATGAAAAAAACTTCTTTGATTTAGTGAAGGCTTGTTTTACGCAAAGAAGAAAAACAATTTATAATAATTTTCAAAATTTTGTGAAAGATAAGACTTTGGCAAAACAATTGTTAGAACAAGTAAATATTGATCCAAGTACTCGTGCACAACAATGTACATTGGAAGATTTTATTCGATTATATGAGGTGACTTATGCAAGTACAGGCAAGGGCAAAAATTAATTTGGCATTAGATGTCGTAGAAAGAATGGACAATGGATATCATTCTTTAGATATGATCATGGCACCTATTTCAATTTGTGATGAGATTGAGATTGAGAAAAGCGATTGTGACATGGTTGAATGTGAAGGTATGAAATTACCTGAGAATAATACAGTTTCAAAGATGATTCAGGTATTAAAGGATACATATCATTTAGATTCTAGTTTTAAAGTATCAATCAAGAAGCATATTCCGGCTCAGGCAGGTCTTGGTGGCGGAAGTGCTGATGCAGCGGCTGTGTGTAAAGCTATTTTAAAAATGGAAGGTATTGAAGAAACAGAAGAAAATTTATATGAAATCACAAAACAGGTAGGGGCAGATGTTCCTTTCTGTATTCATGATAAGTGGGCAAGGGTAAAAGGGATTGGCGAAAAGATTACGCCAATTGAGAGTGATTGGAAATTTGATGTTGTGGTTGTAAAACCGGATTTTGGAATTTCTACTGCGAATGCGTTCTCTAAATGGAAAGAGTCTCGTCCTTTTCATCCGGATGTGGATTTAGTAGAGTCGAGTATTCGAGAAGAGAATATGGATCTTTTGTATCAGACTATGGCTAATGCATTAGAGCCTATTGCTTTTGAAATTGAGCCTGAATTGAATCAGGTAAAAATGGATATGGAAGATGCTGGTTTGGTTCGTATATTGATGTCAGGATCAGGTTCGAGTATGTTAGGCTTTAGTGTGGATGAAGATGTGATTTTAAATGCATACGAACAGTTAAAAGAAAAGTATGATTTTGTCAAAATCATACATGTAGGTGGCTAATATGGCGGCTTCAGTAATTTCTTATTTCGTTTTCTTTGCGTGTTTTGGTTTAAGCTTTTATGCGATTTCAAGTATTCAGTTTGAAAAAATATGTAGTGTAAAAAATCCTAAGAAAGTGCAGATATTAATGTTTCTATTATCGCTTTGTCTTGCGTATGTATCAAGCCAGGCAATTTTACAATTAACAATCTATAATGGCTTTGCTTGATAAGTGGATTGCCCTGGATATTGGGGCGTATCTTGCACGATTTTATGATTTTTCTACACAGAAAGAAATAGTTTTGAAAACGATAATCGCACAAAAGGGATCTGAAGTTCTTGGCGTATCCGATCAGGCAATTGCTTATTTATATAAGGATCTAGATACGATTCAAATTCAGTATCCAATTTCTCATGGTCAAATTCTTCATTCGATTGAGCCTTTGATTCATGAAGGACTTGATAAGCTTCATGCTTTTGATGGTTTATTAAGACCTAGCGTACTTGTCAGTGTTCCAAGTGAATTGTCACAAAGACAACGTGAGCTTTGGCAGCAGGCATTTTTAAATTGTGGAGTACGTAAGGTTGAATTTATTTCAAATTTAGAAGTTTTACAAGAAGAAAATCCTTGTTTTTTAGTTCATAGTGGGCATTCGTATACGGAAATTCATATATGTGCTTATGATAAGGTGCTTGTATCTAAAACGATTTATTATGCTGGAGCACAAGTAGACGAACAGATTCAAAGGATCGTTTATATGAAGACGGGTTATTTTATCACAAAAGTGGATGCGGCACATTTAAAGGAAATGGCAAGTGATGCATTTTGGCAGCAGAAAAATACTTTGTTGATGTGTTATGGTTTTGATTCAAGGCAAAACCTACATCCAATTCAGATTGAATCAAGTATAGTATGGCCTGCCATTGAAATGGTTTCATCGCAGATTTCTTTGTGGGTTAAGCATTGTTTTGATACTCTTCCAGCTTCTTTACAGGAATATTTTTTAATGCATGGAATTGAATTGAGTGGGGGCATGGCAGATTGTTTTGGCCCTTCGCAATTTATTTCTCAGAATATTTCGTGTCCAGTTCTTTGTACAAAACGTGGACAATACGATATGATAGATGCATTAAAGGGGGTAAAGTCAGCGTGATTGATTATAGAATGATTTTATTACCATTTTTAATTTCTTTGATTTTAACACCTGTTGTGAAACAATATTCGATATATTGTGGTGCTTATGCGAAGGAAAATAAGCGTACAGTTCATCATGGAAAGATTTCACGTATTGGCGGTGTTGCCATTTATTTATCTTTTATTATCACAATGGCTATATTTGTGAAGGCAGATTTACAAATTAAGGGATTGGTAATTGGAAGCAGTATCATGTTTTTTACAGGGCTGATCGATGATTTGATTGATATAAAGCCACTGGTAAAATTGACTTTAGAAGTCATTGCGGCTTTAGTATTAATTTATTTTGGGATTTCTGTAGATATTATTCGTTTACCTTTGGGTATACAAATTGATACGGGCATTATTTCATTTGTTTTTACAATTATTTGGGTGGCAGGTATTACCAATGCGGTCAATTTAATTGATGGATTGGATGGCTTGGCTGGTGGCATGAGTGTTATTGTACTTGTTGTCATTGGTTCTATCGCAATTATTGAAAGACGTTTAGATTTGTTGAGTATAGCTTTTATTCTTGCGTCGGGAACGTTTGGCTTTTTAGCCTATAATGCCCATCCTGCTAGTATTTTTATGGGGGATTGTGGATCTTTATTTTTGGGATTTATGATTTCAGCCATATCCTTGCTTGGGTTTAAATCGAGTACTATTTTAACTTTGGCATTGCCAATTTTATTGTTGATGTTGCCAATTATTGATACGCTTTCTGCAATTTTAAGACGTACTTTAAAGGGTATGAAATTTATGGAAGCGGATAAGAGTCATATTCATCATCTGTTGATGCGTCAATTTGGCCATCGAAATACGGTGATCATTATGTGTGGTTTAACGTCACTGTTTGGTCTGAGTGCATTTGCGTATATGATCAATCGAAATATTGGTTTCTTTGTCATGGTAGCTATTTTGTTAGCAGTGGAAATATTTATTGAAAAATCGGCTATGATTAGTGAAAAATTCCATCCTTTGATTGGGTTGTGGCATCGTATTCAAAGAAAATCTAGAAAAATTTTTAAAAAAGTAGGCTGAAATGCCTACTTTTAATATTATTTTCACATTGGGTTGTTAGAATAGGGTTTATGGAACCGAATGAATGGCAAAAAAGGAAAAATAATAAAACAACAGAATATACGCAAAGGATCACATCACAAGCTAGAATTGCGGAGGAAAAACTTTTATCAGGGTTAAATGAAAGTGAGGTTTATGATTATATGCTTTCTAAACTGAACTTTTGTCAGAGGAAACAAATGTATTCGAGTCTAGAGGCAAAAGTATATGTAAAGGTAGGAGATATTTGTTTTACAGATTTTGGTTTAGCTTATTTAAGTGAGGTTGGTTATCAACATTTTGGCTTAGTTCTGGCAATGAAGCATGGAAAAATTTTTGTGGTACCTATGAGTGGAAATAGTAGTGCATATCATAAGGCATATGATCCAATCTTGCGTGCAGGGAAACGTCATTTAATGCGTTTACCAGAAATTGAGGGGTTGAATAAATCGAGCGTATTGTTTTTGAATGATGCAAAATGGATCAATTCAGCTCGTGTGATCGATGTTAAGGCGCATATTGATCCAAATTCATATTTGTTTGATAAAATAAAGAAATGCGTTTTACAAATGATGCTATAATAGGCGTATGTCAAAGTGTGTAGTGGCTTGTTCAGGTGGACCTGACAGTATGGCTTTATTAGATCAATTGAATAAACAAGGCAAAGACATTGTTGTTGCGCATGTGAATTATAAACATCGAGATACAGCAGACAGGGATGAGAATATAGTAAAAGATTATTGTGAAAAGTATGATATTCCCGTTCGTGTTTGTTATCCGGTACATGAGAAAGGAAATTTTCAGGCATGGGCAAGAGATGTTCGTTATGCTTTTTTTGAAGAAGTGGCGGATGCGTTTGATGCAAAAATATTATATGTAGCTCATCAGATGGATGATGTGATTGAAACATATTTGTTTCAAAAGAATAGAAATATGATTTGTGACTGGTATGGATTAAAAGAAAAGAGTATACGACAGGGGTATCAAATTATTCGTCCTTTATTGAATTTCACAAAGAGTGAATTGCAACAATATTGTAATGAGAATGGCGTATCTTTTGGGATTGATGAGTCAAATTTAACCAATCATTATACGCGTAATGTAATTCGTCATACACAAATTGAAAAGATGAGTCGAGACGAAAAGGAAGCGTGGATATTAAAAATTCAAAATGAGAATGAAGTGTGGCAAACAAAAAGAAAAGTCATAGAAGAATTTTTTAAGGATTGGAACAAGGATGTAGATTCCTTGTTGGATCAAGAAGATGCTTGGCTTTATTTAGATACTTTCTTGTTTCATTCTTTGCATCATCATTTCTCAAAAAAATATATGGAAGAATTATGTGTTCAATTAAAAAGGAATGTGTTAATTGAAATAGAGAATTATTTATTGGAAAGACATGGTGGTAAGTTGTATTTTATGCCTAGTCCTAAAGATGTGTATTATAAATTGGATGAATTAGAATTTAAGGATTATGCGGATTTTGTAATTAAAAACGAGGGCAAGACGATTGAAATGTTTAGTGTAGATGCATCTGACTTTCCTTTGGTTATACGTCGTGTTAGAGTAAATGACACAATTCAAATGCGATTTGGAAATAAGAATGTACACCGATTTTTTGTGGATCGAAAAATCAGTAAGATATATAGAAAATATTGGTTGGTTGTGGAAAATAATGTGGGCAATGTGATTTTTGTACCAGGACTTGGTTGTGATGTAGGGCATTATTCACAAAATCAACAGTTCTATTTTAAAATAAATGGTCTTGATTAAATGTTTATGTTACAATGTGTAAGTAACTTAAGGAGAAAAAACACCATATGATAGCTCAAGATATTGAAAAAGTTTTATTAAGTGAAGAAGAAATTGAAAATCGTTGTGTAGAACTAGCACATCAAATAGAAGCAGATTATAAAGAATCTGGAGATACTCCAATCATAGTTGGATTATTAAAGGGTAGTGTTCCTTTCATGGCTGAATTGATTAAGCGTTTTGAATTTCCATGTGAAATTGATTTTATGTCAGTTAGTTCATACGATGGAACAGAATCTATTGGCGATGTTCGTATTTTAAAGGATATGGACTTATCTTGTAAAAACCGTTCTATTTTGGTTGTAGAAGATATTATTGATACAGGTAGAACTTTGGTTGAAGTTAAGAAAATGTTTAAAAATAAAGGTTGTCTAGATGTGCGTTGTGTAACATTATTAGACAAACCAAGCCGTCGTGTTTGTGAAATTGAGGCGGATTATGTTGGGTTTGAAGTGCCAAATGAATTTGTGGTTGGATACGGATTGGATTACAACCAAAAGTATCGTAACCTGCCATTTATTGGTGTTTTAAAGCCGGAAATTTATCAGTAGGAGGAAGATTATGAAGAAGTGGTTAAATTATTTACCGACCATCTTCATTTTATCAATTGTATTATCATTAGTTTTTTATAGTTCACAGGGCAGTACTGTACAAATGAATTATACACAATTTGAGAAAATTGTAGATGAAGTTGATTTTAAAAAGAGTTCCATGACAATTAGTTCCACTGTAATCCATTTGGAAGGAACTTATGAGCAGAATTCAAAGACAGTTGGATACAAGGTTATTGTTCCAAGAACAGAAAAGAATATTGAAAAGTTAGAAAAGTCTTTACAGAGAAATGGTGGAAAATTAACTGTAGAAGATCCTAATCAAGGTAGTGTATGGATTTCGATTCTTTCTCAAATTATTCCATTCTTAATTATAGCGGTATTCTTCTATTTCATGTTCGCAAAAATGGGTGGTGGAGGCAACAATAAAGCCTTCGAATTTGCGAAATCAAAAGCTCGTGTTGAATCAAATGTAAAAGTTCGTTTTAAAGATGTTGCAGGTTGTGAAGAAGAAAAAGAAGAAGTAAAAGAAATTATTGATTATTTGCGTTCACCAAAGAAATTTACGGATATGGGAGCACATATTCCTAAGGGAATTTTAATGGTAGGTCCTCCAGGAACTGGTAAGACATTACTTGCCAAAGCTGTAGCTGGAGAAGCCAATGTTCCATTCTTCTCGATTTCAGGTTCGGACTTCGTTGAAATGTTTGTCGGAACAGGTGCGAGTCGTGTTCGTGATATGTTTAAAACAGCACAAAAGAGTGCACCATGTATTATTTTTATTGATGAAATTGATGCCGTAGGACGTCAGCGTGGAGCTGGTATGGGCGGTGGAAATGATGAGCGTGAACAGACATTGAACCAATTGTTGGTTGAAATGGATGGTATGACAGATAATGCGGGTATTGTGGTAATTGCAGCTACAAACCGTCCTGATGTATTAGATCCAGCATTGTTACGTAGTGGTCGTTTTGATCGTCGTGTTACGGTTAGCTTGCCAGATATTAAGGGCCGTGAAGCTATTTTACATGTGCATGCTCGTAATAAAAAATTGGCGAGTGATGTTTCACTTGCAAACTTGGCAAAACGTACGCCTGGATTCTCTGGGGCTGATTTAGCTAATGTCTTGAATGAAGGTGCAATTTTAGCGGTTCGTAAAAATGAAGCTAAGGTTACTATGACAGATTTAGACGAAGCGATTGACCGTGTTATGATGGGTCCTGCGAAAAAGAGTAAGAAGTATACTGAAAAAGATAAAATTCTTGTGGCTTACCATGAGGCAGGACATGCCGTTATTGGTTTGAAGCTTGAAGATGCAGATATGGTTCAAAAAGTTACAATTATCCCTCGTGGAGATGCGGGTGGATATAACTTGATGACACCTCGTGAAGAAAAATACTTCCATAGAAAATCTGAATTTATTGCGCAAATTACTGGTTTACTTGGTGGGCGTACAGCTGAGGAAATTCAATTTGGAGAAATCAGTGCGGGTGCTGTAAATGATATTGAAAAATTGACTGAAATCGCTAAGAACATGGTTCGTGTATATGGTATGTCTAGTTTGGGCCCTATTCAATATGCGGATCCTCAAGGAAATGTCTTCTTAGGAAGAGATTATACAAAGGGTAGTGATTATTCTGCAGGTGTAGCGGCTGAAATTGATAAAGAGGTTCGTGCAATTGTGGATGAGTGTCATGAAAATTGTCGTAAGATCTTAACAGAAAACAAAGATTTGTTGGATTTGATTGCGAATAATTTATATGAACATGAAACATTAACAAATGAAGAAATCACGAACTTAATGAATTATGGGCAGTTAACAGATCCTAATGTTGAAACAAATGAAGAAGAGGAAAAACCAGAACAAGAAGAAGTTCAAGTTCCAGAGATTCCAGAAACTTCAACTGGTGTAGATCAAAAGGATTTGGATGATGCGTTCAATGAATTAACTAAGAAAAAAGATTAATTACATACTTAAGCCATCGATTGATGGCTTTTAGTTTGGCTTGAAATGGATACAAGAATTCAGTAGAATGGTGCTAGTGAATTTTTTGTGGAGGATATTATGAAAGATCAACTATTAAAAGCTCTTGTTTTAAATGAGCATGTTCGTTTATATATTGTGCGCACAACTGATTTAGTACAGGAAGCGCAAGATCGTTTTGATTTACATCCATGTGCTTGTGCAGCTTTAGGAAGAACGTTGTCCGTAGCGAGTATGATGGGTGCTATGTTGAAATCTGAAGAGGAAATGTTATCAATCACAATTAATGGACATGGTCCAATTGGTTCGATTGTGGTAGATGCATATGCGAATGGAAATGTTCGTGGGTTTGTTTCAAATCCACATGTAGAGGATGTTTTGATTCGTCCAGGCAAATTAAATGTAGGGGCTGTTGTAGGTACAGATGGAACTTTAACAGTTACGAAAGATTTGAGCATGGAAGAAAACTTTTCTGGTTCGGTTGAGTTACAAAGCGGTGAAATTGGGGATGATTTTGCCTACTACTTTACTTTATCTGAACAAACGCCAACAGCGGTATCTTGTGGAGTCTTAATTGGTACAGATGGTCGTGTTGCTAGTGCAGGAGCTATGATTCTACAAATGCTTCCAGATGCAACAGAAACAGATATTTCTATTTGTGAACACGTGCTTGAAGGGTTGAAACCAATGAGTACTTTGATTCAGGAATATGATGATTCAAGTTTAGAAGCTTTGGCAAATGATATGTTTGAAGATGCCAAGATTTTAACAACACAACCAGTGGCATATGATTGTCCTTGTTCAAAGGTACGTATGGCTAGAGCTTTGGGTACTATTAAAAAATCAGATGTGTTAGAAATGGCCGATAAAGAACATGGTTGTGATATCACATGTAATTTCTGTAATGAATCGTATCATTTTACAGAAGAAGAATTAAGAGCGATTGCGAGTAAGATGCATGATTAAGATTGGAAATGTTGAAATTGAAAATCCTGTAGTCATTGCGCCGATGGCAGGTATTAGTAATATCGCATTTCGAAGAATTGCGAAACGTTTTGGTGCCGGTTTAGTTTGTAATGAAATGGTAAGTGACAAGGCATTGTACTATGATTCATTAAAGACGAAACAAATGTGTGCCATTGATGAAAATGAGCATCCAGTATCTTTTCAGTTGTTTGGTCATGACATTGATACGGTTGTGTATGCAGCTAAATATTTGGATACACAAACAGATTGTGACATTATTGACTTTAATACGGGATGTCCTGTAAATAAGGTAATCAAAGCTCAGGCAGGAAGTTTTTTGATGAAGGATATTGACTATGCCAAAGAGCTTGTATCCAATATTGTCCAAAATGTAAGTAAGCCAGTAACAGTTAAGATGCGTTTAGGTTTTGATACGTATCATATCAATTGTGTCGAAATGGCGAAGGCTATGGAGAGTGTAGGTGTTAGTGCTGTAGCTGTGCATGGACGTACACGTAATCAAATGTATGAAGGAAAAGCCGACTGGTCTTATATTAAACAAGTAAAAGATGCTGTGTCGATTCCGGTTATCGGAAATGGGGATGTTCGCAGTGTAGAAGATTTTCATCGTATGATGAATGAAACAGGGTGTGATGCCGTTATGTTAGGTCGTGGAATTGTTGGAAATCCATTTTTGATTCAAGAATGCGTGGATTCGATTACAGGTCAGAAACATGAATTTTCAATGGAAGATCGCATTGAGATTTGTATGGACCATGCCAAAGGATTAGCGGATACAAAAGGTGAAAAGGTAGCTATTCGTGAAATGCGAGGTTTGGCTAGCTGGTATTTAAAGGGTCTTCCAAGTTCAAGAATCTTTAAGAATGAGATGTCACAAATGAATACATTGGAAGATTTAGAGAATATATTACATCAATTCATGGAGGTGCAACGATAGTTGCATCTTTTTGTGTATTGGTAAGCGTTTTCAAAATCTAAAAAATCCGCTTTAAGTTTCTTGCGTTCCGGTATAAAATATATGTACGGAGGTTATATCGTTATGGATCAAAGAAAGACAAAAGCCTTTTTTGAAGGGCGTGATATACATGCATATAATATTTTTGGTGCACATTTAGAACGGGATGGCGTTCGCTTTCGAGTATATGCTCCAAACGCAAAAAATATATCAGTAATTGGGACGTTCAATAATTGGGACGACCAAGCTAGTAAAATGAAAAAAGATAAACGTGGTATTTGGGAATGCTTTGTGGAAGGTGCAAAGAAGCAGGATTCTTATAAATATCGTGTATGGCAGGCAAATGGTGAATTGGTAGATAAAATGGATCCATATGCTTTTTATAGTGAATTAAGACCGAATACGGCAAGTATCATATCGGATTTAAGTTATGATGGATGGACTGATAAAGAATGGTTGAATCAAAGAAATAAGGGTTTTGATTCTCCTGTAAATATTTATGAAATGCATGTTGGTTCGTGGAAAAAAGAGGATGAAAACGAAGAATTTGTACAATATCATGAAATTGAAAAGGATCTAATTGAACACTGTAAAAAACATCACTTTACACATGTAGAAGTTATGCCGTTATGTGAATATCCATTTGATGGTTCTTGGGGATATCAATGTACGGGTTATTTTTCAAGTACATCTCGTTATGGAACAAATCATGAATTGATGCACTTTGTGAATGCTCTTCATGAAGCTGGAATCGGTGTTATCATGGACTTTGTTCCAGTGCACTTTGTGAAGGATAATTATGCATTAGGCATGTTTGATGGTACTCCTTTATATGAATATTCAAAACCAGAAGACGCCAACAGTGAATGGGGAACAGCTAACTTTGACTTATGGAAAGAAGAGGTTCGTTCATTCTTAATGTCTGCAGCTAATTTCTGGATAGACGTTTATCATGTAGATGGATTGAGAATGGATGCGATCAGTAATGCGATTTTCTGGCATGGAAATAAAAATAACGGAGTAAATGAAGGTGCATGTGATTTCATGAAGCGTATGAATTACTTGTTGAATGAAGAACATCAAGGAAAAATCATGTTGATTGCAGAAGACTCTAGTGATTTCCCTAATGTGACGAAACCTAGTTATGCAGGAGGCTTAGGATTTGACTACAAGTGGGATCTTGGATGGATGAACGATACATTGTCTTATTTAAAAAGAGATCCAATTTATCGCAAGTGGCATCACCACGATATTACATTCTCAATGGCTTATTTCTATTCTGAAAGATTTATCTTGCCATTTAGTCATGATGAAGTTGTACATGGTAAGGCAACCATTGTAGATAAGATGTGGGGAAGCTATGAAGATAAATTTGCCCAGGCAAGAGCTTTATATGTATATATGTTTGCACACCCTGGTAAAAAATTGAATTTTATGGGTAACGAAATTGGTCAATTGCGTGAGTGGGATGAACAAAAGAGTTGTGACTGGTTCTTATTGGATTATCCAATGCATGATGCGTTTAAACGCTTATGTGAAGATTTAGGTAAGATCTACACAGAAAATGATGCATTCTTTGATCAGGATTATGATCCGAGTCGTTTCTGTTGGATTGATGCAGATAATGTTGGACAAAATACATTCTCATTCATTCGTCGCGGTTCAAAGAAAGATTATGTCATCATTATGAATTTCTCTACAAATCCATATGATCACCAACAATTTGGTGTTCCTTGTAAAGGTAAATATAAGGAAATCTTAAATACAGAGTGGGATAAATATAATGGAAATTTAAAAGACCATACGCCTACAAGAAGTACAAGCTATGCGTCTTACAAGACATAATCAACCATATATGATTGAAGTCAACGTACCTAGTTTGTGCTATGATTTATGAAGTTGAAAAGTGAGATTAATTTCTCACTTTTTTTGTGAATTTCTCTTTTTTTTACGTATAAGAGAGTGTAGAAAAAAGGAGATTATAAAATGGAAGAATTAGATGTAGAATTTGAATTGTTTCGCAAAAGAGTGTACAACTTACAGGTCCGTGATTTTTATTTACTTTTAATGAATCGAGGATGTGATATTGATACACTAAGGAAATTATTTTTAGATGTAGATGAAAAACTTTCCTTAAAATTGGATGGGATGTTTTATCATGCGTATTCAGATGTGATTCAAGAAGTGTTAGAAAGAGTAATCAAACAAGAGAAGGCAAATGCGAGAATGGATTGTTTTAAAAGACTGTATGAAAAGGGGATGGATGTGTTTGAGGTTTTAGAATTGCTTGGAATTTCACAAAATGATATAGAAATGATCAATGAAGCAGCTTATGTTTGGCAAGATATGTATTTGTGAAATAATTGATTTTTGAAAAGGGTGTATTGTGATGAAAAGTTTGTTATAATGTATGCGCAAAAAGGAGATAACTTAAATATTATGGAAAACAAGGAACTTGCATTGCACGCAAAAAATATTCGTAGAAATATTGTGAAAGAAGTGTATAGTGCCCAAAGTGGACACCTGGGTGGAAGTTTAGGTGCAACTGACATTTTGACAGAGTTATACTTTGAAGAAATGGATATTAATGAGGAAAACTTAAATACATTAAATCGTGATCGTTTTGTATTGAGTAAGGGACATGCAAGTCCGGCTTTATATGCAGTACTTGCTGAAAAAGGATTCCTTCCAGAAGAAGAATTGACTACTTTCAGAGCTATCAATTCACGTTTACAAGGACATCCTAATATGAATTATGTAGAAGGCGTAGATATGTCTACAGGTTCTTTAGGACAAGGTATTTCTTGTGCTGTAGGTATGGCGTTGGCAAATAAATTAGATAAAAATGATCATCGTATTTATACTGTACTTGGAGATGGCGAATGCCAAGAAGGACAAGTATGGGAAGCTACAATGTCAGCAGCTCACTATAAGTTAGATAATTTATGTATTATTGTTGACAACAACAACCTCCAAATTGATGGTCATGTAGATGAAGTTATGAGTGTTTATCCTTTGGATAAAAAATTCGAAGCTTTCAACTGTCACGTAATCAATGTAGATGGTCATGATTTTGATCAATTGCGTGCTGCACTAAAAGAGGCTCGTGAAACAAAAGGAATGCCAACTGTAATTGTTGCGAAGACAATTAAGGGAAAAGGTGTTTCATTTATGGAAGATCAACAAGGATGGCATGGAGTAGCACCAAATGAAGAACAATACCATGCTGCAATGAAAGAATTGGAGGCAGAATAATGGCAAAAGTAGCTACACGTGTCGCTTATGGTGATGCTTTAAAAGAATTAATGGTTGAAAATAAAAATGTCGTTGTATTAGACGCGGACTTAGCTGGTAGTACAAAGAGTGGAGAAGCTAAAAAAGTAGATCCTGCTCGCCACTTTGACATGGGAATTGCTGAAGGAAATATGATGAGTGTTGCAGCTGGTCTTGCAGCTAGTGGAAAAATTGCATATGCATCAACTTTTGCAATGTTTGCGACTGGACGTGGATTTGAACAAATCCGTAACAGTATTGGATATCCTCAATTAAATGTTAAAATCTGCGCTTCTCACGCTGGAATTAGTGTTGGAGAAGATGGCGCTAGTCACCAATGTATTGAAGATGTTAGCTTAATGCGTGGTATTCCAGGTATGAAAGTTATCGTTCCATGTGACTATAATGAAGCAAAACAAGCATGCAAAGCTGTTGCTGAAATTGATGGTCCTTGCTACGTTCGTTTAGGTCGTAGTGGCGTTGAAAGCGTAAATGGCGATGACTATAAATTTGAACTTGGAAAAGGTGTTGTCCTTCAAAAAGGTGAAAAAGTGGCTCTAGTTGCGACTGGATTGATGGTACAAGAAGCATTAGAAGCTGCAAAGAAAATGGAAACAGCTCCAACTGTAGTAAATATTCATACAATTAAACCAATTGATAAAGAATTGATCATTGAACTTGCAAAAACTCACGATACTATCGTAACTTGCGAAGAACATTCAATTATTGGTGGTTTAGGTAGTGCTGTTGCCGAAGTATTAGCTGAAGCAGGAACGGCATGCAAACTTGTTCGTGTCGGTGTTCAAGATGTATTTGGTGAAAGTGGAAAGCCAGCTCAATTATTCGCAAAATACAAGATTGATGCGGACGCTATTGTAGAAGCTTGTACAAAGTAGTATGGCACACTATTTCACAAATGATATTGTAAAAGATGCACCAGAAGAAATTACGATACATTTTCGTGATTTTACATATAAGTTAAATTCGAATGCTGGAGTTTTCAGTAAAGATAAGCTAGATGAAGGAACACGCATCCTATTAGAAACTGTATTAGACAATCAGTCAGAACCAGTTTCATGTTTAGATCTAGGCTGTGGAATTGGTCCTATTGCGCTTATTTTAATGGAATATTGGAAGCATACCGAAATGACAATGATTGATGTGAATCAAAGAGCTTGTCAGCTTGCTGATTCAAACATGAAAAAGTATCGTCGTAAGGCAAAGATAATATGTCAGTCTGGTATAAATGAAGGCCAGTATGCTTGCATTCTTTTAAATCCGCCGATTCGTACGGGAAAGGCAATGATTTATTCATTGTTTGATCAATGTATGGAACATTTAGCTACAGATGGTCATTTCTGGATCGTAATGCGCAAGCAGCATGGTGCACAAAGTGCAATCAATTATTTACAAGAAAAAGGCTATGAAGTAGAGAAAGTAGCTCGTGATAAGGGCTATTGGGTAATGAAGATTTCAAGATAATGATTCTGCATTACCTTTTTTTATGGACTTTTTGACAAATGTCATTTATCATCATAAATACAGTAGAGGTGTTAATAAATGAAACAACATCATGTATTTAGCTTTTTGCAAAGAATGGGAAAATCCTTTATGTTACCTATTGCAGTACTTCCTGTAGCAGGTATTTTTTTGGGTGTAGGAAGCTCTTTAACCAATGAAACAACGATAGCTGCATTGCATTTAGAATCGGTATTAGGGCAAGGAACCTTTTTATATAGTGTTTTAATTTTATTAAAACAAGTGGGCAAAATTTTATTTGATAATCTACCATTAATTTTTGCGGTTTCTATTGCCTTAGGAATGTCTAAGCGAAGAAAGGAAGTCGCGGCACTTGCAGCTATTATTGCTTTTTTTGTGATGCATGCCACAATTAATGCGTTACTTTGTTTAGATGGAAGTATAGTGAATGGTGTAGTTTCAGGCCAGGCTTTAGATGGATCCATTACTTGGGTATGCGGTATGTTGTCGCTTGAAATGGGTGTGTTTGGCGGAATTATAGTTGGACTTGGCGTGAGTTATTTACATAATCGGTTTTATCAGATTCAACTACCAAGTGTGATTTCTTTTTATGAAGGAGAACGCTTTGTTCCAATTGTTTGCGCTGTTACATATGTATTTGTAGGTGTGCTTATGTATTTTGTTTGGCCACCATTACAACATGGCGTTTATAATTTAGGCCGATTGATATCGGATTCTGGCTATTTTGGAACTTTTATTTATGGAGTTATTAAGCGTAGTTTAGTTCCTTTTGGCTTGCATCACGTTTGGTACATGCCATTTTATCAAAGTGCTCTAGGTGGTGTACAAATGGTAAATGGTTCAATGATATCTGGTGCACAGAATATTTTCTTTGCGCAATTATCCGATCCAAGTGTGACTCATTTTAGTGTGGATGCAACTAAATTTTTCTCTGGAGAATTTATTTTTATGATTTTTGGCTTGCCAGGAGCAGCCTTAGCTATGTATCAGTGTGCAAATCCAGAAGCAAAGAAAAAGACGGCGAGTTTATTGCTTTCGGCCGCTTTAACGAGTGCATTAACAGGAATTACAGAGCCGATTGAATTCTCTTTCTTGTTTGTGGCACCATTGTTATATGTTGTTCATGTGTTTTTAGCTGCCACATGTTTTGTGATTGCACAAGCTTTACAAGTTGCGATTGGATTTACTTTTTCAGCAGGTTTACTTGATTTTACGTTGTTTGGAATATTACAAGGAAATGCGAAGACAAATTGGATAACTGTTGTTTTGCTTGGCTTAGTATACTTCTTTGTGTATTATGGGGTATTTAAGTTTCTGATTGTTAAATGCGATTTAAAAACACCGGGAAGAGATGAGAGTATTAAGGTGTTTGATAAGAAAAAGTATGATTTTAGTTTTGATAAATCTTTGATTGATCCAAGAAGCCAGATGATTGTTCAAGGCTTAGGAGGACGTAGTAACTTTACCGATTTAGATTGTTGTATAACAAGATTAAGAGCGACTATCAAAGATGATTCTTTAATTGATGAGGGGGGTTTTTAAAAAAAATCGGGGGGCTGCAGCTATTATGTGCCAGCCAAATGCGATTCAAATTATTTATGGTCCACAAGCTTCAAATATAAAAACAAAATTGGATGAGTATATGTTGAATGTGCCGGAAAGTTATGATTTTGATGATAAAGAAGTTGTTTTGGAAACAAAAACACAGTTTGAACTTGAATGTTTAGTAAATGGGGAAGTAATGCCTATAGAGGAAGCATCGGATTCTATGTTTGCCCATAAACTAATGGGTGATGGAATTATGATTCGTCCAAGTGATGGTGTGGTTGTAGCACCTTGTGATGGTGTTATTTCAATGGTTTATCCAACAAAACATCTTTGCCAAGGTCTTTGCGGCGCTGCTCGTACATTTGGATGGAGCGCAGGGTAACGCCGGAGCGGCGGGCCAGCCCGGATTGGCTGAGTCCGGCGCGCACGCGGATCGTGTGCAGCCGGGAGTCGCCCTCGGTGCGATTATGGGCGGCCCGCTCGTCGTACACGTCGACGAATCGGCTTTCGTCGGCTTCGTGCAGAGTCGGGTGCAGTCGCACGATATCGTCGAGCGACAGCACATCGAGAATGTCCGAGAACCGCACTCCCCTGGCCCATTGGCAGTATGCGAGTACCCATCCGGCCCAGTATTCGGGTGTTGAGCCGGCGCGCAGTGCGGCTGGCGGCATATCGAGAATGCGCGCCCAACCGGTTTGCCGCATGATTTCGGCCACCAGCTCCTCGCCGGACATGCCACACACGTATTTGGGCGTGCCTCGCCCGAAAAGCGCGGCCGCCTCGGAGGTGGCGAAGAAGTCCATGAATAGGCCGACCGGCAACCCGCAATCGTTCAGCGCATAATCGAAGGCGCCGGCCAAGTTGGCCATGGCGTCCGGCAAGTATGTCTCATCATAGGCGGGGATCATCGTTGGTCACTTTCTCGCGGATGATGTCGCGCATGAACAGGCCGTCGAGATCGGCTTCTGCACTTTTGCGCGGTAGGCTTCGCGAGCTGTGCGGTCGCGCTCGTTACGCAATCCGTGGTAGGTCGAAGCGCGGGCGATTTCGCAGCCTTGGAACCGCAGTGCCGCGAATGCCTGAGGACTGGCGAGTACGATCTGCTTGCCGAGCTCGCCCAACCGCATCGCCTCAGCGAGTTGGTCGATGGAAATCGCGTTATTGACAAAAGCGCGGGCGAACGAGAAATACGAATCGTCGGCACGATATCCGACGATGACGTCAGCCTGACTGGCATCCGGCAGAAACACTTGTTCAGATATTCGATGCCTTGCGCGGCGACGGCGGTGGTCGGCTGGAAACGACGGTTTTCGACCAGCATGGCCAGCCAGTTCAGGATGGTGTAGGGCGGCTGGGGACAGGGTCCAGGAAGAGGAGCCCGTCCGTGGTCAACGTGTACCGATTCGCGAAACCGTCATCCATTCCCGCGCACGCCCATTCCTTGGCCAGCTCGACGCTGCGCGTGCAATAGAATCCGCGGCCATAATCGTTGTTCGGCTTGACCAGCCCGTATTCAGGATGCTTGATGACATGCGAAGAGCCATGCCACAGTTCGATCGATGC
>ENA-OQKQ01000227-OQKQ01000227.1-human-gut-metagenome-genome-assembly--contig:-NODE-227-length-21681-cov-3.217454_pt1 | contig 21681 bp, 21 predicted proteins | sample MGYA00242651_ERZ504803 | MGnify/ENA primary metagenome ERZ504803 (study PRJEB26092, sample SAMD00036380) | human gut metagenome | host: Homo sapiens | study: EMG produced TPA metagenomics assembly of...
GTTTCTCTGTCATAGTCGCTGCCTTTACTTAGGCCGCGACCTAACAGCAATGATTCAATAGCATTTTGCACCTCAACCTCCCTTTGAGGCTTTTCAAATATGACTGCACGCAGCCGCGATTGAATAAAGTTTTCAAGATTATCAAATTCATCGTCAACAAAGTCAATACTACCTTCCAAACTGGAATACAACAGTTTGGCGCTTACCCACACTTGTTCAAGTATTTTCTTCTGTACAGGCCACACCGAATCTCCCCAACTGGGCATTTCGTCTACATTAAACGTGTAAAACATAGAGGGTACCCGTAATAAAACTCGTGCGGTTTCAGCCAAATCATTGTATGTATGGGCCATATCTCTGAAACTGGTGTATCGGCCAATTTCGGCGGTGTCCTTGTTGTGAAGTATGTCCTGAATACTTTCACAGAAACCTCGTACTTGTGCAAGTAATACCTTTAATGCCCTTGTTTCATCTAATGAGTTTTTTGCCATAATATCACCCCATGAAAATTATACCACCTCTTTTCTGTAAAATAAAGTTTGTATTCTCCCAATGTGGCAGGTTACTCATAACTGGTCTCGCTGTCGTCCGGGTCATACGGCATCAGGTGCGTCCGGCGGATGGCGCTTTCCAGCATATCGAAGCCCGTGACGCCTGTGCTGTCCGGGATGCCCCACCTGCGGTACATCCTGCGGATCGCCGGGTGCTCGCCGGAGAGATTCTTTTGCAGCCGCGCAAGCTGCCGCTCCGTTTTTATATCCAGAACACGATTGCGGAGGAAGCCGTACTGTGCCAGCAGGTCAAAGAGATCGCCCACCAGCATACGGAAGGCGCTGCCGGAAATGATGTAGGCGGGATCGTGAGCGGCGGCACGCTGCTTTTCCCAATTTTTTGCGTCATGCTCTTTCAGTACGGCGGTCAGCGGCGTAAGCTCCGCCTCCTTCAGCTCGGCAAGGTCAGATTGGTTGCCAAAACACCAGATAACGGCCGGGAATGAGCCAGTCATCAAACTTTTCTTCCGCGACCTCACCGTAATGCTTTGCCGTCTCGACCAGGTTTGCCATGTCATCCGCGTCCTTCACCTTCCCGGCGAGGAACGCGAGCTGATGCAGCAGGCCGTAAAGATGCACCTCGTCACGGATATGCTTTTCGTAGGTTTCACTGTCGATCACATGTTTCATATCTTGTCCCTTCCTTTCCTTATCCGCTTTCCCCGTCGTGGGCGACCTCGCCGGGCTTGGTCGTGAGAAGTTTGTATAGCTCCGTATCCTTCGGGAACTCGTCCCGGAAGGGCAGGATCACATTCTGGAAGAACAGAAGGCCGTTGCCGGGGTCCGCGTTGGTCACATAGGCAAGCTGCTCCGCGGAGATGTTCAGCCGCTCCGTCATCAGCTTTCGGTCGCCCGCGGACAGGTTCAGCAGGTAGATAAAATCGCTGTTTTCCAGAATGTTTTCGATCTCCGGCGAGGAAAGCAGGTCTTTGGGGTTCTGCGTTGCTCCGGTCGGGACGCCGCCCCACTTTCTGAAACGCTTCCAGATCTCGGCGCTGTATGCCGCCGTCTGTTCCTCCTTCAAGAGCAAATGGAACTCGTCCACGAAATACCAGGTGGCCCGACCAATGGAGCGGTTCACCGTGACGGTGTTCCATACAGCGTCCTGGACAATGAGCATCCCCGGCTTTTTCAGGTTCTTGCCCAGACCCTTGATGTCAAAGCAGACAAGGCGGTTGGAGATGTCCACGGTGGTACGGTGGTTGAAGAAGTTCAGCGAACCGTTCACATACAGGTCCAATGCCTGGGCCACCCGGGTCGGCCGTCCGGGATGTGCTGGGACAACAGGGCGTTCATCAGGTCGCCCAAAATCGGCATATTCTCCGGCCGCGGGTCCGCGAAGTACGGCTGGTAGATCATCTGCACAGCCCGGTCAATGACGGTTTTCTCGATAGCCTCCAGCCCCGTCTTGCTGCCCATGATAAGCTCGCAGAAAGACAGCACGAAATCGCTTTTCAGCGCCAGCGGGTTTTCTTCCTCACTGTAATTGAGGTTGATATCCAGCGGATTTACATAGTCGCGGCTGTTGGGAGAGAGCCGGATCACCTGGCCGCCCAGCCGATTCACCAGCGGGGAGTATTCATCCTCCGGGTCGCAGATGATGACGTTATCCTTCGTGGTCAGCATGACATAGGTAATCTCCCGCTTGCAGCTCATGGACTTGCCGCTGCCCGGTGTGCCGAACACAAGGCCGTTGGGACAACGGGACTGCTTGCGGTCCAGCAGGATCATGTTGTTGGAGAGAGCGTTGAGGCCGTAATACATGGCGCCCCCGCCCATGAAAAGCTCCTGGGTGACGAAGGGGATAAATACCGCCAGCGCCGATGTGGTGAGGCTCCGTTCGATCTTGATACGGTCGAGGCCCAGCGGCAGCGAGGACATAAGCCCGTCCTCCTGCTGGAAGTCCAGCCGGGTCAGGATGCAGTTGTGCGTCTGGGCGATGCTGGCCGACTGCGAAACGGCGATCTCCAGCTTTTGTTTCGTGGGCGCCAGATGCAGCATGAGGAAGGTCATATTGAACATTCTCTCGTTGCGGCTCTGCAAATCCTGCAAGAGATTTTTCGCCGCGCCGCCGTAGGTGGAGAGGTCGGAGGGGAGAATGTCCAGATCGTAGCCGCTGCGTGCAGCCTTCTTCTGCTCCTGAATCTTCATGGCGTCCAGATCGGTGATCTTGCGCTTGACCATCTTGATTGCCTCGTTCTGGTTGATGCCGCGGATGTGCATGGTGACGAGAAGGTTCCCCTCCACATCCATGAAATCCGTGAGGATACGGTCCTGAATCTCCGGGGCTAATATCTGCAAGAAGGACACCGCACCGTACATTTCACCCATGCGGAAACGCCGCGTCTCGCCAAACTCGAAGGAAGAAGGCGCGATAAAGTCCTTGACGGACAGACCGCTTGCCGGGAGCCAGTCCCATTCAAAGGCAAACTGTCCGCCCTCCGGATGGAGAAGACCATGCAGCAGCGCCAGCCGCTCTTTGCCGCCCAGCACCCTTGCGCCCGCGCCCATGACCTTGAAGCGGTTCAGGGTGTCTGCCTCGATCCGGGAAAACCTTGCCCGCGCCGCCGGAAGATTTTCCGCCTCGATAGTCAGCGTGACATATTTGCGCTTTACAAAGCCGTTGTTGCCGCGCTCATACTGTATTTGCAGGATGCCGGACGCCTCCACGCGCATATCATCCAGCGCGTCGCCCTGGGCGTCCATGCCGAACAGGTTTCCGTTCTTGTCCTCATGGCGGCTGCTCAGGGTCATTTGCACGCCGATGGAGGGATCATAGCCGTTATAGAAATCGCAGAGGCGTTCAAAGATATCCCGCTGGTCGTCCGGCCCCGCCAGACGGTAGTTGACGTCCTCATAGGCTATGGTCTTGGAGAAAAGCCGGTCGTCCAGCCTGCACAGGCCGTCCGGGTACAGGTTCCGAAACGGGATGCTGTCCTGCACGGTATGGGGCTTGCCGTCGCCCTTCGCCTGCCGGATGATGGCTTCAATCTGTTTTCGCTCCGCCCGCGTGAGCTTACGCTTTGCGGCGGGCTGCGAGTTTTCCGGTTTTGCCGTTCTTTTCAGCAATCGCCCGTACCTCCTTTTCCAGTTTTGCCTGCCGCACCAGGGCGGAATAGGCGTTGTTGGTCTGATAGATGCGCCGCTTCGGACGGATGAACTTGCATTGGATCAGGTGCCCCAGGATCACTTCCAGCGTTTGTCCATTTTTCTCATAGAGGGCAAACAGAAAGAATGGGAGCATGACAAGGATCATGCACAGCGCCGCCGAGGTCGTACCCATGCTGCCCTTGCTCAAAAAGAAAAGCGGCACTCCAACAAGCGCCGCTGATCCGAAACACACAAGCTGCCGCTTCGTCAGGCCAAACAGCATCTTGCTTTTGATTTTTGTCAGGTCCTTCGGGACCGTTACATATGCCAAAATTGATACCTCCTTTAATGCGCTCCGAACAGGCTTTTTGCAAGGCTGCCGGTTTTGAACAGCGTGTAGCACAGCAGCACCGTGTAGCCCATGCACTCCCAGATCGCCACGGTGATATCATCCCCCATGGCGATATTCTGAACCAGCACCGCATAGATGCCGACGCAGACCATGATAAGAAACGCCTGAAAGCCCAGCGCCAGCAGGGACTTCAAGTAGTTCTGCCCGGTATGGCCCCATTCCCGGTTGACCATCGTGGCAAATGGGATCGGCCCCACGGACACGGTCAAGTACACCTCAATCATTCTTCCGTAGATCACAAGGAAGATGGCAATGGTGAGGATATGGGAGCAGAGGCCCACAAAGACGCTCTGAAACCACAGTCCCAGCAGAGAACCGATGCTCCAGTCTGCCAGTGTTGTTTCCAGATCACCCACGACGCCGGAAATGTCGATCCCCGCGTCGGAGATGATGACGCCTGCGCTCTGATCGACTACGCTCTGCGCCACGTCGAACACCGCCATAACGATATTCCAGGTGTTCGTGACGATCAGCACCGCGCAGAAGGTCTTGAAAATCCACTTCCAGAAAAGCCAGGTGTCAAAATCATGGAGATTATTTTTCTCGACGATCAACTGGATCAGCTCATAGCACATGACGAAGGTGAGGATGATGCCTGCAATGGGGACAATGACCGTTTCGGACAGGCTGCGGATCATGTTGAAGATACCGCCGTTCCAGCCGGAGGGCGTCATGCCGACCTCGCCTGCGATCTCGGCCACCTTCGTATTCACGGTATCAAAGGTCCCGGAAAGGTTTGAGATGATGCCGTCGATCAGCACCTCCTTGAACCATTCCTGGATCGTGTCGATTATCACGGGAGATCACCTCCTTGGAGGCAGCTCCCGCCGTGAAACGGGAGCCGCCTCTGAGATTTTGATAGGGCTCAGCCCAGCAGACCGGACAGCAGGGGGATCAGGGTCACGCCGATCAGCGCCACACCGCCGCCCGCGACGAGCTGCTTGACACCCTGGCTTTTGGCCGCAGGGTTATCCTGGCCGTAACCTTCCAGAAGGTTGATGCCGCCCCATACGCACAGGCCGCCGCCCAAGGCGATTACGAGAGTCTGCAATACGTCAATAGCACTGTTGAAGAAATCCATAAATCATTTTTCCTTTCGTTTTGTAGAATTGTTGTTGTCGGGTTCCAGATCAGATGCGTTCAATTCGTACATATCGAAAGGCTCGTCCGGCTTCACAATGGCCGGTTTGCGTTTCATGTACCGTTCTACGTCAAAGACGTTTCTCTTGTCGGCGTCGGACAGGTATTGGTAGCGGGGATGCTTCGTGATATCAAACTTGTCGCTGAAAAACGGGCGCACGCCCCGAAGCTGCAAGATACACTTGCCGCCGTCCATGACCGCGATCTCGTCCTGGGTCATCAACTCCTTTCCCAATTTCTGATAGCTGAGGCCGTGAGAGGTCTGCGCGCCGCGATTTTCGGACTGGCTCAGGCTGTCGATGGTCTCCTTGCCCAGCAGCTCCGAAATCTCTTTCAGCGTGGACTTCTCCTTGCCTCCCAAAAACAAGGTGACGTCGCAGTTGCCGACAATGGTATCTGCCGCATCTTTGTAGATGGTCTTTAATTGCGACTGGCTCTGCAAAATAATAGAAGCCGATATCTCACGGCTTCGGATGGTGGCGATCAGCTTATCAAAGTTTGGTATCTGGCCGATGTTAGCAAACTCGTCCAAGAGGCACCGCACATGGACAGGCAGCCGCCCGTTATAGAAATCGTCCGCCTTGTCGCAGAGCAAGTTGAAAAGCTGGCTTTGCAGCATGGCTATGACGAAATTGAAGGTGGTATCCGTATCGCTCATAATGAGGAACAACGCCGTTTTCTGGTCGCCCATCGTGTCCAGCTCCAATTCATCCTCCGTCATAATGTCTCGCAATTCCTTGATATCGAAGGGCGCAAGGCGGGCGCCGCAGCTCACCAAAAATGCTCTTGAGAGTTTTGCCCGCCGCCATTTTGAATTTGACATACTGCTTGACGGCGAAGTGATCCGGCTGCTTTTTTTGCCAGATCGTCAAAGAGAATATCCACGGGGCTTTTATAAGTCTCGTCATCCTCTCTGGCTTCGCAGGCGTTCAGCAGGTCCAGAAGCGTGATGAAGTTCCGTTCCTCCGGCTCCGCCTCATACCAGATGTAGCCGATCAGGGCGCAGTATAAAAGGCGCTCGGCTTATAGTGATAGGTAATCCTTTGAAGTTATCGCCGGATTTTCCCCCACTCCACACCGGACGTGCGACTTTCACCGCATCCGGCGTTCCATCGGTTGTTTTCACAAGCCTTTAATCAATCACCAAATGAAATGTTAGTTTTCTATTGCGGACAAACCAGCCTGCTGGCGCAGACTGTTCACTTTTAACATCAGTTCCTTTGTTGCCTTGAGCGTGTCGGCTATCTCTTTTAGCTCATTCTTAGGACACTCTTGCAGGAGTGGAAGAAATCTATTATGGAACAAAATCATATTTCGATAGCGTTCCTTGCCGCCCAATTCTGCCGGTGTTTTCAGCCAGCATACTATGTCAGCCGCATTTTCAAAGAGTTCCCCACTTAGCGCACATTTTCCACGTTGAGCCGAGAATAGTGAAATCCTGCTGTCAGTAAGTTCTGTGCTTCGCCCCATAGACGGTTGATTCCTCAAACCTGATAGAACAGATGAGTTCATACTTAGGTTCGTGTGTATCAATGCCCGTCCCTCTACCGTGTAACTGCAAACCGCCGCTTTCTTTGCCATCGGTATCTTGTTCTTGATGTATGCGATAGGGTAGATAGGTTGGTCGATTCCAGATACATACCGTATCATTGCCGACTTTCCAAACCGTTCTTTTTCGCTCTCGGTCATTGCGCCGCCCTCTCGAACAAGTCTGCACCCGGTTTCTGTATTGAGCCGATTTGTTAAAACTGTCATGACCTGTCTGTGGATTTTCCTGCAATCAATGCTGATGCAGGTGGCAAGTTGAAAATAATTCTGTATTCCCAGAACCATTGAATTGTACAGCCGTATTTCGTCCAAAGGTCTTTTTCCCTCTGAAGGTCGGGCAATTCGTTTCGCCTGTTCCACCAGTTTTTGCCTTTCCAGTTCCAACTTTTTGTCACAGATATGAGATTGCACGATGTACTTCCTGCTTTTCGGTCTGACTCGTATCTTAAACCCAAGAAACTCTGAATAGCGTTTTCTAACATTGACTATCCTTGTTTTCTCTGGCGATACCTCCAACCTCAGCCTCTCGGTTATCCATGCCGTTACAGCCTCTTTCGTTCTCAAAGCGTCCTCTTTATTCCGGCAGAAAATTCTGAAATCATCTGCATATCTCACGATATACATTTCTTTCAACCCTGTTTTCCTCATTTTGAGGAATGCCTTGCTCCGGTCAAAAGTAATCGAGTTTCTGATTTTCCTCTCATACCCGTATTCCTTTACAAGAGGGTGGTTCTGCCATTGGCTCTCAACCCATTTGTCCAGTTCATTCAGCACGATATTGGCAAGCAACGGTGAAATGATACCGCCTTGCGGAGTGCCTTTGTCTGGAATGAGTGTAGTGCCGTCTGGCATTCTAATCGGTGCTTTCAGAATCCGCTTGATAATAAAAATCAACTGTTTGTCGTGTATTCCCATTGCCCATATTTGCCGCATTAGCTTGCTGTGATTTACGTTGTCGAAAAATCCTTTTATATCAAACTCAATCACATAATGCAGGTTCATGCGTTGAAGCATGGTGTAAGTTTTCTGCACGGCGTGTTCCACGGAACGGTTCGGGCGAAAGCCGTAACTGTTGTCGCTGAATTTCGCTTCGCAGATTGGCTCTATGACCTGTTTGATACATTGCTGTACCAGCCTGTCCCAGATACAGGGAATACCTAACGGTCTGGTTTTTCCGTTTGGTTTCGGAATGTCTTTGCGTCTTACCGGCTTTGGGCGGTATCCGTGCTGACTTCCTGTGACAATAAACCTCACTTTCTCTGCAACTGTTTCGGGCGGTAAACACCCGATGTCACTGATGTTTTTGTTGTCTGTTCCTGCTGTGTAGCTTCCTCCGTTTGCTTTGATGTTCCGATATGCCAGAAGAATGTTGTCCCGGCTCAGAATTAAATCCATAAGGTCGGTAAAATTTTCTCCCTCCAAACTTCGATGATAGAGTTCATCAAAAACTGGCTGCATACCGTAATACTCGGCATGACGTAAGTCATCTACACATAGAGTTTTGTTTTTCTTTGGCATAAGGCATCACCTCCTTTTTGCGAAAGTGACCCTTTTGGTCTTACTCGAATCCTTATGTTGGATTGAATAATGCCTGCTTATCTCAACCGACTTGTGGCCATTCCTCCGTAGCTCACATAACGCAAGCACATCATAGGTTCGACCACTACTTTTCAGCAGCAGTTCGTCTGCTTATTGTTTTTCGTCAGACTATTCCTTGCGGAATCTGCTGCCTTTCCTCGTTCCGATAGTTCTATCTGTTCATACATACCCATAGGTTCCTGCTATAGACCTGTCGGCTTGCCTGTGCCTGTAACACAGCATGGTCGTTCGTAGGATCAATTTCTACTAAACCACACCGACTGCGCATTAACGCACCCACACATTTCTGCGTGGTCTTCTTTTAGATCTGTACATTCGCAGGTTCGTCAGTCCGCCCGCCAAAGCGAACATTCTAACCATAGGTATCTTATAGACTCTCGGCTTATAGGTAACACAGTCTGCCTCCAGACCGCTTTCGACCACTTTAGGCAGTGGTTACGGTTACTCTCAGCCTTTGTCATGGGGCTTCGTACACCAGCCATTACAGCTAATGCACGCCCATCAAGGGTAGGCGTTTCAGGGCGTTACCCCGTCATTCCACCTATCAAACTACCAGTTCTCCGAACAACGGAAAACCGTTGCTCGTGCGCAGACTTTTTACCGTCTGCGAACGAGTCGCACTGACCCAAAAATCTTCGGAGGATTTTTCGCCGTCGCCCTTCGTATTGGCAATGATGACATTGACCAGTTTGAGGATATCCTTCTCGGAGCGCACATAGGCCAGCGGGTTATATTTCATGCTTTTGGAAAAATTGATGGTGTTTAGGACCTTGATACGGTAGGGCTCATAGATGATCCTGCCGCGGTCGTCCCGCACCGGCTTTCCGTTCTCGTCCAGCTTCGGCGCGCCGTGCAGGAGCATTTTTCCCGTTTCCTTCAAAAGCTGCCCTTTGGGATCGGTGATGACATAGGAGCTGTGCATCTGCATGATGGACGGTTTGACAAAGAACCGCGTCTTGCCGCTGCCGGAGCCGCCGATGACGAGAATATTTTTGTTTCTCGCATACTTTGGCTGCTTCGGGCGGCTGGTCATGGTGAGGCTTTCTGTCCTGGTCAGGGGGATGTTCCAATCGGGAACGGGGTCTATGTAGGGCGCAATATCCGCCGCCGTACCCCAGCGGGCAGAGCCGTATTCAATGCCCTTGCGGTATTTCTTCGCGTTCTTGCCTTTGACATACACTGCCAGCCGGACAAGGATCGCGCCGAGGATGCCGACGCAGATATCCAGCGCATGAAAGCTGGGTGCGGAGTTGACAAAGGCTGTCTGGAAGCCCTGCCCGATATGCAGCAGCTTTTCCGAGGCGTCGAGCCCCGGCGCCAGCCGCACCGCCTGGCAGAGCTTATCAAAGAGATACACAAAGAACAAGTACGGCAGGTTCGGCAGAAGATATTTTTTGAGCTTATCCTTCATCGTTCCACGCTCCGTTCTCTGGTCTTGACCTTCTCGCCGCGCTCCTGCTCCTTATGCTGTGTTTTGGACTGATCCTGCGCCTTTTCCAGCTTGCGCCGGATGGAAGGGGCTTTCTCGCGGCTCAGGTTTTTAGCGGAAAACTCCCGGAAGGCCGCCGTAATGACATCGGCATCCCGGCCCTTGAAGAACACCAGGTAACGGGTATGCTCCCCGGAGGTGTCTTTCTTCAAAGCAAAATCCAGGCCGTACTTCTTCGCCGTGGAAGAAAAGGCCCGGATGTTCTGATCCGTGATCTCGATGTTGGAAACGCCGGTGTTGTGTTTCATAAGCTGCCGGAGCGTCTGCTTGCCGTGCCGGAGCTGGGGATTTTTCTTGTGCTTCTCCATGTCTGCCAGCACCTTCTTCATGGCCTGCTGCAAAAGCTGTGCGGTCATTTTGCTGGCCTCCACACATAGCGCAAGGGTTTTCTGCGTGATTTCTTCCTGCAAGGCGTTCACCTCCGATCTCCGCTGCCGTACAGGTCATGGCTGACAAGGGATGTGTAATAGCTGTCCATCGTGACCGGGGCGTTATACAGCGCCGCCAGCAGATATTTCTTGATGTTGCGGACATAGGTGGTGTTCTCCCGCATCCGGTCAAGGACATACTCGATGTGCGAGGTGTTCAGCTTCAGGAACCGCGACCGGACGACCTCTGCCGGGTAATCGTCCCCGGCCACGCGGATCATCTCCCGGTTGGAGCAGACGGTATCCACCATGAGCTCCACCAGCTCGTCCAGCCGGTCTTTGTCGAGCTGCACATTCTGCGAAAGAACGTCATACTCGATGTTCTCCAAAATCAATGCCCGATAGCTTTCCCGCTTTCGCATCCCGTCCTGTCCAATCCGCTCCCTGGGGGCTGGGGGACTTGATAGGATAGGACTTGATTCTTGCGTAATTGATAAATCTGTCTTTGATGGATAGTTACTTGATTCTTCTTTATTTAATTGGGCGGGGTTCTCCTGAATTGGAGCGTCCAACATTGGATTTGCCTGTACGGGATTTTCCCGTATAGGTTTTTCCTGTGTAGGTGATGGCGCTTTAGGTTGTTCCAGAATAGTGTATTCGATAGAGCCGAGCTGCCCGTTTGCGCCACGGACACGCGCACGGATCAGATAGCCGTGCGCCTCCAGCTCCCGGATGCCACCACTGATGCTGTCAATTCCATCCTTGCAGATACGGGCAAGCCCCTTCATGGTGTAGTCCCAATTCTCCGGCAGGGACAACATGAGAGATAAAAGTCCCTTCGCTTTCAGCGACAGCGACATATCCCGCAGATGGTAGTTGGACATGACCGTGTAATCTCTGGTCTTTTCGATACGGAATACAGCCATCTTCGCACCTCCTTCCTGTGAAAATGAAAAGTGTTGATTTTGGGCGGTTTGTCCGCCTGTACGCCTCCGCAGCCTCCCACATGGGAAAACACCCGCGCCATGTTCGGAACGCAAGCCACAGCGAATGAAACAGCAGATTTTCCGCCCTAATCACAACACTTGAATTTGGGTATAGAAAAAAGGCGGCTGTCTGAAAAACAGTCGCCCAAAAAGGGGATATATACAAGTTATTTGCTACTCGTCCGCCTTGAAAACCGTTGATATTACTGGCTTTTTCAAAAAGTTCTGTATCACCACTCGCACCAAAAAGAACCAGTACACATTCGTGTACTGGTTCTTTTTTGTCTCCGTGCGGGATTTGAACAGGGCGGCGGTGCGAAGCACCGCAAACAAAGCCATAGTATGGCTTTGTTTAGCCCGCGGGTTCCACCGGCTAGGAATGTCTAACAAGGTGCATGCTGCTAGGAGCAGCGGGATCTGCAACCCGAAAAGTTTTGACTTGTGTTCTAAATATGATATACTGGAAAAGCAAAGCCATATTTGGCTGCAGAACGGACAAAAAAGCGAGGAAAAACAGAAACTATGCAGGAAATAAAAAGAAAAACGGGCGGTCGCGCTTTTTGTGATCGTTCTGATCTGCCTTTGCGGCTGGTGGGCTGTGCGGAAAGAGGGTTTCTTTCTGGATGAGATCTACTCCTACGGCCTTGCAAACAGCAGCTATGCGCCGTTTTTGAATTGGTATTATAATGGTGAGCATTCGTTTGATGGAAATCTCCCGGAAGCAGTTTTTGAACAACAGGATTTTGTGAATTATATTTCGGTTCAGAAAAATGATCGCTTCAACTATGCGTCGGTCTACTATAATCAGACGCAGGACATTCATCCGCCGCTGTTTTATTTTCTGTTGAATACAGTATGCTCGCTGTTCCCGGGCAGCTTTACAAAATGGACGGGTCTGGGGATGAATTTTGTGCTGCTGGGCGGCACGCTGGCAGCGCTGTATGCGCTGGGCATGGAGCTGTTTGCAGACTGGAAAAAAGCATTGTTCGTCTGTGCATTGTATGCGTTCAACCGTGAAATGATCTCAAATGTGACGATGGTGCGCATGTATATGCTCATGACCTTGCTGACGATCCTGCTTGCGCTGCTGGTGGCAAAGTCTCTTCGCAGGCCGTCTGTGCCCAAATATCTTCTGATCGGTGTAACCATCTATCTTGGCATGATGACCCAGTATTTCTTTGTGGTCTATGCCTTCCTGCTGTGCGCAGCATATGACCTTTACCTGATGTTCCGGCGCGAATGGAAAAATGCTGCTGCATTTTCGCTTCCGGCACTTGCGGGTGTTGGCGGAATGCTGCTCACCTTTCCGTGCTGGTATGCACAGCTGCACTCGCAGAATACGAACTCACTGGATGCTACAACGCGCAATCTTTTTGATCTGGCGCAGTACCCCAAAGGCCCGCTGGAGCTGATCGGCTGGAGCATCGTCGGCTTTGCTGTAGGCGCAGGCATTATGGCCGTGCTGATCCTGACGAAGCTGGGGCAGCGCTGGCTGCCGGGCAAGTTGCGCGGCACTACGCTGATCCCCGAGGATGTCAAGCTGATCACGGTCCCGGCGCTTGCTGCATTTCTGGTTATCGCGGTGATCTCGCCGTATAAGTCGCTGCGGTATGTGTACCATCTGCAACCGCTGGAAGCGCTGTTTTGTGGCTGCGGCCTTTTCTCCATTCTGGATACGCTGCGTGCAGGCACCAGAAAGCGCATTCTGCCAGTACCTCGTGTGCCTTGCAATGGTCGTGCTTGCATTTGTGATCGAGCCGGAGCGCATGTATAGCGGTACTTATAAGATAGACAAGGAACTGGAACAATACAGTCAGGCCGCCTGCGTGGATATTACCGGGGACCTTGGCAGTTTCACTTCCGGCGTGCAGGAGCTTCTCAAATTTCAGGAGGTCTGTGTGGTGCCGGACGATTCCAGTGAGCTGCTGGTGCAGTATAACACCGGCGAAAATGATACGCTGGTGCTGTTCATTGGAGGCCGGGGGCTGTGGCAGTTCGTGACGGCAGAACAGGTGGAGCAGATCACGGCCCAGAACATGGAAACTGCGTGGAACGTTGCCCGACAGGGCGGCTATGAGGATGTTTCGCTGCTGGCAACGCAGGAGTTTGAACAGATCTTTGTTTTGAAAAAGTGAACGCTTTGCGGCACAGCAGAAGGGAAAACTGCCTTTTTTGCGCGTGCTATATCGTTTTAAGGTAAAGTGTGCTAGAATAGTACCATCAACGATTCAGGAGGGTATCCCATGCTCAAACGACTGCGCAAAGCGCACCCGATCTTATTCTGCGTTCTGGCAGAAGTGGTCTTTCTGGCAAGCCTGTTCGTAACAGATCTTGTCTTTACCATTGCATTGGTTCTTTTTCGGACGGATTTTGCGTCCATTGATACATACCTCTACAGCACTCTGCAGGAGCTGGTGGGGGCCATGGTGGCAGTGCTGTTTCTGGTACGGACAGACCGTGCTGGGCTGCTGCGCCGCCGCGGCAGCGGCTTTTTCAATGGCCTGCTGGTGGGCATGTACCCGCTGGTGTTCATTGGCTACAATGCCTTTGGGTCGCTGGTGCTGGGCCGGCCGGAGAACGGCGTGCTGCAGCCTGCGGCACGCATCTGCACCTTCCTTGTCAGCATGGCCATGGTGGGTGTGGCCGAGGAATTCATCTTCCGCGGTGTCATTGCCCAGACCCTGCTGGAGCACTTTGGCACCAGCCGCGCCGGTGTGTGGAAGGCCTGCCTTTTGTCCGGTGTGCTGTTTGGTGCGGCGCACCTGACCAATATCCTCAGTTCGGCACCCTTCGGTGTGCTGATGCAGTGCGTGTTTGCAGCATCGCTTGGCACTCTTTTTGCGGCGATCTACTTCCGCACCGGCAATTTGTGGGTGACGGTATTCCTGCATGGTGCCATGGATATTTCGTCCATGCTCATCGGTGGGCTGTACGGCACCACTACCGTGGCCGATGCGGTAAGCGGCTACGATGCATCCATGCTGCTTTCGGTGCTGCTGTATCTGATCCCCACCGCAGTTCTGCTGCGCAAAAAGAAGCTGCCGGAGGTACAGCTGTACTGGCACCAGTACGTAAAAAAAATAAAGGCAGGATGCAAAAAAATATCCTTGCATTTTGCACAGGGTTCTGGTATACTGTATCTGTTACCGTGGTACGGGGTTGGGAGTATGCCCGCTTTTTGGGAATGCCGTTTCCCGCCGCTGTTCCATTGGCACATAAAATTTTTATAAAGAGGTATGTAACTATGAACAAGCAGGAAGTTATGGCCAAAGTCGCTCTGACCGAGAAGGACACTGGCTCTCCCGAAGTGCAGGTCGCTCTGCTGACCGCTCACATCAACGAGCTGAACGAGCACCTGAAGAAGAACCCGAACGATCACCACAGCCGCCGCGGCCTGATGAAGATGGTTGGCCGCCGCCGCAATCTGCTGGCTTATCTCCAGAAGAAGGACATCGAGCGTTACCGTGCTCTGATCGCAACTCTGGGTCTGCGTAAGTAATTTTAACGGAGGGCAGGTACCGCAAAGGTACCTGCCCTTTGCTTTATGTATAACTCCATGTATCCCATGCGCACAAAATAGCGGTGGCAGCGTATTGCAGCAGTAAATCGAACGCCCGTGCCTGCGGGCAGGGACGCTGGATTTATTGCTATAATGCGCACGCCACGGCTTTTTGGATAGAACGATCCGAAAAACAGGAGGCAGAAACAATGGCAATCGAATTTGGTTCCCGCAAAGAGACCTTTGAAAACTTCAAGGTCTACGAAACCATGCTGGCCGGCCGCCCGTTCAAGGTTGAAATGGGCAAGATGTGTGGCCTGTCCAATGCCAGCGCACTGATCCGCTACGGCGAGACCTGCGTGATGTGCAACGTGGTCATGAGCCCCAAGCCCCGCGAGGGTGTGGATTTCTTCCCGCTGAACGTGGAGTACGAGGAAAAGCTCTACGCCGCAGGCCGCATTCCCGGCAGCTTTATGCGCCGTGAGGGCCGCCCCGGCGAGCGCGCTATCCTGACCAGCCGCGTGGTGGACCGCCCCATGCGCCCGCTGTTCCCCAAGGAGATGCGCAACGACGTGTGCATCACCATGACCGTCATGAGTCTGGACCCCGACTGCAGCCCTGAGATCGCCGGTATGATCGGTGCTTCTCTGGTCACTGCCGTGTCCGACATCCCGTGGAACGGCCCCATCGGCGGCGTGCAGGTGGGTCTGGTGGACGGTGAGATCGTGCTGAACCCCACGCAGGAACAGCGCAAGGTGAGCGACCTTGCCCTGACCGTTGCCGCCACCATGGATAAGATCGTCATGATCGAGGCCGGTGCCAACGAGGTGGACGAGGACACCATGCTGAACGCCATCAAGGCCGCTCACGTGGAGATCAAAAAGACCATTGAGTTCATCAACCGCATCGTGGCCGAGCGCGGTAAGAAGAAGATCGATTTTCAGGTGGTGGGTCTGGATATGGACGTGTTCCACGCCATCCAGAACAAGTATCTGGACGACTTCAAGGCCGCTATGGACACCGACGACAAGAATGTGCGCGATGCCGCTCTGCTGCCCATCATGGACAAGATCGCCGAGGAGTACCCCGACCTGACCGCTGCAGACCTTGATCTGGTCAGCTACAAGATGCAGAAGTTCGTGGTGCGCCGCTGGCTGCTGGACGAGGGCAAGCGCGTGGACGGCCGCGGCATCAACGAGATCCGCCCGCTGGCTGCCGAAGTGGGCATCCTGCCCCGCGTGCACGGCTCCGGCATGTTCACCCGCGGCCAGACGCAGGTGCTCACCACCTGCACTCTGGGCGGCACCAAGGACAACCAGCTCATGGACGACCTGACCGATGAGCAGACCAAGCGCTATATCCATCACTACAACTTCCCGCCGTACTCTGTGGGCGAGGCCCGCGCACCGCGCAGCCCCGGCCGCCGCGAGATCGGCCATGGCGCACTGGCAGAGCGTGCTCTGGTGCCCGTGCTGCCCTCTCTGGAAGAGTTCCCCTACACCATCCGCTGCGTGTCTGAGGTGCTCTCCTCCAACGGTTCCACCTCTCAGGCATCCATCTGCGGCTCTACGCTGGCCCTGATGGATGCAGGCGTGCCCATCAAGGCACCCGTAGCCGGCATTTCCTGTGGTCTGATCACCGAGGGCGACCGCTGGATGACCATGCTGGACATTCAGGGCGTGGAGGATTTCCACGGCGATATGGACTTCAAGGTGGGCGGCACCCGCAAGGGCATCACTGCCATCCAGATGGACATCAAGATCGATGGCCTGACCTACGACATCATTGCCGAGGCTTTCGAGAAGTGCCGCAAGGGCCGCCTGTATATTCTGGACGAGATCATCAAGCCGGTGATCGCAGAGCCCCGCCACGAGCTGAGCCGCTACGCACCCAAGATGTTCAGCATGATGATCCCCACCGATAAGATCAAGGACGTGATCGGCAAGGGCGGCAAGGTCATTCAGGACATCTGCGCTACCTGCAACTGCAAGATCGACGTGCAGGAGGACGGCCATGTGTTCGTCTCTGCTGTGGATCAGGAGGACGCAAAGCGTGCCATCTTTACCATCAAGACCATTGTGGAGGACCCCGAGATCGGTGCCATCTACAAGGGCAAAGTGACCCGCCTGATGAACTTTGGTGCCTTCGTTGAGATCGCACCGGGCAAGGAAGGTCTGGTGCACATCTCCAAGCTGGACACCAAGCGTGTGGAGCGCGTGGAGGATGTGGTGGCCGTGGGCGATGCCATCGTGGTCAAGGTGACCGACATCGACCAGCAGGGCCGCATCAACCTGAGCCGCCGCGAACGCCATTCTGGCGCTGGAAGCCAAACGCGCCGAGCAGCAGGCACAGCAGCAGTAAACCCTGACTGCATAAAAGAAACCGAAAAAGAGGACCCGATGCAGATGCATCGGGTCCTCTTTGTTGTATCAGAATAAAATTATACTGTTCGGTATTTGCGATCCAGCGCCCAGCCGAATGCAAACAGCACCACACCGCTGACAGCCAGCACCGGCACGGGCCAGTTCAGCTGACCGGTCTGCGGCAGACCGCTCATTGCCGGGTTATCCGGGTGGCCCGGCAGAACGGGGCTGTCTGGATTACCGGGTGCTACCGGATGATCCGGATGGCCCGGGGCCACGGGATTGTCCGGATGGCCCGGAGCCACGGGATTGTCCGGATTACCGGGAAAGACCGGGTTATCCGGGTTGTCCGGCGGGGTAGGCATATCAGGATGATCGGGCGTATCCGGCGGCGTAGGCGGCGTAGGCGGGGTAGGGGCGTGTCCGGCTTGGTGGGGGTGTAAGCACCCACCTTGGGGCTGGCATCCACCGTATAATTCCACTTGCCATCCTCCGCCATGGGCAGAGAGACAAGGAACGGATTGATCGGCTCATAGCCCTTGGAAGCCTCGGTCTGCACGATCAGATACAGGCCCAGCTCCAGACCACGGAAGGTCACGTTGCCGTCCGCATCAATGGTCTTTGTGGTGCCCTCGGCGCTTTGGGGCAGATACTCCTGCAGCTGGGCCGCAAGGGTGCTGTCGGTCAAATCACCCAGCGCAATGCCGCAGCCGTAGAAATCGCCGCAGTATTCGTAGCTCAGGTTGCCGTTTTGGCGCTTTACCTCGGCCACACGGTACAAAGTGAGCTTGCCGCCGCTCAGCGCTTTATCGTTGGCGCTGTCGTACAGCGTAACGCAGATGGTGCCGGTAGTGGGATTGCCGCTGCTGTCCACCAGCTTGATGTTTGCGCTGGTGGCAAGGGCAGGCAGCGCACTTGTTACCAGAAGGCACAGCACCAAAAGCAGGGCCGCAGCGTGCTTTTTGAGATCAGTGCGTTTCATGTTTTTCACCTCTTGTAGATTTGCGTTTGCGGTTGGAGAACAGCAGCCAGAGCAGCAGCACCAGCAGCAGGGGCAGTGCCATGATGGGAGCTGTGATGATCGGTTCGATCTTGATGGCATCGGCTGTTACACGGATGTGCTTGAGCTTGTCCGGCGTTTCGATGCGGCGTCCCCGCACCAGAAGGCGGTGGGAGTTGATGCCGTAGGGGGTGCAGGTCATCAGGGTGACGTAATCCTTGCCGTCCACCACCTTGAGGTTGTCGGTCTCGGTGGGCAGTACAATGGAGATCTGGTCCACCTCATAGGTCAGCACCCGGTCCAGCACCGTGATGGTGAAGGTGTCGCCCACTTCCAGCTGGTCCAGATTGGTGAACAGCTTGGCGCTGGGCAGGCCGCGGTGCGCCGAGATGACCGCGTGGGTGCTGCCGCCGCCCACCGGCAGGCTGGTGCCCTCCAAGTGGCCTGCGGCGATCTGCAGCACGCCATCGCTGGTGCCGTGGTAGATGGGCAGCTCCACACCGATCTTTTCAATGGTGATGTAGCCCATAATGCCGGTGCCGGTGACATCCAGCGTGGCGTTGTAGCTGGTGAACCGGTCGGCATGGAACAGCGCGTCCGGGTCGGCGGCGATCTGCGCATTGAACGCATCTGCCGCCTCGAAATAGGCGCTGTAGTCGGCATCGGTCAGATTGTCCACATCCTCGGCATAGGTGGCCACAGCACGGGACTGATGCAGCTGGTTGACGTAATCGCTGAGGGTGGGGTATAACATCACGGATAGACCCACGAAAAAGACGAGGATCAGGATGATGGTGCTTTTGTTCTTTTTCATGGGCTACTCCCTAATGTTATAAGGATAGGAGCGGGGGCCTTGCGGCCCCTTTGCTCCGGGTTCTTGGGGAAAATGGAGCTTACTTGTTCTCCATGCGCTTCTTGGTGACCAGCAGAACGATGGCCGCAACCATCAGGCCGCCGCCGACCACATAGAACAGGGTAGTGCCGATGCCGCCGGTGGAGGGCAGGGTAATGCCGCCGGCTTTTTTGTTGATGATGGTGGTGGACAGGTTACCGGACAGATCAACATGGTTTACGTCGTGCGTTGCAGAAATGACGATTTCTTTATCGGCACAGGCATTGTAATCGTCAGGAGTTTTGGTCTCTCTCAGGTAGTAGGTGCCAGCGTCCAGACCCTTGACATTGAACTGACCATGTTCGTCAGAGAACATCTCATCGCCAGCATCCGTTCCAAAGTAGGGGGAGTAAGTGCCGTCAGTAATATTCTTCTTGAGCTTGATCTCCTGTTCCTCAGTGCAATCTTTACCGCTGTACAGACGGAAGCCGGCGCCCGCCAACTCGTTGCCCAGGGTATCATCATCGCGATACTTGGTGTTGTTCAGCTGGTAGGTGTACACACGGACTTCGCTTTCGGGAGTATGATCAAGGGATGTGCTGATTCTGGGATTGTTGGAATACTCGAGATAAACACTATTCTTGTTATCAGTACCACCGCCTGCAGTATTGACATAGGCCTTTTCGTTCAGGTGTGCAGTATAGGTGACCGTAATAGTCGCGCCTTTATTCAAATCTGGTACACAGGTCTTGACATCATCAATGCTCAGTTTGAAGGAGGACTGAGGATCGTTCGGTGTAAGTGTATAGTTAGCAGCATCGATCACTTGTGGATTACCGCCATCGACATTTGCGATTTCCACCTTATCCAATTTGTCAAAGGTAATGCCGTCAGACAGAGTATCATTGAAGCAAACAGTGTACTTATCATAGTAATCGTAAGCACGGCCATTGTCTTTGCTTGCGGGCAACTTAGCAATCAGCCTGAACTGGAACTTTTCGTTGATTGCATGGTCAGCGGAACTGCCCCAACCGTCATTGTTACCAGCAGAGCTAATGTCGTTGTTGTCGTTGTCGTAGACTTTCTTCTCAACAGTGGGCTTTACAACCTTATAATTAATTGGAAAGACATATTCTGCTTTGGTAACTTTCAGCAGGAAGGAATTGTAGGCATGATAGAAATCGTCTTCGTTAAAGGGGGAAGTATCAACGATCAGATAATAACCTGGCTTTGGAACTTTGACGCCACCGGTGTGAACACCTTGAATGACGGGTGTCGAGTCTCCATCCGAGTAGACATAGTTGCATACACAACGCGCAAAAGCGATGCTGTAATCATCAGAAGTGCTCCATTGGCTGATAACCGCAAGAACGTCCTGAGCAGTGAAATCAGTTTCAAACTTACCGCCGATGGTAAGATCTGCCGTCAACTGCGCCAGAAACTCGTTAGGATGAGCGATGCTGCTGCCCCACCCAACGTTGGAAATCGTATTGTCATCACTAACATCACCCGTGAAGATCTGGAAAGCGTCGTAACAGTGGCCTCTGTAGAGGTCCTCCTCAGTCTCCCCAGGGTTGTATGCAAACGCCGGGATCGCCATGGCACACAGCATGGCAACTGCCAGCAGTGCGGCCAGCAGCTTTTTGATTACTTTCTTCATCATGATTTGCGAAAATCTCCTTTCAAGTTTTTCTGATTCCTATTTTCAGGGTCTGCTTCCGGCGCAGAATCAATTTTGCCGCCGTGTCAGGAAGGATGCAGGCTTTTTAACGTGCCCTCCTTTCGCGTCTGCGCTTTTTGCAAACCCCGCACACCAGAGCGGCAAGCATCAGCGCGCCGCCGCCTGCTGTATACAGTTTGGTACCGGCCCCGCCGGTAGAGGGAAGTTCGTAGTCGGACGGATCGGCCTGACTGGTGATCACAAGGCTGTCGGTTTTTACCGACTCTTCGGCATCATCGCTGATGGTCGTGTCCAGAATCCTGATGTTATTGATTACTTCACCGTCAACAGCCGTTTCGCCAACGTCCTTCAGCTTGACGGTGTAGCAGATAGAATAGGTGCCTGCGGCAATGGGGGAACCGGCAGAACCCAAGGTGATCTTGCGCTCACCATTATCATCTTCCCAAGTGATGCGGAGCGCTGTATCGTCTTCTTTCATGCTGAGCTGGAGCGAGTCTTCGACATATTCGGCGGTTACGCCGGTGGGCAGGGTCATGCTGTCCGCAAGCGTCAGCGGGCCGGCCTGTTCGTTCTGGACCACAAGCGTAACAGTGTAATCCAGGTAGGCATCGCTGCCATTGTAGCGCGGGTCCTTCACGCTCTGGTTAAGGTCATAGTTCTTATCGTCTTTTTGATCCTCATCGGGGGTTTCATCCGGGTTGATGGTGATATCAAGGGCGTAATCTTTGTTGACCTCGATCTGATTAAAGCCGCTGCTGGTGACCTCGCTCTGGTTCCACTGGAAATCGAAGGAAACGTTGCTGGTGACCTTGGCATCGGAAGTATCCGCGCCTGCGGCTGCCTCCTCTTTCTGCTTGATATAGTTTTGGTCGTACCGCAGCACGGCGTACCAGCAGCCGTCATTCCCCTTGAGCAGCCGGTAGCTGCCGCAGGTGTCATAATTGCCGGTATCTTCCAGTTTGCCGGAGATAAGCTCATCGTTCAGCACATCAAAGCTCTTGGGCAGCTTAACATGGACACAGTAGCCGTTGTCCTGGATCGCTTGGGCCGGGATATCTGTGACGTAAGGCTGCTGTGCAGAAAGCTCCGAAAATGGTGGTGACGTTGGGTATCCTCGTATTCA
>ENA-OQKQ01000229-OQKQ01000229.1-human-gut-metagenome-genome-assembly--contig:-NODE-229-length-21514-cov-5.025202_pt1 | contig 21514 bp, 19 predicted proteins | sample MGYA00242651_ERZ504803 | MGnify/ENA primary metagenome ERZ504803 (study PRJEB26092, sample SAMD00036380) | human gut metagenome | host: Homo sapiens | study: EMG produced TPA metagenomics assembly of...
CCTAACACGGGGGTAGCATCGCCGTACTTGAGGCCAGTGGTCGACCCAATCCTCGAAGATTACCTCGTCTTCAACGCCGTCGGTGTAGGTGACGGTGAAGGTGTCGGGGACAGCTTCGCAGACCGCGTTGAAAATCACACCGTTTAGGCTGATGTTTCTCTCGTTCACAGCCCATTTCTGCGCTTCTTTGTTCCAGAACAGAGGCACGGTCTTGGGCTGGTCGGATGTGGTATGCGGGCAGTCCTTATCGGTTGAGTATTGTCTGATATAGCTGTCCGGGCTGATCGTGATCGAGCAGGTCGGATAATCACCGGACTGCTCAATGTCGGTATGGGTGAAGGTTCCGTCGATCAGGCTGTAGAATGCAGGCTCATGTCCGGAGTTCGGCGTGGTGCACACGACCTTGACCTTGAGGCTTTCGGCAATGTTACCCGGATTGGGGTTCGGGATATCCGTAGGCGGGGTCTGCTCGCTGTGCTTAACCTCGATCACACGCAGGCCGTCGTCCAGTACCCACTTGTTATTCTCGTAGCTGATCACAAGCTTCAGCGTTGTCTGGTTCGCATTGTTGAGCTCATGCGTCTTCGTTTTTTCGCTGTTGTACTTTGCGACATACGGCGCGGTCTTGATGGTCACGTCGTATTTCCCCGGTTGATCCGCTCTCGCCGTTTTCGTCCAGTTGAACGGCTCGCTCTGCGTGTTGTCGATCAGGTCGTAGTTTTCCGTCCCGCAGCTGGGCGTGCTGACGTCCTTTACCTGAATCTGCCCGATAGCAGATTTCAGATCGTCATAGGAGGGAACAGGAATAAGCGGGGGTTGAGGAGCGCTCTCTTCCCAGACGGCGTAGACGGTCTTGGGGCTGTCTGCATGTTTAACGGCAACCGTACCGCCCGGCTGATACTGCGCATCAGTCGCAGTCGCACTGTCAGCCCAGCCCTTGAAGGTGTAGCCTTCCTTGGTCGGGTCTGATTGGGGACGTAAGGTACCTGGTTCACCGTTGTTTGTTTCTGTTTCACCTTAATTTATTAGGCAATATCACCTAATTGAGCACAAAAATCAAAAAATATCGCTGATAAGCAAAATAATTGGAGAAAAGTTTCAGTTTTTGAACTATTTTAGTAATTTCGCAAGTCAGAAAGAAAAAAACACCCTTTAAACAAAGGAAAACTTTAAATATTATCATATGGAATTACAAGGAAAGGTTATTGCCGTTTTGCCTGAAAGAAGCGGCGTCTCTGCAAGAGGAGAGTGGAAAGCTCAGTCGTTCGTAATTGAAACCCACGAGCAGTATCCAAAGAAATTGTGCTTTGATGTTTTCGGAGCAGACCGTCTGGCTCAGTTCAACATTCAGAGTGGTGAGGAACTCCTGGTTTCTTTCGATATTGATGCTCACGAGTATCAGGGCCGTTGGTTCAACAGCATCCGTGCCTGGAACATCCAGCGTGTTGACCCTAACGCCGTAGCTGGTGCTATGGGCGGAATGCAGCCAGGTGCGTTTCCTCCAGTAGGTGCTCCTGTAGCTCCTGCTCAGCCAGCAGCTCCTGCTAATGGCGCAACTGCAGCATTCCCTCCAGTTCAGCCTGCAGCTCCTGCAGCAGAGGGTGGTAGCGCAGATGATCTTCCTTTCTAAAAACAGAAAAGTAAGATAAAAATAAGAGCACTTCGCCTGAGATTTTCTTCTGTCTCGGATGAAGTGCTCTTTTTTATTCATAATCTTATATTTCTCTTTATTAACTGTTTTCTATTCTCTACGTCTCTTCTCAAAGAATTGTTTTGAAGCGGCGAAGAAGAGGAGAACGGAAGCTGCATTTTCTATAGCAACCATCCAGAATGTTCCGTTGTAACCGAAATGTTCTGCCACAACTCCGCCTAGCAGACAGCCGATTCCGAAGCCCAAATCCCAACCTGTAAGAATGCTGCTGTTTGCCGTTCCACGCTGGTTGTGACGAGCCACATTAATAAACATGTTGAGGAAGGCTGGGTAAAGATGACCGTTGCCCAGGCCGATGAGACAAGCCGAAAGATAATAGGCTACCGGGTGCTTGACGGCAACAAAGATGATGAAACCAACAAGCGAAAGCAGCATTCCTTCGGCCGCATTCTGGGTAAGTTTGCCCTGGCTCAAGGCTTTTCTTCCCTGCAATCTTGACAGGAACAGACCCATGGAAAGAAGGGCAAAATAAGTGCCCGTTCCGCCCGTAATTCCGAGTTCCTCCTTGCTGTAGATTGCGAGATAATTGCTCAGAACGCCCCAGCAGAAACCGAACATGGCGATGTTGATGGCAAGGAGCCAGGCACGCGTCAGGAAGAAGCGGTCGAGAGAAAGCTTCTCCTTGTTCTTAACGATTTCCTTTTCGGGGAGGCGGATGGTTCCTGCAATCACAACTGAGGCAATCGCCACGATGAAAGCTATCCAGAAGAGAATCATGTAACTGTCTACCGCATTATGGAGATAGATTCCGATGGATGGAGCAATTGCCATGGCAAAATTGTTGCTCAGTCCGTAGAGTCCGATTCCTTCATTTCTCCTACTTGCCGGAAGAACGTCGATGGCGCAGGTGCTGTTGGCAACCGTTACGGCTCCGAACGGACCTCCGTGCAGGGTTCTGCAAATGGCAAACATCAGGATCGTGCTGGCTGCAATATAGCCGGCAAAGAAGATGGCGAAGGCCGAGAGACAGACCATCAGAACCTTCTTGCGCGAAAAGCTGTCAACCACATATCCGCTGAACGGACGAATGATGAGGGCGGCAACCGTATAGCCGCTCAGCACAATTCCAATCACATCTTTCGTGGCTCCAAAATTTTCGCTCAGATAGAGAGGGAGCAAAGGTGTGAGCAGATAGAAGGCGAAATACAACAGAAAGTTGGTAGTCATCACCTTGATGTAGTTTGCATTCCAAAGTTTCTCTTTCATCATTTTTTAGAGTTTATCCTCACTTTTAGAGTTTGTCCTCATTATTAGAGTTTGTCCGCCAGCCAGGCGTCGATGAGTTTTCGGGCGATGGAAAGTTTCTCAGGGAGAATAGGGAGATTCTCTTTCGTGAACCATTTACCACGAGAGAGCTCTTCTTTCTGAAGATGAATTTCTCCATCTACATATTCTGCCGAGAAGCCAATCATCAGACCGCTCGGATAAGGCCAAGGCTGGGAACCGAAATATTTCAAGTTCTTGATAGTCAGACCGGTTTCTTCCATTACTTCACGATGAACCGCCTCTTCCAGATTCTCGCCAGTCTCAACGAAACCAGCCACGAGACTGTCGAAATTTCCCTTGAAATTGCGAGCGTGTACCAGCAAGACCTGATCATCTTTCTTAATCAGAACGATGATGGCTGTGGCAAGTGAAGGCCAGACCTGTTTGCCGCATTCTGTACATTTCTTACTGATGTCGGTTGCCATTTTCATCGGAGCTCCGCAAACGCCGCAGAATTGGGTATTCATGTCCCAATAGTTGAGTTCCTGACACTTTCCTGCTTTCTGGTAAAGGGCAGGAGAGAGTTTGTAGAAACTAGGGCGCAAGCCGCACATTTCGTACTTCGGATTGCCGGTAACGGGCTCAGGAATGGTGAAGGTCTTCACCTCTGTTCCGTCTTCCATCGGGGTAATATTGAGAATGTGAGTCCAAGGCTTTGTTGGGATTGGACTCTCTTCTGAACAAGGAATCGTATAGGTTCCGTCTTCTTTCTTTTCGAGCAAGAGATCAGTCTTGCAAAATATAAACCAATACTTCATTCTTTATTTTGAACTTATTTGCTTTTTTACTTTGATCTTTATAATATGCTTTTCCAGAAGCGTTTCGAGGAGCTATTGCTTCTTACCGAACAGCAATTCGAAATCGCGCTGGGCAGCAGGTTTGGTCCATGCTTCCGGCACAAACTTCCAGTTGTTGTTTGGTTTTGCATCAACCGTTCCCATCTTTTCAATTTCTTCCATCAGATAGTAACGCTGGTCGCGCTTGCTGCGATAGATAATTCGGCTTTCAAGACTGTCTTTCGGGATTCCGGCACCCTTGGTAAGGAGTTCACCGCCACCATTTCCACGATAGCTGTTAACGGCTACCTTGTACCATTTCTTCTCATCGAAAGGTTCGCCGTTGCTCATGCGCAGAATTTTCACCTTCTCGCCATCTGGCTTGGTTACGTCAACTTCGTAATCGATTCCCGCAGCACTATCAAAGTTGAACGAGAGATTCTTGAAGCCGAGGCGTTGCTGGTCGCCAACGGTCTTCTCATCGAGCAGCAGGAGATGGTCGTCCGGGCTCTTCATGGTGTTCACCCAGAGGTCGTAACTCATTTCCAGATGCTTTCTGATTTCTTCGCCCGTCATGCGCATTACGTAGAGCTGGTTCTCATATTTATAGAGATTGAACATGTCGCTCACGTAGATTGGGCCGGCTTTCAGAACCGCGTTGAACTGAAGGGGAGCGTTGAACGAAATGTCGGCTTTTGTTATCTGCAACTGGAGGTTGAGGATGAAATCGTTGAAAGCAGAACTGCCGAAGAACTGGTCGCGGCTGTAGATGGTAGTCTTGAAGTTGCCAATCTGCTTGCCCACATATTTCTTTACTTCCGCAATCTGAGGTTCGAAAGTCTTCATGAAATCCTCGTCGATAGGACAATCTGTCACATCCACAATCTTGCCTGTCACCTTTTTGTCAGTTACCACCAGCTGCTTCTTTCCGTTCACCTTTTTCTTGTTGAGGGTGAGGGTTATTTCAGCATCAGCCACGCTAATGGCGTTGTTGGCAGGATCCAGGCAAACCACCTGCTTTCCATCAGTATTGGTTACGGTTTCGTTGTCGCGCGTATGGTCGTGGCCGAAGAGAACGAGGTCGAAGCCCGGCACTTCTTTTGCCACCTTGATAGAGGCGTCTTCATCATATTCGGCAGTCTGGATGCCTCCGTCTTTTCCGCTGTGGAAGAGGCCGATGATGACATCCGGTTTCTCATTCTCCTGAAGATATTTCACCCATTTGCGGGCGTTTGTTACCATATTTTCAAATTTCAGTCCGCTCCAGAGATTCTCCGTGAGCCAGTTTGGAATGGCAGGAGTAATCATTCCCAAGACTGCCACCTTCACGCCCTCGCGGTTCAGGATGAGATAAGGCTTAACGTATGGCTGGCCTGTAGAAGTGCTGATGATGTTGGAACCAAGAACTGGGCAATTGAGTTCTTTTATCCATTTGTCGTAAACTGGATGACCCGTTTCAACATCATGATTGCCAAACACTTGCGCATCATACTTCATGTAGTTGACCACATCGGCAGCCACGTTTCTAGCCTCTGTGTTTACATAATTATAATAATAGCAGGTAGGCTGTCCCTGCAGAATATCGCCATTCTCCAAGAGGATGAGGTTATCCTTGTAGTCTTTTCGCAAATTATTGACGTAGGAAGAAACGCGCGCCAAGGTTCCTGCTTTTGGCTTACGGTTGATGAAATCGTAAGGGAGAAAGAGCCGTGCACATCGCTTGTCTCTATCACTCTCAGTTTTACGGTACGTTGTTGTGCCATCGCTTGTGAATTGAAAGTTAGCGCCAGAAGAAGCGCAGCAAATAATTGTTTCATATAAATTAATGTATTACTTTTGAGTAATGAAAGCCCATCAGTTGAGCTCTGTTTCTTATTTTCTCTGCAAAAGTACAAAAAAGAACTTAAATAGGCATACTTTTTGTTGGATATTTTTTAAAAACTAAAAAATAGGAGGTTTTATAATATGGCATTTGTTGATTATTACAAGATTCTCGGCGTAGACAAGAACATTCCGCAGAAGGATGTGAGAGCTGCGTATCGTAAACGTGCAAAACAGTTTCACCCAGATTTGCACCCTAACGACCCGAAGGCGAAGGCTAAGTTCCAGGCGCTGAACGAGGCGTATGAGGTGATTTCTGACCCAGATAAGCGTGCTAAATACGACCAGTATGGCGAACAATGGAAGAATGCTGATGCATTCGGCGGTTTCGGCGGAGCTGGTGGAGCTGGTGGTACAGGCGGTTCCGGAAGCTATGGTGGAGCAGGTGGAAATCCATTCGAGGGTTTCGACTTCAGCCAGTTTGGCGGAGGCGGAGGTTTCTCCAGCTTCTTCGAAAATCTCTTCGGAGGTCGTGGCAGAAGCCAGCAGTCTGCTGAAGGATTCGGTTCCGGCAATTTTGGCGGTTTTAATGGTTCTGCCGGTTATGGTAGCGGCTTTAATGGTGCTGGCTACGGAGCTGGTGCTGATTTCGGTACTGGTGGTTGTGGCGGCGGTTGCGGACAGAATGGTCGTGCCAATAACGGCGAAATGAACATGAATGTGAATATCGACCTTTATACGGCTCTGCTGGGCGGCGAAGGAATCATTAAATTGAGTAATGGTTCTAAAAATCAAACTGAAGATTAAGCCGGAAACGCAGAATGGCACGAAAGGTTCGTGTTCGCGGAAAAGGATACGACCGAGGTGACGGAACCTTTGGCGACCTGATGATTACTTACAACGTGAAGTTGCCAACCGGGTTGAATGATAAGCAGAAAGATTTGCTCCGTCAGATGAAGGATGCAAAAGTAATTTCTAAAAAGAAGGGAACGGGTTCTCGGACATGAGAACCTTCCTGAAACATGAAGGTAAAAAGAAAACGCCCTGCAAGAAGGGAACATTCAGAAATGAAGTTCCTGATCTTGCAGGGCGTTTTTTATTCTATTCTGCGGCATTAATCTTCGACATGTTGAACGCAGAAACCTTGCCGTCTGGCGAAACGGTTGCGTTGATTTTGAAATGGTTGGTTTTCTTAGTACCGTCGGTAAGCTGAACTTCCTCACGTGCTGAGAACTGAACCTGATATTCATAATCTTCGTCACCCACCTCGCGCTTCTTGATCTTATAATCGTTGGTGAGGAACCAGTTCAGGTTGGTCACATCTTCCTTATAAAGCTTATTCATAAAGGTAACAACATCTGCCTTGGTAGCAGAATTCTTACCCAGAAGCGAAGAGAGAATGTCTTCGCATGAAGCCTGCAAACCATCAGCATCGCGGGTATTGATGCTTTGGAAGAAATGGCGGAACAGACTGCTTACCATATCTTTCTCTTCTGGCTGCAAATCTCTGCTCTTGGCTTTCTTCATCGCATTCTCAGCCTCTTCGATATGCGAACCGTCAGCATGAGCGGCGAGATAAGCCTGGTAAGCTTCTACATTATCAGCATTCTTGGCCACATTCCAGTCGATGGAATCTATCTTGTTCAAAACCTCCTGCTTGTGTGGACTGTTTGGGTATTTGTCGAGATAAGCCTGCAGGGCCTCTTTCGAACCGCTTACTACGGCGTTGGTCCAGTCCTGATCGGTCTGTTTCAGAAGTTCGAGATGAGCCATGATGGAATCACGATGCGCCTCGTCAGCATCTTTGTAAGTATCTAGGTAACTCTGCAGAACCATCGGGTCGCTACTCTGCATCGCATACTCGTAAGCTTCCAGTTCCTTATTCTTATTGGCACTATCATAGAAATAGTAGAAAATGCCACAAACGAGGAAGGCGAAAATCAGAGAGATGATGATGACGCCACGGTTGCTTTTTTTCTTTTCCTGGGTTCCCTCGCCGTTTCCGCCGTTCTGAGAATTAGATTGCTGTGGGCGAACCGGAGGAACGGGTGGAGTAGGAGGTGTTGCTGTTCTGACAGATGTCTGAGGACGAGCTTCCTGTCTGAGAGCGTCCTGACGGCGGATTTCTTCTTGTCTGATTGCATTCTGTCTGGCTGCGTTTTCAGCTTCTTGCTGCTGAGTCATAGAAGCCTGGCTGGCAGGAGTCTGCTGGCTCATTCCTGTCGGAGGCGTCATTCTTGTGAGCGAAGGATTCAGCTCATGGCAGTTAGGACACATTTCCAGGTTGCTGAAATAAATCTCGCCACAATTTGGGCATTTGGTAATTTTGCCTGCTATTTCTACTCCGCAACTAGGGCAGGTAGGTGCTTTATCGCTAATTTGGCGTCCGCATTCCGGACATTTTATAATTGCCATAATTCTATTTTGTGTTTATTAATTTACTTATATAATTCATGCTTCTCTACTTCCAGACCTTATCCACTCTTTACCTTGAAGCTAATCATAAAGTTCCAAGTTCAGGGTTCCAAGTACTATCGATGTCTGAATCTGATTTCTCTGAGCTTGTGGCGCCCCATGAAACGGCTTTTGTCAACATAGCCGTTTATTCCGTTGAGTTTGCCCTTACCCGTATATTGCCACATTTCGAAATCTCTACCATCGCGCAATACAGGGATGCGCTTCGTATACTGGGCAATCATCAGCTTGTAGCTGTCTAGCTTGCCTAGAAGATAGTTGTCATAGAAATTGGCTCCCGTATAGATGAGGGGTTTCTGCTTATATGCTTTCTCTACGAGATGCAGAAACTTAAAGAGCGAATCGCAGAATTCTTCTGTATCCATGCCGCTTTTCGTCTCCACATCAATCATAGGCAAGAGGTCCTGATCTCCCGGACGGCATTGGGCCTTGAAATTTTCCAACTGCGTCTGCTGTGGGATGCGGGGTCTGTAGAAATGATAAGAACCTACTTTCATTCCGTAGCGATGAGCCAGGTCGATATTCTTCTTGTATTTGCTGTCGATGTTGGTTCCGCCCTCGGTAGCTTTCAGATAAACGTAAGCCATCTTAGAGTTGTCGCCCACGGTTTCCCAGAACACGTTGCCCTGATAATGACTCAAGTCGATGCCGTGAACGTGCCGACAAGTGTCTTCGCATTGCACCTGGGCATGGGCTCCCAAGGCAATAATGGATGCTATAATAGAGATAAATAACTTTTTCATAGATGCAAAGATACGAAAATCAGATGAAAATCGTACTACTAAGAGATTAATTTTATAGATATTTTACTCTTCGTCCTGATGAATCCCAGGTTAACCCCTTCAATCCTTACTGAAATTTATTCTTCAATCTCAGATAATGAACGGAAGAAATTGTTCATGAAATTGCTCATGGTTTCTATCGGAGCGTATTGCAGATAGCGCATGCTGCGGCGCAGATTCTTGCGCATGGTTCCCCCCGTGGTGCGTACAAAGCCGCTGCTGGTCTGCTCAAACTGAATGGCCTGCTGATCCATGATATTATAGTAGAGCGAACGGAGCGTCAGCTTGTAGGCGCCTCTTTCTATGTGATGAACGAATGGGATTTCGTCCTGTTCAAAATCGAAGAAGGTGATGAGCACGCTTCCTTCCAGCTGGGCGATGCGCTGGATGCGGAGCTTGGCAAGCCACTTCTCTAGTTTCACGAAATCTACCTTGTCGCCTCGGGTTCTCAGGTAGTCTCCCAACTGGATGATTCCTCTGAGATTGATTCCGTTAGCCAGCATTCCATTTACGTTTGCCACGATGATGCGCAGCAGATAAATAGTCTCGATAGAGGTATCGATGGCGTGGCGTTCATCTTCCTGAATCTTACTGAGCCGTCGGTTCAGAAAACCGTTGTTCATCTTCACCTTTCCGGCAGGAACATCATTCACGTTCTTGAGCATCTGAGCTATCTTTTTCTTCTTAAAGGTAGTCATCGGTTCCATTTCTTCCTTGAAGCCGAAGTTGTCGGCACGGAGCTTAGTAAAAAGGTTGCGCTGAAGAAAATTCATATGCCTTGTTCTTATTAATAGTCAATAATAAAGTTTTGTTCTTCCTGTCAAGAAATCTCTAACGCAGAAGGAGACCCTCCTCTGATTTTTAGAAGTCTTCCTAACTGTATCTCTTAGGATAGCGCAAGAGGATGGCCAGCAGGGCTGCCACACCTATCGCCAGCGGATAGTAGAGATAAGGAAGAATGTCCATCGGACTGAGATTGGCCAGGCCGGCTGCCAGGAGCATCTGTACGCCATAAGGAATCAATCCCTGAACCATGCATGAGAAGGTGTCGAGAATGCTGGCTGCCTTGCGGTTGTCTACGCCAAACCGGTCGCCTATCTTTTTCGAAATATTTCCTACTGTCAGAATCGCTACCGTATTATTTGCCGTACAGATGTTTACCATCGAAACGAGGGCGGCGATAGAAAGTTCGGCTCCACGCTTGCTGTTTACGTGGGCTGTAATCTTGTTGATGATGAAATCGATTCCGCCGTTTTCGCGGATGATTTCGAGCATACCACCTGCCATCATGGCGATGATAATGAGTTCGCCCATGCCGATAATGCCGTTGCCCATGGCTGAGAACCAGCCAAAGAGGTCGTAGCTTCCGGAGGCACCCAGAAGATGACTGCCTATGCCGATGGCGCCACAGAGTAGGGTGCCCAGAGTGAGAACAGCCATTACATTCATGCCGGCAATAGCGGTAATGAGGACGATGAGGTAAGGCAATACTTTCATGTATTCTACCTCGTTGATGTGGGTTGGGGCCTGAAGACCGACTCCCATGACAGAATAGGCGATGAGCACGAGTACGGCGGCCGGAACCACAATCATGGAGTTGACCTTGAACTTATCGCTCATCTTGCAGTTCTGCGTCTGCGTAGCAACAACCGTCGTATCGGAGATGAACGAGAGGTTGTCGCCGAAATAAGCGCCACCTACGATGATGGCGGTCATCATGCCTACGTTAGCATCCATCGAGTGGGCCAGTCCGGCGGCTATCGGAACCAGAGCCACTACGGTTCCCACACTTGTTCCGATAGATACGGAGATAAAGCAGGCAGCCAGGAAGAGTCCTGGCAGAATCATGCTGGCTGGCAGGATGCTGAGCGCCAGGTTGACGGTTGCATCAACGGCTCCCATCGCCTTGGCTGATGCGGCAAACGAGCCAGCCAGCACGTAAATCCAGAGCATGAGCATCAGGTTGTTGGCGCCGGCACCCTTGCTGTATGTGTCCACTCGTTTCCTGACAGGCATTCCGCCGGAAATAGCCACGGCATAAATGCTCGAAATCATGAACGCTACTGTGAGCGAGAGGCTGGTGTCCTGATGACTGCTGTCTACCGAATATACGGTAAAAGCCACGATGAGGACAATCAGCAAAAATAATGGCGACAACGCCAGCAAACCTTTTTTATTACTCATACTTCTTTTTTCTTCTTAATTAAAGAGTTACTCCATTCTTGAAGATGGAGATTTCACGATAGCCATTATACTCGTTGCGAGCCTCCTCGCCACTTGCTACGGCTATAATCTTATCAATAAACTTGCTTACCAAGTCTTTCATTTCTACACCTTCTACCAGAGCGCCGGCGTTGAAGTCAATCCAGTTTGGCTTGTTCTTTGCCAGATTGCTGTTGGTAGAAATCTTCATCGTTGGCACAAAGGTTCCGAATGGGGTTCCGCGACCTGTGGTGAAGAGAACGAGCTGGCAACCTGCTGAAGCCAGAGCTGTGGCTGCTACAAGGTCGTTACCCGGAGCTGAAAGCAGGTTCAAACCGGTTGTCTCCAGACGGTCGCCATATTGGAGCACGCCGCTTACCGGAGCACGGCCGCACTTCTGGGTGCAACCCAAAGCCTTATCTTCGAGGGTTGAGATACCACCTGCCTTGTTACCTGGAGAAGGGTTCTCGCCAACTGGTTCACCATGGCTCAGGAAGTACTCCTTGAAGTCGTTAATCAGGTGAACGGTCTTGTCGAAGAGTTCCTTATTTTCGCAACGGTTCATCAGAATGGTTTCTGCGCCAAACATTTCCGGTACCTCTGTCAGGATGCTTGTACCGCCCTGAGCTACGAGCCAGTCGCTAAATTCACCTACCAATGGGTTGGCTGTAATTCCGCTGAAGCCGTCAGAACCGCCACACTTCAAACCTACGCGCAGTTTGCTTACCGGAACTTCCTCGCGCTTGTCTTCCTTAGCCTGGGCATAGAGGTTGCGCAGAATCTTCATGCCTTCCTCGAGCTCATCGCCTTCAACCTTCTGTGTTACAAGAAGTTTGATGCGGTCGTGATCATAGTTGCCGAGCATCTTCATGAAATCATCTGGCTGGTTGTTCTCGCAGCCGAGCGAGAGAACGAGCACGGCACCTGCGTTTGGATGCAGACAGATATCGCGAAGCACCTTGCGGGTATTCTCATGGTCGCCCGAGAGTTGTGAGCAACCGAAGTTGTGGTGCCATGCGTGGATGGCGTCGATGCCTTCGCTGCCTGTTTCTTTCTTGAGGAGTTCTACCAGCTTCTCAGCCACGCCGTTAACGCAGCCCACGGTAGGAACTACCCATATTTCGTTTCTTACGCCTACTTCGCCATTCTTGCGAACGTAGCCCTTGAAGGTGCGGTTTTCCTTAGCGATGTTCAGCTGCTCGTTAACCGGGTTGTAGGTATATTCGAGCGTACCGGCAAGATTAGTCTTGAGGTTGTTCTCGTTTACCCATTCGCCCGCCTTGAGACCGGTCTTTGCATGACCGATAGGGTAGCCATACTTCAGGATGTCTGTGCCCTCGGTTGCATCGTTGATGAGCACTTTGTGTCCTGCAGGAGTATCCTGCAATAATGTGATGGTCTTGCCATCTACTTCAATCGTTTCACCCTTCTTCATAGGGCGCAAGCAAACCACTACCGAGTCGGCAGGGTTAATCTTGATAAAACTTGATTGTTCCATACGTAGTCTGTTTTTATTTATTGTTTATAATTTATAATGTTCCTGTAAGAATATTCTTCCATGCGGAAACCCTGTTCTGCCCGATAGCCTTAGAGCTGGGTTCTGCGATAGAAATCTACATTTTCCTTCATCAGCAGCTCGATAGGCATATAGTTTACCGGTGTAACTTTCTTCTTCAGCACGATGGCCTGGAAGAGCGTGTCTACGCAGGAGTAACCCTGCATGTAGGCGTGCTGGGCGATGAGGAAGGAAATACTTCCTTCGCGCAGACAGCGGGCGTTTTTCTCCACCATATCATAGCCCATGATCTGAACGTCGCGGCGGTTGGTCTTCAGCAGGAAGTCGCCCACGATGTGCGCCTTCGAAGTCATGGTGATGCAATGGTGGATGTTCGGATGCACGGCAAAGAACTTCTCCAGCATTTTGACGAATTCAGCACGTGTGCCGCTCAACGGCAGGTCGAGCAAGGTAATCTTCACGTTAGGGAAGTGGTCGTGCATGTAATGGCGGAATCCTACCTCTCGGTTGTCCTGCTGCTTGCTGACCACTCTTCCGTCTTTGGTCTGCCTCATGAGCAGGATTTCATCTTCCTTTGCTGCAAGCATCATCAGCATCTTGGCTGCGAAGAAACCGGAACAGAACGAATCCTGACCGAAGAAAGAGAGCGGACGGAGATCGGGCATGTAGGAGTCGAGCAGGATGAACGGGATGCTTTTGTGATGCAACGCCTCGGTAAACTCGCGGGTTACGTCTAGCGATGAAGGCACCACGATGACTCCTTCCGGACTGGCCTCAAGAATCTTGTTGCCTTCTTCGCGGAACGATTCCTCGTTGGAACGCTCATAGAAACGAATCTCTACATCGATATGGAAGTCACGACGGGTATCTTCACATTTTTTTGCGCCTTCCTCTATTTCCTCCCAGTAAGCCTCCGATTCATGTTTCGGAATCAGCAGGTAGAAGGTATAGGATTTGTTGTAAGCCAGAGCGCTGGCGTACACATTAGGCTGATAATTCATTTCCTTGAGGGCTTTCTCGACCTTGTCGCGTGCAGGTTTCGACACGTTTGGACGGTCGTGCAGAACTCGGTCTACGGTTCCAACGGATACGCCAGCTCTCTCGGCAATATCCTTGATTCTGATTTTTTCGGCCATTGTTTTTTAGCATTACGGGTCTGGTTGCTTCGCGTGTACTTATTATATAAGGAGCCTCTCCTGGGGGCTACGATAGATAAAACGTCGCAGGTACTTCCTAGCTGTGCACAGACCACAATTAGTATTAAGCAATTCTGTTGTGTGCGACCACAAGTACGAATTTTGCCGCAAATATACAACAATTTTTTGAATTGTGCGAAGACACAGCAACTTTTTTGCACGGAAACAAAAAAATGCGATTTTATTTCGTTATTCGAGAAATTATGGTTATTTTTGCCCTCGAAATTGAACGACAACTGATAATTGTACTTCATTTCTCTACTGAAAAGTGGAATTTAATTTGTTACTCATAACAACAAATAAAACAAAAATTAAACTATCAAACATGGCAAAAATTGTAACATTAGGTGAGATCATGCTTCGTTTATCACCAGAAGGCAATGATCGTTTCATTCAGAGTGAATCACTTCGCATCATCCCTGGTGGTGGTGAGGCTAACGTAGCTGTAAGCTTGGCTAACTATGGTCATGATGCTTACTTCGTATCTAAGCTCCCTAAGCACGAGATCGGTCAGATTGCTGTCAACGGTCTCCGTCGTTACGGCGTTAACACAGAGTTCATCGCTCGTGGTGGCGACCGCGTAGGTCTCTACTATGCCGAGACTGGTGCTTCTATGCGCCCATCCAAGGTAATCTACGACCGTGCACACAGCGCAATTGCTGAGGCTGACCCATCTGATTTCGATTTCGACAAGATTATGGAGGGTGCCCAATGGTTCCATTGGAGCGGTATTACTCCAGCTATTAGCGACAAGGCTGCTGAACTTACCAAGTTGGCTTGTGAGGCTGCTAAGCGTCACGGCGTAACTGTTTCTGTTGACCTCAACTTCCGCAAGAAGCTCTGGACTTCTGAGAAGGCTATCTCTGTTATGCGTCCTCTGATGAAGTATGTTGATGTTTGCATCGGTAATGAGGAAGATGCTCAGCTCTGCCTGGGCTTCAAGCCAGATGCTGACGTAGAGGGCGGTAAGACTGATGCTGAGGGTTATTACGGAATCTTCAAGGGCATGATGAAGGAGTTCGGATTCAAGTATGTTGTTTCTACTCTCCGCGAATCTCTCTCTGCTACACACAACGGCTGGAAGGCTCTTATCTATGATGGTAAGGAGTTCTATCAGAGCAAGCACTATGACATCAACCCTATCATCGACCGCGTTGGTGGTGGCGACTCTTTCTCTGGTGGTCTGATCCACGGTCTTCTTACTAAGGAGACTCAGGGCGAGGCTCTTGAGTTTGCGGTAGCTGCTTCTGCTTTGAAGCATACTATCCCTGGCGACTTCAACCTGGTATCTGCTGACGAGGTAGAGAGCCTGGCTGGCGGTAACGCTAATGGTCGAGTTCAGAGATAATTATAGTTTAAAGTTTATAGTTGATAGTTTATAGGCAGTCTTGCTTACGGCGAAGCTCCTATTAACTATAAACTATTAATTATTAATTAAAATAAGTAATGGCAAAGTTTAGCAAAATGCAGGTTATGGCAGCCATGAAAGAGACTGGTATGGTACCTGTTTTCTTCAATAAGGATGTTGAAATCTGCAAGAACGTCATCAAGGCTTGTTACGAGGGTGGCGTACGTGTTTTCGAGTTTACTAACCGTGGTGACTTCGCTCACGAGATTTTCGGAGAGTTGGTAAAGTGGGCCGACAAGGCTTGTCCTGAGATGATTCTGGGTGCAGGTACAGTTGTTGATGCCGGTACAGCTTCTCTGTATCTCCAGCTCGGCGCTAACTTCATCGTAGGTCCTAACTTCAACCCAGAGATTGCTCCAGTTTGCAACCGTCGTCTGGTTCCTTATTCACCAGGTTGCGGTTCTGTAACTGAAATCAATAATGCTCAGGCTGCCGGTTGCGACGTAACCAAGGTATTCCCAGCAGGTAACGTAGGCGGTCCTTCATTCGTTAAGAACGTAATGGCACCTTTGCGTTGGAGCAACATCATGGTAACAGGTGCCGTAGAGCCAACAGAGGAGAATCTTACTCCTTGGATCAAGGCTGGCGTTCTCTGCGTAGGTATGGGCTCTAAGCTCTTCCCTAAGGAGACAGTTGCTGCTGGCGACTGGGCTGCCATCACAGCCAAGTGTCAGGAGGCTCTCGGTTACATCGCGAAGGCTCGCGCTTAATTTAGACTATTTTTCATTCGAGATGCAAATTTCAGCATCCTTCTTTTCCATGTCGCCATCATCAATTCTGGTGGTGGCGGCTCTTTTTCTTTCAGCTTGTTCTCCTGCGAATAAGGCAAGGGTAGACGAGCTGAACGAGCAATCCTATGCTTATCATTATCGCAATCTCGATTCTACTAAAGTGCTGGCTGAGAGGGCTTTGAAACTTTCAGAAGATTATCCCTCAGGCCGTGCCGAAGCCTATAACAACCTTGCCTTCGTATGTATAGCCAAGATGGATTACAAGGGTGCCAAGGGATGGCTGAAGAAGATTGAAGAGGAGAGCGATAATCAGATAGAACTCGCTATTGCCGATGTTCAGAACATGCGACTCTGCCAGAGAGAATCGCACAACAAAGATTTTTATGCTTATCGCGAAAAGGCGATGAGGCGTTTGCGCAGAATTCGCGAAGAGGTGAATTCCATGCCCCCGAGGGAAAGCAAACGCGTGATTTATGCAAAATCTGAATTCTATATTGTGGCCGCCACCTATTTTTATTATGTGGGCTTAGACGAGCCGATGCTTCAGGAGCTTAACCGTCTGGACCCAGATGAACTGGAACAGGATTCGGCACAATATCTCAACTATCTTTATAATATAGGTTCGGGCGGAGCTATCGTCAAGGGAACCGAAAACGAAATCAATCAGGCGGAATTCGACCGGCTGATCAGCTGCTACATGCTGGCTAGCGACCCAGCCCATCCTTATCCTTACTGGCAGGCTAACGCCCTGCAGTCTATAAGCGAGCACCTCAGAAAAGGAGAGGTGAGCGATTTCCTCATACGCAACAACCTGCCTGCCTTCCAGTATCTCAACATCGAGCAGATGCCAAACAATCTGCTGGCAGGCAACTTTGCCCAGCGTGCCCTCAACCTCTTTTCGAGCTACGGAGATGTTTATCAGACTGCCGGAGCCAACCGTACGCTGGCTGAATGTTTCTGGGATATCCATGATTATTCTTCTGCGCTCGACTGCCTGAATCATGCCCTGAACGACAACAAGGCCATCGAGCAGGCACCCGACCTCGTAGCGTCGATACGTGAAAGACTCTGTCTGGTTTATTCGGCTATAGATGATAAGCAGCAGAGCGATTACAACCGCAATATCTATCTGGATTTGCAGGACCGTTCGCGACAGGACCGCCAGCTGGAGGCACGTGCCGCGGCACTCGACGAGAACGCCCAGCAGCTCAACCTGATGATTGCTGCCGTGGTGGCGATGATTGTGCTCGTGGTGGTTCTACTCTACGTTTTCGACCACATGAAGCGCAAGAAGATGAAGAACCAGTCGATGGATAAACTGCTTGCACCTTTGCATGAGTGGAGCGAGAATAACACTAAGAAAATCAAAGAATTAAAAGATAAGCAGGAGGAGGTTCAGGATGACCTGAACGTAACCCGACTGCATATCGAAGAAAACAAGAAACGCAATCTGGAACAAAGGGCTAAGATTTCGCTCGTAAACAGTATTACGCCTTTCATCGACCGCATGATTCACGAGGTAAACCGACTCTCCGAAGGGGGCGAAAGCGATGAGGTGCGGCAAGAACGCTACCAGTATATCGCCGAACTCACGGATAAGATAAACCAATATAACAACGTGCTTACAGAGTGGATTCAGATGCGCCAGGGCTCACTCAGCCTGCGTATCGAAAGTTTCCCGCTCCAGCAGCTTTTCGATATTGTAAGCAAGGGCAAGATGAGCTTCCAGATGCAGGGCGTGAAACTCGATGTAGAACCTACAGATGCCGTGGTCAAGGCCGACCGCATCCTTACGCTCTTCATGATCAATACCATAGCCGATAATGCCCGCAAGTTTACACCCGAAGGCGGAAAGGTAACCATTAGCGCCAAGGTTTCTGACTTCGTGGAAATCAGCATCTCAGATACCGGAAAGGGTATGGACGAGGAGCAGCTGGCGCATGTCTTCGACCGGACCTATACAGGCGGTCACGGCTTCGGACTGCTCAACTGCAAGGGCATCATAGAGAAATATAAGAAGGTGAGTTCGCTCTTTGCCGGCTGCCAAATCAAGGCAGAAAGCAAGTTGGGCGAGGGGAGCCGCTTCAGTTTCCGTCTGCCTAAAGGTATCGTCCGCCGAACCCATCAGTTGTTGGGCATCATCATCATGCTATTCGTGCTGCTGTCGGCTTCGGTCCAGCCTTGCGAGGCTAAGAAGGCCAACGACATCCGCCAGCGCCACAATCATCACAAGACGAACGTAGATGCCAATCTCCAGCGTGCCGACGATTTTGCAGATAGCGCCTACTTCAGCAATATCAGCGGCACCTACCAGCGCACCCTGGCCTTTGCCGATTCTTCGCGCCATTATCTCAATGCGTTCTATCTGTCGAAATATCCCGACGGCAAGTATCTCATGGTGGCTCATCCGGAGGTGGGAATGGCGGCAGAACTCTATTGGATGCGCGAAGGGCTTAGAACCAATTATCACGTCATTCTCGACCTGAGAAACGAGTGTGCCGTGGCTGCCCTGGCGTTGCACCAATGGTCGCTCTACCAGAGTAACAACAAGGTTTATACCCAGCTGTTCCGCGAGATAAGTGCCGATAATACGCTCGATATTTACGTGCACACGATGCAGCAGAGCGAGAACTCGAAGACCGTGGCCGTGGTGCTGCTCATCCTGTTGCTGCTGCAGTTGCCGCTGGCTTATTATCTGCTCTATTACCGCCACGTGCTGAGTTACCGGTTTGCCATGATTGAACAGACCAAGGCTAAGCGGACCGACGAGGCTGAGCAGGAATCCCTGAAACTGGAGCTGATGACCGATGAGCTGCATAAGGCTGAATATGAGAACGATAAACTTCATATCTCCAATTCCGTGCTCGACAACTGTCTGTCTACGCTCAAGCACGAAACGATGTATTATCCGTCGCGCATCCGCCAGCTTATCGATTCGCAGCCCGATGATGTAGATTCGCTCAAGGAACTGGTAGATTATTATAAATCGCTCTATTCTCTGCTCAGCGCCCAAGCGATGGAGCAGGTAGAAGGCAACATCAAGGCAGATGATTTCCTGAACCGCTATCTTGTTTCTCTGATGCGTGGCAATTCCAAGGATTACCATACCGGAGTGGCTGAGATTCCGGGTTCTGCCTACGTGAGATATTGGATTGACCAGCAGGATGTGGCCTATGATGCTGCGCTCCATGCCCAGCTCTTCACCCCTCTGACGGGCGATTTGCGCTATCTCCTGTGCCGGCAGATTGTGAGGGAACTGGGAGAGATTACCAATCTGCGCGGCTGCGGCATCAAGGCTTGCCAGGGCGATAAGGGTTGCCTCAGGATAGAGGCCGTGCTGCCGGCACGCATCAAATGGAAAAGTTTAAAATCATAAGAAAATAAAATATCAAGAAAATGGAAAATTTTAAAGTCATCATTGTAGAAGACGTGCCCTGGAACTGAAGGGTACAGAGGGTATCTTCAAGAATGATATTCCAGAGGCTGAAATCATCGGTACTGCCGAGAGCGAAATAGCCTATTGGAAACTCATCAAGCAGCAGTTGCCCGATTTGGTTCTGCTCGACCTCGGACTGGGCGGTTCCACCACGGTAGGCGTAGAAATCTGCCGCCAGACCAAGGAGCAGTATCCTGATGTGAAGGTCCTGATCTTTACCGGTGAGATTCTCAACGAGAAGTTATGGGTAGATGTGCTCGATGCAGGATGTGAAGGCATCATCCTCAAGAGCGGAGAATTGCTTACCCGTGGTGACGTGGCTTCCTGCATGAGTGGAAAGAAGCTGGTTTTCAACCAGCCGATTCTCCAGAAAATCGTTGATAGATTCAAGCAGAGCGTAGGAAGCCAGCTGATGCATCAGGAGGCGATGATCAATTACGAGATTGATGAGTACGACGAGCGATTCCTCCGCCATCTCGCCCTGGGTTATACCAAGGAGCAGATCACGAACCTGCGAGGTATGCCATTCGGTGTGAAGAGTCTGGAAAAACGGCAGAATGAACTCGTACAGAAGCTCTTCCCTGATGGTAATAACGGAATGAGCGTGAATGCGACCCGACTCGTGGTACGGGCATGCGAGTTACGCATCATCGATATTGATAATTTGCAGGCTGATGAAGAATAGTCATACATTCAGCAGGATATGTGGCTATGCCATGTTCCTGCTGATACTGGCACAGATAGTACTGGTGCTGGCTTCATGGCTCATCACTGCCGCTATGCCCGATGTTTTTCCCCGGTCATTGCTCAGCCCGGAAGGTATCCGATGGTTCTTCGGCACTTTCACCGCCAACCTGCAGTCACCTTGGCTGGTATGGCTGTTGCTGATCAGCATTGCCTGGGGTACGCTACGGGCAAGCGGCTTGTTAAAATACGATCATAAGGTTTACCGACAGCGCAATGCCTTGCGGTTGGTTTGCCTGGAATTCGTCCTGTTTATCGGTGTGATGCTGTTGCTCACGCTCATCCCTCATGCCATCCTGCTCAATGTGATGGGAGGATATGCCTCCAGCTAGTTTTCCAGAAGCATCTTGCCCTATATCTGTTTTATGGTCATTGTCATGGCACAGTCTTTCGGCGTAGTCAACCAAAGACTGAACAGTATTGAGGCAATGGGAGAGGCAATGGCGGATGGAGTTCGCCTGTCTGCTCCTCTCTTTATCATCTATATACTTGTCATTCAATTATATAGTTCTGTAGATTATCTTTTTTGATGATCTTTGATAGTATATCAATTCATCATACTAAAAAAGCAAAGGGGCATCCCAATCACTTGGAATGTCCCTTCTTTTGGTATATATTTGGTTTGATAAATTGGTCTAACTATCTTCTGCCACCGAATGATCCGCCGCCATTATGGCTCTTGCTACGGGAAGAACCACCTCCAAAGGAACTGCGGGCACCATTGCTGCCTCCGCCAAAGGAACGGCTTCCACTGCTGAATGAACGGCTGTTATTCAACGAATTGCCGCCACGGTGACCACCGAAAGACCATTGCTTGGAGTGCTGGAACGTGGAGTGAAACCATTATTAAACGAACGGCTGTTGTTGGTAGAACCACTGCCGAATCCGCTTCGGTTATAGCCCCCAAAAGAACCACCGCCTCGGACACCACTTCCAAAGGTAGCATTATTTTGGCGACTGTTGCCAAAAGAATGATCACGTGTAACCGTAGTTCTTGTACTGCTCTGACGATTGAGATTGCCGAAGGTCTTGCCACGACCATAATCGCCACGATTGAATCCATCGCGCATACCGAATCTTGGTTCCTGACCTCGAACACCGATAGGGCGCGGACCGCCGAATTCACGTCCGTAATACCAGCTTCTGCCACCATTCATTCTCCAGCTGTGTCCACCACGATATACAGCATAGAAATGAGGTCTTCCGAAGAAGAAGTAATCTCTGCGTGGGTAGCGTGCATAGATGCCGAAGTGGAAGAATCCACCATACCAGTAAAGAGGACGGTAGAAATAGCTTGCGGCACAGAATGAGCGATACTGCCAATCCAGAAGGATGTAGCTCAAGTCGAGATTACGACTGACGCCAATAGATGCCGTAGAGATCGTCGTAAGTATTCACGCCCATACAGATAGTCGAGGTTGACCTCATAGGCTGCCTCATACTGATCATT
>ENA-OQKQ01000230-OQKQ01000230.1-human-gut-metagenome-genome-assembly--contig:-NODE-230-length-21448-cov-4.186811_pt1 | contig 21448 bp, 17 predicted proteins | sample MGYA00242651_ERZ504803 | MGnify/ENA primary metagenome ERZ504803 (study PRJEB26092, sample SAMD00036380) | human gut metagenome | host: Homo sapiens | study: EMG produced TPA metagenomics assembly of...
TCTCAGTCCCAATGTGGCCGTTCAACCTCTCAGTCCGGCTACCGATCGTCGCCTTGGTGGGCCGTTACCTCACCAACTAGCTAATCGGACGCGAGGCCATCTCAAAGCGGATTGCTCCTTTTCCCTCTGCTCGATGCCGAGCCGTGGGCTTATGCGGTATTAGCAGTCGTTTCCAACTGTTGTCCCCCTCTTTGAGGCAGGTTCCTCACGCGTTACTCACCCGTTCGCCACTCGCTCGAGAAAGCAAGCTCTCTCTCGCTCGTTCGACTTGCATGTGTTAGGCGCGCCGCCAGCGTTCGTCCTGAGCCAGGATCAAACTCTTTATAAATGATATTTATCACTTAAAAGTGTTAAATCTTGTTCGCTCAGCACGCAATCGCTTGCGTCCTGTGTGAATTACTTTTGGAATTGTTTTTAGTGTTTTTCCAAACACTTAAAAGGTTCCTTACAAGTTTTTCGATATTGTTCAATTTTCAAGGTCCTGTGCGCCTCAGCCTTGCGGCTGACGACCTGTTTATTTTACCACCGAAGTGGTTTTTTGTCAAGCCTTATTTTTTAGAAGCTTTTGAACTTTCTGAACTTGGAGCACTTCAAACATCTCAGTGTCAACCGTGAGCTTGTCGGGGTGAGACCCCTCCATCTTGCTTTCGCAAGACCGCTCCGTTTGCTTGAACGCCCCACTGGGGCGATTCATTGCTTTCGCAACCGCAAAGCTTTTCAGCGTCTATTGGTTCTTTTCAAGGGCTTCCTGCTGAGGCTTTGGAAGTCATTCTTTTGCCTCAGCGCTTGGCGCTCAAGTATAATACCACACCCCCGCCTCCTTGTCAACACTTTTTGACAGATTTTTTCCAATTTCTTTGCAGAATAAAGGATCTCCCTGTTTTTCACCCGTTACAGGACGTGCCTTTTTCTTGACAAGGCGGCGGGCAGAACGTATTATGGAGTCATCCCCCAGCATCCTGTGTAAGGTAGCTATACTTATTCTATAAGGGAGAAGCGCCATGTCCTGTGTCAACATCCGCGGCGGGCGCGCTATTATATCATATATACATTATATTGCGCTGCAGAGGAGGGCTTTGTTTATGATACTCACCGTCAACATTGGCAACACCCACATCACCGTGGGCGGCTACGAGCAGGATACTCTGCGTTTTTGTGGACGGCTGCACTCTGATACCGCCGCAACGGTGGACGAATACGCCATCCGTCTGGTGAATCTACTCTCTCTGCACGGTGCATCGCCGGCACAAATTGAAGGCGGTATTCTGGGCAGTGTAGTGCCCGTGCTGAGCGGCCGGGTTCTTTCCGCTTTGCGTATCCTCTGCAATGCGCGCATCCTGACGGTCGGCCCCGGCCTGAAAAGCGGCATCAAGCTTCGGCTGGACAACCCCGCCCAGCTGGGCGCCGAGCTTTTATGCGGTGCTGTTGCTGCACTGGCAGAGTGTTCCGGGCCGCTGGTGGTGATCTCTGCCGACACCGCTATCTCCATGATGGCAGTCAATGCCAAGCAGGAACTTGTGGGCGGCGTGATCCTGCCCGGGCCGCAGCTCTCGCTGAGCGCACTGGTAAAGAACACCGCTCAGCTGCCGCAGATCGACCTTGCCGCAAAGGCTCCTGCATCCATTCTGGGCAAGAGCACCTCTTCCTGCCTGCAGAACGGCTTTGTACTGGGCACCGCCAGCCTGCTGGACGGTCTGGCGGAACGTTTCTGCGCAGAGCTTGGCCCGCAGACAGCATTCTACGCCACCGGCAATCTGCCCATTCCCATCCGGGAAGCATGCTGCACCCCCATTCTATACCGGGAGACCCTCATCACAGACGGGCTGTACCGCATCTGGATGAAAAACAAAAAAGGATAACTCGAATCCTCCCGACGCACTGAAAAAAGAAAAACCAGAACACGAATGTGTTTTACGGGTTTCAGGACAGTTCGATTTTTCCCCGGATGAACAGTAGTCCTCTTGTTAGACATTCCTACAGGTTGGCAACCGCAGGCTAAGCAAAGCCGCGCTGCGCGCCGCCGCCTTGTTCGAATCCTCCCGGCGCACCGTAAATCGCAGCCTGTTGTTAGACATTCCTACACGCTGGGAACCGCGCACTAAGCAACAGCCCGCTGGGCTGATTGCTTGCCCTGCTGTGCAGGGCCTGACGGGTTGCGTTTGCTGATTTTTCTGCAGCCCCTTGGCAGGGCTTTGAAAAATCAGAACGCGGCCCCAACAACTCCTCCCTGTTTCAGCCGCTGGCTGCGGTCGTCGTCGTTGCTGTTCGAATTCTCCCGATCGCACAAAAAGAATCCCCGGCACACGAAAGTGTGTCGGGGATTCTTGGTGCGACCGGGAGGATTCGAACCTCTGGCCTTCCGGGTCGGAGCCGAACGCTCTATCCAGCTGAGCTACGATCGCACATATTCATTTCATCGGTGTAAAGTAGTATAGCACAGCCACACAAAAAAATCAAATAGGAAATGTCGATGCTATCTTGCAAAAGCCGCAGCGGCCCATATAATAGAGGGTGTGCCCCGGTGTGCGCGGGCACGGTTTAGGTTAAAGGATAAAAAGAGAACATGAAATCAAATACCAAAACACTGACCGAAGGCCCTCTGGCCAAACAGATCTTTCTGGTCAGTCTGCCGCTGGCGCTTTCCAACCTGCTGCAGGTGCTGTTCAACATGTCGGACGTGGCCGTGGTAGGCCGGTTTGCAGGCTCCACGGCGCTGGGCGCGGTGGGTTCCACCAGCATCCTCGTCAGCCTGTTCACCGGCTTTCTGATCGGCCTGAGCGGCGGCATCAACGTGCTGGTGGCCCGCTTCTACGGTGCACGGCACGAGCACGATGTGGAAAAGACTGTCCACTCCGCCGCCATCGTCAGCCTGATCGCGGGTGTGGTGCTGCTGTTCGTCGGCCTGCTGGGTTCCCCCTTCATGCTGCGGCTGCTGAACACCAAGGACGACCTGCTGCCCGGTGCCATCCTGTACCTGCGGGTGTACTTCCTTGGTATGCCCGCTCTGGCCTTGTACAACTTCGGCAACGCTGTGTTCAGCGCCATCGGCGACACCAAAAAGCCGCTGATGTACCTGTCCATTGCAGGCGCACTGAACATTGCACTGAATCTGTTTTTTGTCATCGTGTGCCAGTTAAGCGTCATGGGCGTGGCGCTGGCCAGCGCCATTTCGCAGTGCGTCTCTGCCGGGCTGATCCTGCACGCTTTGACCAAAGTGCAGGACTGCTACGTGCTGGACACCAAAAAGCTGCATCTGGACCCCGCCACAACAAAGAGCATTCTGGGTCTTGGTCTTCCGGCCGGTTTCCAGAATGCCATTTTCGCCATTGCAAACCTGTTCATTCAGGCAGGGGTCAACTCCTTCGACTCTCTCATGGTCAAGGGCAACAGCGCCGCCGCCAATGCCGATGCCATGATCTACGACTGCATGGCCGCATTCTATATGGCCTGTGCAAGCTTTATGAGCCAGAACTACGGCGCTGGCAAGCCGGACCGCGTAAAGAAGAGTTATTTCATCAGTCTGGCCTACTCCTTTGGTGTGGGCCTGATCCTGGGCGGAAGCCTGTTCCTCTTTGGCCGCACCTTCCTTGCCCTGTTCACCACCGAGAGCGCCGTCATTGATGCCGGCATGAAGCGCGTGGGCGTGATGGGCTTTGCCTACTGCATCTCCGCCTTTATGGATTGCACCATCGCCGCTTCCCGCGGACTTGGCAAGACTGTGGTGCCCACCATTATTGTGGTAATGGGTTCCTGCGTGTTCCGGGTGATCTGGGTATACACCATCTTCGCGCACTTTCACACCATTCCCTCGCTGTACGCACTGTACCCCTGCAGCTGGGCGCTGACCGCCCTTGCCGAGATCGTGTACTTCGCACACTGCTATAAGGAATCGATGAGGATTTTTGAGCAGCCAAAAGCTGCCGCATAAAGCACAAAAGCTCCTGTCTGAATGGGCAGGAGCTTTTGTGCTACTGAACTTTTACTTCACCGGCCAGAACGCGCTTGTAATCCTCATAGTTGCGGGCCAGCAGGGCGGGGGTATCCAGACCATATGGGCACTTGGCCTTGCACCGGTTGCAGTGCAGGCAGCCCTCGATCTTTTTCATCTTGGCCTGACCTGCGGGGCTGAGATGCTCTGCCGAGGGCGAACGCCGCAGCAGCAGGCTCATGCGGGCGCAGTTGTTGATCTCGATGCCTGCCGGGCAGGGCATACAATAGCCGCAGCCGCGGCAGAACTCGCCGCACAGCTCGGCACGATCTCCCTCAATGACGGCACGGATGTCGTCGGTCATGCGCGGCGGGTTGTCGATATAGGAGAGGAACTCGTCCAGTTCCCTTTCACGCTGCACGCCCCAGATGGGCAGAACTCCATCGAACTGCGCCTCAAAGGCATAGGCTGCGGCGCTGTTGGTGATCAGTCCACCGGACAGGCCCTTCATGGCGATAAAGCCCATATTTGCCGCCTTGCACTTGTTCACCAATTCCAGCTCCTGCTCACCGGAGATATAGCTGAACGGGAACTGCAGTGTCTCGTACAAACCGCTGTCAATGGCCTCGTGGGCCACCTTCAGGCGGTGGTTGGTGATGCCGATATGCCGGATCATGCCTTTGGCTTTGGCCTCCTGCATAGCCTCGTAGAGGCCGGAGCCGTCGCCGGGCTTCGGGCAGAATGCGGGATTGTGGAACTGGTACAGGTCAATGTAATCGGTGCGCAGGTTGGTGAGTGAGGTGTGCAGGTCCTTCCAAAAGTCCTCTGCGTTCTGCGCTGCCGTTTTGGTGGCAATATACACTTCCGTGCGGATGCCGTCAAAGGCTTCGCCCAGCTTCACCTCGCTGTCGGTGTAGGCGCGGGCGGTATCAAAAAAGCGGATGCCTGCCTTGTAAGCCTTGCGGGCCAGATAGACGGCATCTTCCTGCGAGATGCGCTGGATGGGCAGTGCGCCGAAGCCATTTTTGTTCACCGTGATGCCGGTGCTGCCAAGGGTGACCATATCCATAGCTGTTTCCTCCACTCGTGGGTGTAAAGACTCTCCTTTTTCATTATAAAACGAACGATTCTGCTGTGCAAGAAGTCAGGCAAAACAAAAGGGCCTTCCCCGAAGGAAAAGCCCTCTTTGCTTACTTTTTACTGATAATCGTGGTTCAGGAACATCGCCTTGATGACCACCACCTCGTCGTATTCCTCCTGTTCCACCTGCACATCTGCGTTCAGGGACTTCAGGCGGTTTTCCACGGCAGTCAAAGCCTCCGGCACCGTGACGGCGCGGCCCTCTTCAATGGCATCGCTCATCTGCTTGAGCACGATGGGATGTGCGTAATGGCTGGGCACCGGGAAGGCACCGTTCGGGTAGTGCTTCACGTATTCTGCCATAGCAGCTTCGGCCTTCTCGGCCCGCTTCATGATGGCGCTGTGGTTGTTGTGGGCAGTGGGCAGCATGTTGTAGCTGGAGAACAGGAAGATGGCTGCAAAGCCGAACAGTGCAAAGTACACGCCGTAGCTGCCGGTGTGGGTGAACACCGCGTACAGGCCGTAGGCCGCGGCGGCCGTGCCGAACAGGAAGATGGCAAGGGCCACATAGCGGTAGACCGGCTTGCTCTTGAGCTGGGCGCGCTTGCGGCGCTGGGCAGCACTGAGCTCATTGGAAAGCTCGGGCTTTGCGTCCAGATACTCCTTTGCCCTGCGCAGGACCGTCACGGTGTGTTTGGCATCGTCAGACAGCTCCGGCAGCTTGCGGGCGGCCTTTTCCTCAGCCTTTTTCTGCAACGCCTGCTCCCCGGCGGCACTCAGCAGCCGGATCTGGGGCTGCTGCTTTGCCAGCAGCTCCAGCAGAGCATCCACGTCCCGCTCGTCCTTGAAGTTGCACTGCTTCTGTTTGCCGCCGTCGTACTCCACCACAAGGTAAGCCATGGAGGCAAACATTCCCTTGCCGGTAAAGCCGCCCGCACTCATGGCCACCCGCTTGAACACACGGGTGATGCTGGTGTAGGGCAGGTAGTAGCGGCGGTCGATGTAAAAGCTGTTCAGATACAGGGCTTTTTTGCCCACGCCGCAGGGGCCGATCTTTTTGCAGGTTTTCCGGTCAGCCGCCAGCTCGGCGGGGTCGAGCCTGGCAAGTCCCAATTGTGCAGGTTTGAAGAGCATAATGTTCATCCCTCTTTTGCGTTTTTGTTTGTACCCATTTTCCCACTCCGGCAAAGAAAATGCAAGTCCCAACCCGCACTCTTAGCCAAAAACAGGAAACCGGCCGCTGAGCTGACAGCGGCCGGTTTGTTTTTACTGAGAAATTACCGCTATGAATGGGTTATGCGGCTTTCTTCTCGGTGTTCTTCTTGGTTGCATAGATGAACAGCGCCAGCATGGCAATTGCGAAGACGATGCCGATGGGATATGCAACTGCGGTGTTGTAAGCCACCAGCTTGCCGTCTGCATAGGTGTTGATCATCTTGCCCAGGCACTCAGGTGCCAGCACGAAGTAGGTGCAGGACACAGCGCTCATGAAGGTAGCGGGCACAGCGGTGATCCAGTAGTTCTTCTTCTCCTTGAACAGGTACATGGATGCAGCCCACAGAACGATCATGGCCAGCGTCTGGTTGGTCCAGCTGAAGTAGCGCCAGATCACGGTGTAGTTGATGAAGCCCAGTGCGTTGCCGATGCCCAGGAAAGCACCAACGCCCAGCACAGGAACACAGAGCTTCAGGCGGTTTGCGTAGCTGTCCTGATCGATCTTGAGCCAGTCGGCCAGGGTCAGACGAGCGGAACGGAACGCGGTATCGCCGGAGGTGACGGGGCAGATGACAACGCCGATCATTGCCAGAGCAATGCCAACGCCGCCCATGGTCTTGGAGCAGACATCATAAATAGCCTTGGACTGGCCCATGGCCAGTGCTTCGGCCAGACCGGTGTTCAGGCCGCCGGTCACCTCGTACAGGCTGCAGCCAGCAGCGGCCCAGATCAGAGCGATGACGCCCTCGCAGACCATTGCGCCGTAGAACACGAAGTGGCCCTGCTTTTCACTCTTCATGCAGCGAGCCATCAGGGGCGACTGGGTGGAGTGGAAGCCGGAGATTGCACCGCAGGCCACCGTGATGAACATGAAGCTCCAGATGGGAGTGCCCGACGGATGCATGCTGCCAAAGTGATCCCAGATCTCCGGGATGGTGTAGGCGGGATTGGTGAAGATGCCGAAGATGACACCGATGGCCATGATGATCAGGCAGATGCCAAAGATGGGGTAGATCTTGCCAATGACGGCATCAATGGAGATAAAGGTTGCAATAAAGTAGTACACCAGAATAATGATGAGCCAGAACAGCAGCGAGGTGAGCACGCCGGAAGCGCCGCTCTGACTGCACAGCTCCACGATCAGGCCTGCGGGACCCACCGCGAACACAGTACCCACCATGATGAGCAGCACCACCGAGAACACACGCATGACGTTCTGCATCACAGGGCCTAAGTACTTGCCGGTGATCTCGGCGATGGAAGCGCCGTCGTTGCGCTCGCTCATCATGCCGGAGAAGTAGTCGTGCACGCCGCCTGCAAAGATGGTGCCGAAGGTGATCCACAGGAACACCACAGGCCCCCACAATGCGCCCTGCATGGCACCAAAGATGGGGCCAAGGCCGGCGATGTTCAGCAGCTGAACGAGGAACAGCTTCCACTGGGGCATCACAACGTAGTCCACACCGTCATTGATGCGCACAGCAGGCGTTTCGCGGTCGTCCGGGCCGAAGGTGTTGTCCACGATCTTACCCGTAGACAAAGTAGCCCACGATCAGGATCGCCAGACAGAGTAAGAAACTAATCATACCAGAAACCTCCTTTTTCTTTGTGCCGGAATTTATGGAAGCATTTTCCATATTTTCCATTCATCCCGGCCAGCTTTCTGGGTCTATGTTAACATATTTTTCATAAAAATGATAATATGCTTCTGGTATGGGGGCATATCAAAGACCATATAGCCGCAAAGTTTTTTTAGCCGATGTTTCGTCTCTTTTTCGCTCGATTTATCAGCGAAAAGACAGCCGCAGCGCATAAAGCGCTGCGGCTGTCGGCCAAATTCCTTTGCTTTCCGGTTTTTCCGCATTCCGATGTTTTGCCAGTTCTTAACCGGTTTCGGCGGTCATTTCACGGTCAGCGCCGCCTGCTTGTGCAGCAGCTGCACAAAGGTCTGCTCTTCCGGGCGCAGGGTCCCCCTGTCCGGATAGACCAGAACATCCTTCATGCGCTGGCGCTGGGCCGGGCATTTTCTGAGCACCAGATGGTATTGTTCCAGCGCCCGCTTTGGCATGGGCGAAGCCCACATATAGGCATTGGGCAGGTTCTGCAGGATGGAAAACTGGCTGCACCGCTCATACACATGGATGCGGCGGTTCGGGTTCGTATGCCAGCGCAGGCCGCTGTCCTCACCGCCGGGCAGCTGGAAATCACCGTGCAGGACTTCCATATAGCTGTTCAGCTGGGTGATGTCGGTCACTTCGCACTTTGCCAGCGGGCCTTCGCGGTTGGTCAGCAGCCGGTATTCAAACTCCATCACCGGCTCCCGGTGCAGGCCGTGACGGTCGCAGTAGCGGCGGTAATAATCCTCATCCTCCTCCGCGTAGCGCAGCAGGGCCAGATGATAGCCCCGCCGCAGTACATGGTCCAGCGCTTCCATGGAGCCGGATTCCCGGATATGCACCCGCAGCTGCTGGCTGTCTGCCATCTGCTGCAAAAAATCCACCGTCGCGTAGGAAGCGTAGGTGGCGTGGGGCAGCACCACCCGCAGCTCCGCACAGCTGCTCTGCCGGCTGCGGGCATCCAGATCCAGCCGGTCCACCTCATCCAGCACCCGCTCTGCCTGCCGGATAAAATGCCGTCCCTGTTCGGTGGGGATCATGCCGGTGGACGAGCGCTCAAAGATGCGGATGCCATATTCCTCTTCCAGGTTCTTGAGCGCCTTGCTCACATTGGGCTGGGCCGCATACAGCTGCTTTGCCGCCGCGCTCACGGAGCCCCACTTGCGGATGGCCACCAGATAACGCAGTTCCGTAATATTCATGTGACTGCCCCCTGTTCCAAAAATCATTCCTATTTTATCAAGCCGGGCGCCGGCTGTCAAGCCAAATGCGGTTGACGCGCCCCGCGCAGAGCTTTATAATAAAAATGCTGTATTTACAAAAAGGAGTTTAGCTGCTATGGAGACTACCTACCGCGTTCTGCGCATTGAAGAGCAGATGTATGGCTGCGAGGAGCTGCCTGCCGGTCAGCCGGTGCTGTGCGATGTCACGCTGGCCGATCCCGCCGGGGAGCGGCGCACCCTGCCCTACCCGGACAAAGAGCTCACCCGCCTAGGCATCGACGAGGGCAGCATGGTCGTCCTGACCGCAGACGGCACACTGAAAAAAGCATAAAATGCAGGAGGAACTTATGAAAAAGATCGAAACTTCGGCCCTGATCGGTCTGGGCGCACTGGGCATCCTGTTCGGCCGCAAAATGCCCGGCGTGCAGGTCATTGCCGATGAGGACCGCATTGCCCGCTACTCTGCCGAACCGGTCGTCTGCAACGGCGAAGCGTGCAGCTTCCGTTACGTCACCCCTGCCGAGGGCAAACCGGTAGACCTGCTTCTGGTGGCCGTCAAGGCTACGGTGCTGGAACAGGCCATTCAGGACATTGCAAAGTTCGTAGGGCCGGACACCGTGATCCTCAGCGTGCTGAACGGCATCACCAGCGAGGAGCACATTGACGCAGCCTATCCCGGCCACACCCTGTGGAGCGTTGCCATCGGCATGGACGCCACCCGCACCGGGCGCACGCTGGTGTTCAATCAGGCGGGCAAGATCCAGTTCGGTGAGCGCAGCGGCGAAATGACCGACCGCGTGCAGGCCGTGGCTGACTATCTGGACGAGTGCGGCATTGCCAACGAGCCCTGTGGGGATATCCTTTACAAGCAGTGGAACAAGCTGATGGTGAATGACGGCCTGAATCAGGCCGCAGCCGCCTTTGACCAGCCCTACGGCGGCCTGCGCCAGCCCGGCGAAGCACAGGACATGATGCGCGCGGCCATGCAGGAGGTCATCCGGCTGGCGAACCTTGAGGGCGTGCCCCTGCCGCCGGACAACGATGTGAGGTTCATCGACGCCATGATGCCCACCTTCAACCCCGATGGCATGCCCAGCATGCGGCAGGATGTGCTGGCAAAGCGCCCCACCGAGGTGGAGGAGTTTGCCGGTGTGGTGCGCCAGCGGGCCAAGAAGTACGGGATGCCCACCCCTGCCAACGACTTTTTCTACACCCGCATCCGCGAGATCGAGGCGGGATATGACCAGTAAGGAGCCGCCCATGCATACGCTTTATTTCACCCGCCACGGAGAAACCGTCTGGAACGTTGAGAACAAGATCTGCGGCATGACCGACAGCCCCCTCACCGAGCGGGGCCGCCAGCAGGCCCGGAAGCTGGGCGAAACCGTCAAAGCCAGCGGGGTGCACATCGATGAGATCCTGTACTCTCCCCTGTCCCGCGCCGCCGACACCGCCATGGCCATTGCCGAGGCCACCGGCCTGCCCGCCCGGTGTGAGCCGCGCCTGCGGGAGCAGTGCTTTGGCAAATACGAGGGCACGCCCCGCAACGGCGGCGAGTTCCGCGTTTCCAAGACCCACTTCGCCGACCGCTACGACGGCGGCGAGAGCATGATGCAGCTGGCCCAGCGCATCTATAACCTGCTGGACGAGCTGAAGGCCGACACCGGCAAGACCTATCTGCTGGTGGCCCACAACGGCATCGCCCGGGTGGTGCAGTCCTATTTCTACGATATGACCAACGAGGAATACGCAGCTGCGGGCATCAAAAACTGCGAACTGGTGGAATACCATTTTGAATGATGTCAGCGGGAAGCAGACGATTTAAAATGGCTCCGCGTGCGCTGCGCCATAAACAGCGGAAATATTATTTTTATAATTTGCAGTTCCGAAACGACTGCGGTCGTTTCGGAGCTGCTTTTTCACCAATCGGGCCGTACCGGTCAAATGCATCTTTTCCGCTGCGCGACGGCCGCAGGCCGACAGCGGCAAGATGCCGTTTATCTTCACGACCTTCCCCGTGAAAAGTGAAAGCCAGAAAATCCGCAGATTTTCTGGCTTTCTTTCTATAAAAAATAATTTTTCCTCTGATATTGCAACGGCGACGACTGCGGCCTGCGGCCGAAGCAGGGAGGAGCTGTTGGGGCCGTGGCCAGCAGGATGCAAGGCCCGCTCAAGGGCCGTAGTAGCCGCTGGGTGCCACAACTCGTCCAGAGCGAAGCGGAGACAATTTTAAATCTGTCAGCCTTTATACAGCCCAAACAGCTTGAGCAGCTTCTGCCAGATGGTCAGGGTCACAGCCGCCGGTTCCGGCTGGGCTGCTGGAGCCGGGGCTGTGATGGCAGTGGTCTGCAACGCAAACTGCACCGCGCCCATCTCGGTGTTCTCTGCCGAGGTGAAGCTCTGCACCTCCCCGCCGCCGGAAAGACTGTTCAGCAGGCTGTCCAGCTGGGCATCCATGTCGATGCCGGAAACGCTGCTGCGCAGCTCGCCGGTGCCGCCGGTCAGCTGTGCAGCACCCTCCGCCAGCTGCGCAACGCCCGCCTTCAGCTGGGCCACGCCGTCGGTGTAGGCGTTCAGGCCGTCGTCCAGCTGGACGTACTGGGCGGCAAGCTGGTTCACGCCGTCGGTGAGCACCGAGAGATTGCCCAGCATCCCGGTCAGCACACCGGCCAGCTGACGCACTCCGGCATCAAACTCGCCGTAGCTGCCGTTCAGGGTGCTGCTGCCCTCGTGCAGCTGGGCAATTCCGCCGTTCACGGTGTCGAGATAGGTCTGCATGGCATCGATGTTGGCCGTAGACCCCTGCAAAAGCAGGATCACATCCTTGAGCTGCGGCATCATCCACACCATGCCCTGCAGCTGCTGGATGGCCTTGGCATTGCCATCCTTTACCACGTCAAGGTCAAGGCCATTCTCTTTCAGGATGGCCTTGTAGGCTTCAAAGCTCACCTGCTGTTCCAGCTGTGCCGCGCCCTCATCCAGCCGGGCAATGCCGTCCCGGATCTGGGTAGAGGCATCCAGCAGGGTGTTCAGCTCGTCGGTGGAGGCAGAGATGCCGTTCAGCGCGGTCTGCATCTGGGTGAGGGCTCCACGCACCCGGGCTGAGCCGCCGGTCAAGGCACCGAATGGCGTTCGAGGTGTCCAGCCCCGCCTGCACCTGCGCAATGCCGTCTGCCAGCGCGTTGGCACCATCGTCCAGCTGCACGGAACCGCTCTGCAGCTGTTCCAGCATCCCGGTCAGGTCCATATCCCCGAGGTCGAGGTTCAGGTTCAGCCGCACGCCGTTCAGGGAAACGGCGTCCATGGCAAAATCCGTCACATCGGCGGTGACGGTCACGTCGCTGTCCGCGCCCGGCAGCAGGATGTAGGAAAGCTGCTTTTTGCTGCCCACATTCGCCACCGTAGCGCCCGGCGCGCTGATGTTCCGGGCAAGGCCGGTGTCCAGACTCATGGTCACCTGCAGCGCGTAGTCGTCAAAAAAGCTGCCGGTGCAGTCCGGGTTGCGGCTCACCTGCAGCCGGATGGAAAGCGCACCGCTTTTGCCGCCCAGCTCGTCGGGGCGGATCTCTGCCCCGTCCAGCGTATAGGTCAGCTTTACCACCCACGGCAGGGCCGTGGCGGCGTCCATGGTGCCCTCATAATAGAGCTTGCCGTCCTCGGCCACATGCACCGTGACCGTATCGCCGCTCTGCTCCACGGCATCGCTCGTGGTCATGTTGCGCACGGCAGTGTAGCTGCCGTGGTCCGCAACGGTATCCCCCGCCTGCACGGAAAAGCTGTTCACGGCGTACACGCCGGTCACAGCACCGGAGGCCGTAAGGTTTGCATAAATGACCTCTTCCTTGGCAGCGGAGGCTGCTGCAAAGGCCGGCAGACTGCTGCCCGCCAGCAGGCAGCCTGCCAGCGCCAGCGCCGACACCCGGCGCACAAATCGATGTTTCATCTCGGTCAAGCCTCCTTCGGCTGTCTTTTCTTTTTTATAATGAGCGGGTCGGCCAGATACAAAAAGCCCGGCAGTGCCGAAAGCACGATGGCCAGCGACACCAGACTGCCCACGCCCAGAAAATTGCCCAGCTGGCCCAGCAGCTGGTTTGTGGAAATGGCTCCCATCAGGAAGCCCACCACCGCCATGGCGCTGCCGGTGGTGCTGACCGAGGTGGTCACGGCGGACACCGTGGCCGCAACGGCTTCTTTGCGGCCCAGCGTCTCGCGGAACTCCTGATAGCGGTCGGAGAAGAGGATGGCGTAATCCACCGTAGCACCCAGCTGCACCGAGCTGATGATGAGATAGGCAATGTAGAACACGTACTGGCCCCGGAAGTACGGGATGGCCAGATTGATCCAGATGGCGGTCTCGATGCTGAGCACCAGAATGATGGGCAAAAGCAGCTGCCGCTTCATGAGGAGCAGGATCAGGAATACTGCGCCGATGGCCAGCAGGTTCACCTTGACCATGTCGGCCGTGATGGTGTCCATCAGGTCATAGGTGCTCACGCCCTGACCGGCCAGATAATAATTGTCCGGGTAATATTGCTGCACCGTAGCGCGCACCCGCTCCACCAGCGCAAAGGCCCCATCGCCCTCGGTGTCGGCGTCCACCGTAAGCACCATGCGGGTGTAGCCGCCGGAGACCAGCAGCCCCAGCGTATCCCCGGGCACGAACTCCGGCGGAATGGACGCGCCTGCGTTGTCCACATAGGAAAGGATGCCGGTCACCTCCGGGATGGCGTGCAATGCATCCGAAAGCTTTTGCTGCGTGGCAGTGTCGCCCTCCGGCACCAGTACAACGTAGGTGTCGCTGCGGCCAAAGGTCTCTTCAATGGCGGCGGTGTCCGCACCCAGACGGGTGTTCTCGCCAAACATGTGGGCGGCACCGTAGTAATACTGGTTCGAGTTGGAGGCCAGATAGCTGGGCACCATCAGGATGACCAGCACCAGCGCCATGGGCAGCATGATGCGGGCCACAAAGCGGCCAAACTTGTCAAAGCTGGGCAGCAGGGGCCTGTGGTGGGTCTTATCCATCCACTGATACGCTGCCAGCGTGAGCGCGGGCATAAAGGTGAACACGGTGACAAGGCTCAGCACCACGCCCTTTGCCAGCGCAAGGCCCAGATCCGGGCCGATCTGGAACTGCATGAGCACCAGTGCCAGAAAGCCGATGACGGTGGTCAGGCCGCTGGACAGGATGGAGCCGGTGGATCTGCACAGGGCATCCACCATGCACTCCTCCGGGCTGGCATCCGGGTTTTCAGCCCGGCACTCCGCAAAGCGGTGGATCAGGAACACCGAGTAGTCCAGCGACACCGCCAGCTGCAGGATGCTGCCCGCCGCATTCGTCACAAACGAGATGGTGCCAAAGATGAGGTTCGTGCCGTTGTTGAGCAGGATGGCCGCGCCAAGGCCCGTCAGCACCAGCAGCGGCTCCGCCCAGGAATCGGTGGTCAGAATCAGGATGAACAGCACATACACCACCGCGATGGCGGCGATCTTTGCCACCTCGGTCACGGTGGAGTTGGTGGCAACGGCAGTGGACACTGCCGCGCCCTCCAGCGCGTTGCCCTCCCCGATCAGATCCCGCACGGCAGCCACAGCTTCCAGACGCTTCTCGTCCTCCACCGTCACGGTGAACAGGGCGCAGCCATCCTTATAATAGCTCTCCACCGTGGCGGTGTCCTGCATCTGCAAAGGCACTGTCACATCCAGACTGTCGTCCAGCCATGCAACGGAGGACACTCCGTCGATGGCGGCAAGCTTTTCCTTGTACTCCAGCGCCTGCGGCACCGTGACATCCCGCACCATGACCCGCATGTTGGGGATGCCGCCGGTGAAAGCACCGTTCATCACCTCGATGGCGGTGGTGGAGGGGGATTCCGGCGGCAGGTAGTCGTTGATATCGTAATCCACCTTTACCTGACGCACAGCGAACACGCTCAGCACAGCCGCCAGTGCAAACACCGCCAGCACCAGCCTGCGGCGGCGCACGATGGCGGTATAAAAACGTTTCATCAAAACAGGAGTTCTCCTTTCCGGATCCATAAAAAACTTTTATCAGTTTAACAGGTTTGATAAACGTTGGAAAGAGACAGTTTATGAATTTTGACCCTCGAATGCCGATTTTTTGATTTTTCTGCCTTGACAACAAAAATAAATTCTGATATGCTCTTTTTCGGTTCATCGGAGGACCGTTTTCAACGTAATTTGAAACGGGCCGGATAAGATGCCGTGCAGACAGCGCCCCGCCGGAGGTTTCGTTGCCGTAGTGACGAAGCAGATCGAGGCCGGGCGTGCACTCGCGGACATTTATCCGGCCCGTTTTTTGCACCTTGTGCAGAAAGGAGGACGCCATGTCCAAGCAGCGGATCCAGCTTTCCGATCATTTTACCTATTCCCGCCTTTTGCGGTTCGTGCTGCCCTGCATCGGCACCATGCTGTTCACCTCCATCTACGGCATCGTGGACGGCCTGTGTGTCTCCAACTTTGTGGGCAAGACGGCCTTTGCGGCGGTCAACCTCATCATGCCGCTGCCCATGCTGCTGGGCACTATCGGCTTTATGCTGGGCACCGGCGGCAGCGCCATCGTGGGCATCACGCTGGGCGAGGGCGACCAGAAAAAGGCCGACCGCTATTTCACCCTGTTCCTGCTGGCGGCTCTGGTCTCGGTCAGTGTGCTGGCCGTGCTGGGCATTGTGTTCCTGCGGCCCATTGCCGTGCTGCTGGGCGCAAAGGGGGAGCTTTTGGACTATGCGGTGCGCTATGGACGCATCCTGATGGTGTCCCTGCCCACCTTTGCGCTGCAGAATATGTTCCAGAGCTTTTTTGTCACCGCCGAAAAGCCGCACCTCGGCTTCTGGTTCACCGTGGGCGCAGGCTGCACCAACATGGTGCTGGATGTGCTGATGGTGGGCGTCTGGGGCTGGGGCGTGGAGGGCGCGGCCATTGCCACCTTTATCAGCCAGCTGGTGGGCGGCGTACTGCCGGTGTTCTACTTCATCGACCGCAGCAACTCCAGCCGCCTGCACCTGTGCAAGACCAGTTTTTACAGCAAAGTCCTGCGGGATGCCTGCATCAACGGCTCTTCCGAGCTGATGACCAACCTTTCCATGTCGCTGGTCAATATCCTGTACAACTACCAGCTGCTGCGTCTGGCCGGTGAGAACGGTGTGGCCGCCTACGGCGTCATCATGTACGCGGCCTTCCTGTTCGTGGCGGTGTTCGTGGGCTATGCCGTGGGCAGTGCGCCCATCGTCAGCTTCCACTACGGTGCCCGCAACCACGCCGAGGTGCACAACCTCTACCGGAAAAGCCTGCGGCTCATCGCCGTGGTGGCTGTGACCCTGACGCTGGCTTCCATGTTCATCATCCCCTGTGTGGCGCGCATTTTCGTGGGCTACGATGCGGAATTGCTGGCCCTGACCAGCCGGGCTTTCCGGCTGTATGCGCTGAGCTTCCTCATCATGGGCTTCAACGTGTACGCGTCCTCCTTCTTCACGGCGCTGGGCGACGGCGTGACCAGCGCGCTAATCTCCTTTTTGCGCACGCTGGCGTTTCAGGTGATCGCCATTCTCCTGCTGCCGCTGCTGCTGGGCATCGACGGCATCTGGCTGGCCGTCACCGCCGCCGAGCTGGCGGCTCTGGCCGTGAGCGCAGCCATGCTCCTCACCAAGGACAAGGTGTTCCATTACCGCAAGGTGTAAGCCGTTTATCTATATTCTTTCTATTAAACGCATAAACGCAGAAATTCGACAAATAAACGAATTTCTGCGTTTATTTTTGTCTATCATCTCCATTGAAGCCCGCATATGACCATATTATACTTAATCAAAATAATGTTTTTGTTCGCAAGGAGGTTTTATATGAAACGCAGAAAATTTCTGGTCTCGTTACTGCTGGCACTGCTTATGCTTCCGTTACACGTATTCGCTGAAGAGCCCACCTATGCATTTACTGATGCGGAAGTTCTTGCACGTGGACAGCTGTATTATTCTTCTCTAAACCAGTTTTTCAGCAATGTTGCAAATGATAACGGCAATGCCGCCGAAGTCACCTTGACCGGTGCCATTGGTTTTTGTGACACAGATTACTGGGTTCAAAGCGAGTTTGATGCAAGAGTTGCTCAGGGTACTACATATGGTCCTTGTCTTTATATCGAGTATGTTGTGACCGACCAGAACGGCCACAGTAAAACTGGCTATTCCTATGATTTGCTACCCGTTGGCGGACATTTCAACGAAGGTCTTGCCAAACTCAACTATACAACTGCTGTTAAAAACTTTTCGGGTGGTTCCGGCATCAGCATTTTAGGAAACAACTTTGTCAAAGACTCTCTCAATTACAAAGTTCGCATTGACCTTTCTGATTATGCCGCCAAAGGGTACTCCACTACTAAAACACAGGTCGACGCTGCCCGTGCGGCAAAAGTGGCTTCTATTGTGGAAACACCTGAGCGCTACTACGCCAACCTTGAAAAACTTTTAATGACATTTGATTCCAATACTCAGACAAACGAAGTTATCGTTTGCGTAAAGGGCATCTATACAGATGATGAACTTGCTTCTATCAGCTATACCGATGACAGTAAGATTCAGTACTGGCTGGACTACACTACCGTAAATCTCAACTTGAAACAGGTTCGTGTTAAGAAAGCCTACTCTGTACTTGGCTCTATTACTGTTATCGGCAATGCAAGTGAATATAATAAAATGGCTTTGATTGCAAACGGCAGAAATCCTTCTTACACTGAGATTGCACCCGGTATGTATCGCAATGCGGATGGCTGGACAGTTTTCCGTGTCAATCTGAGCGATTATACCGCCAAAGGCTATGTTTACTGAACTTTAATTTCTTCTAAAGATCCCCTGCTTTCTGCGAAACGGCGAAAAGCGGGGGATTTTTTTGGTGATTCTGGCTCTGCCGCTGGCAGCAAAATCGTGTTAGAATGGACACAGCTTCTTATTCACTGTTTTACGAGGGATCATTATGACATTGTTTTTGACCAGCAGCCCCAGCGGCTGCCCCTTTGAGCCGGGGCCGGATATTCCGGTGCTGGACACGCGCAACCACTTTGTGGCGAACCTGCGGGCCGTCTGGCCGGATCACGCCGTGCTGGGCCTTGCCATTGCGGCAGACCCCTATGCCTACGAGCAGAACGACGAGATGTGCCGGGTGTTTGCCCAGAGCTTTGCGAACGCCCACCTGCCCCTGACGGCGCTCATCCCCTGCGATGCCCGCAATGCCGAGGAGATCGGTTCTCTTCTGCCCCAAAGCGGCTTTGTGATGCTGTGCGGCGGGCACGTACCCACCCAGAACCACTTTTTTGCTCAGCTGGGCCTGCCGGGGCTGTTCCACAACTACCACGGCATCGTGCTGGGCGTGAGTGCCGGCAGCATGAACGCCGCCCACATCGTGTACGCCGCGCCCGAGGAACCGGGCGAAGCCGCCGACCCGCACTACTCCCGCTGGATGAACGGCCTTGGCCTGACCGAGACCCGCATCCTGCCCCACTACCAGTTCATCCGGGATCATGTGCTGGACGGGCAGAAGGTGGAGGACATCGCCCTTGCCGACAGCAAAAAGCGGCATTTTCTCGCTTTGCCGGACGGCTCGTATATCCTGTGCGCCGACGGCAGCGAGGCGCTGTACGGCAGAGGCTGGTACTTTGCGGATGGGATGATGGAAGAGATCAACGAGGATGAGGATGTGCTGCCTTTACGGTAAAGCGCGACAAAAGCGGGGCTTCTACGGCAGCCTTGACGATTAAAATGGCCTCCGCTGCGCTCTGGCCATCATCAGTGGAATTATTATTTTTATTTGCAGTTCCGAAACGCCTGCGGGCGTTTCGGAACTGCTTTTTCACGAAAGGGCTTGTAACGTCAAGCGGGCAGCCCATCCACAGTGCCGCTGTTTCCGCAGGAAACAGGCGCTGCAGATGCCGTTTTCCCTTGCGGCCTCTCTGGTGAAAATGCGACACCGGGCAGCCCGCAGGCTGCCCGGTGTCGCTCAATTTAAAATCATTTTTCCGCTGAATATGCCCAAAGCAACGCGGCGGGCATTTTTGATCGTTCCACGTTCATTTCCGGCGCAGGCAGACATCATTGCGCATACAATGCGCACATCATTCCGCCGCAAGGCGGATAAAGGGCGCTATTGCGTTGGTGTCGCCGTGGCGGACGATGGAGTAGGTGATGTCGCAGTAGGGCTGGATGGCGGTACTCTTTTCCACGGTGGAGATGAGCAGCACCTGCAGCTGCAGGCGGCGGAACAGCTCCATCATGGGGCGGATGCGGTCGCTGGTCATCTTGCTGAAGGCTTCGTCCAGCAGCACAAGACGGATGCTGTTCTCGCTCTTTTCGTAGATCTGCAGCAGACTGGCGCAGATGGCCACATAGAAGGGGGCCTGATTCTCGCCGCCGGAGGAGTCGCGGCTGACGCGGGACAGATACGCCTGCTGGCCGGTGACGCGGTTCGTCACTTTGATGTCATAGTCCAGATAGGTGCGGTAGTCCACATAGTCCGACAGGGTCACGCCGCCGGTGCGGCCCTCCTGCCGGGCGCGGGTGTTCTCGTCCACGTCCGCCATGATCTTTTCCATCAGCTCGTCCACCTGACGCTCATAAGCAGGGTCGGCGGTGGCGGCAAGGTTGTCCAGCGAGTCCCCCTCGGTCATCTGCTGGTTGCCCTTGTCCACGATGACCTGATAGAAGGCCGCCAGCTGCGGGTCGCGGCTGGGTTCCAGCTCAAAGCGGTAGACTTCCTCGCCGTAGGTCAGCTGCTCCATCACCTTGTTCAGCTCCCGGAACTGGCGGCGGGCGTTGAAGATATCGTCCTTCATCCGGAAGAGGATATCCTTGCGGAAGCGGTCCTTGCAGTCCCGCTGTGCCTGCTCCAGCCGGGCGGCGTAGCGTTCCAAGTCGATGCGGACAAGGCTGTCGTGCTGGGCGCGGTACTGCTCCACCCCGGCCAGACCCAACGGATAATCGCAGACATAGTGCTCGTTGTAATCCCTCTGGGCGGGTTCCAGCGTGGAAGTGAGATAAGATCGCAGGGTATCGTCCAGCCTGGTCTGTGCCTTTTCGGCAGTCTGCGCGGCGGCACGGGCCGTGCGCCCGCCCGTCATCAGGCCCTTTTTGCGTTCCTGTGCCAGAGGCTCCAGCAGCGGGTGCTGTGCAAAGAATGCCTCTGCCGCCTCCCTGCTCTGTGCAGCGGTCTCCACGGCCTTGCCCTGCTCCGCCTCACAGGATGCGATCTGCTTTTCGCAGACGCGGATATCGCCGCCCACCTGCTCCACGGCCTTGCGGGCGGTCTCCCATGCGGCTTCCCGGGCTTCTTCCTCGCGGTAGAGCTGCTGCAGCATGGGGTTCTCGCGGCAGTCCGCCAGCTTCTGCTCCTGCGCGGCGTAGTCGGCACGGGCGGCATCCAGCGCGGCCCGGCTGGCCCAGAGTTCAGCCAGCTGTTCCAGCGCATGGCCCCGCAGGACGTTCTGGTACTGGTCGTAGGCAGATTTCAGGGTCTTTTCGGCCTGGGCGGCTTCGCGGCAGCGGTCGGCCTGGGCGGCAAGCTGTGCTTCCAGCGCGTCAGCACGCTCCCTGCGGGCATCCAGACCGATATAGCGCTGGGGCCTGCGCAGGCGTTCCAGCCGGAAGGGATGGTGGCGCAGCAGGTCCCGGGTGGCGCTGTCGGGGAAATGCTCCAGCGTATCGGGGGTGTCGCAGCAGACGATGCGGCGCAGGATGGTGTCCGCATACTGGGCGGCCAGCGGGTTCTCGCTGGTGACCTGAGCGGCAAGGCTGTCGGCGGGGGCCGTCTCTGCATGGCGGTCCGCCTTGCGGATGCCCGGGGTATCCAGCAGGCTGATGGGCCCCACCCGGTCGCCCAGCGCCACAAAGGCGCTCTTGGCGGCGGCGTAGTGGGCAGGCGGCACAAGGATATCGAACCGGCGGTCACCCAGGCAGGCCTCCACACAGTCCTGCCAGCTCTCATCAGCCACGGTCAGCAGCTCACAGAAGATCTTTGCATCCGCTGTCATGCCGCGGCTTTTCAGCTCGGCGTTCACGGCATCCCGCACTTTGGTGGCGGCATCGCCGTGGGGGTTAGACCCACTTGCCGCCGGACACGGCGTTCAACTCGGCCCGCAGGGCCTCCTGCTCTTTTGCCAGATCCGCCGAAGCCTGCCGGGCAGCGAAATACTGCTCCTCCAGCGGCTTTTCGATGCGGGTCCAGGGCCTCGGTCAGGCGGGGAGATGTTCCGCCGTCAGGCGCTGGGGCCAGAGCTCCTTCTCCACCGCAAAAGCCGCTGCGGTTCAGCTGGGTCAGCAGGCCGGTGATGGTATCTGCAGTCGCTTCCAAACTGTTCCTTGTCCGGGCTGCTGCATCCAGCGCGCTCTTTTTCC
>ENA-OQKQ01000231-OQKQ01000231.1-human-gut-metagenome-genome-assembly--contig:-NODE-231-length-21426-cov-5.776938_pt1 | contig 21426 bp, 16 predicted proteins | sample MGYA00242651_ERZ504803 | MGnify/ENA primary metagenome ERZ504803 (study PRJEB26092, sample SAMD00036380) | human gut metagenome | host: Homo sapiens | study: EMG produced TPA metagenomics assembly of...
CAAGCTGAAGTTGTTCCTGGATGCGATATGGAAGAAGTATCCGGGGGCTGAGGTTGTATTTGATGCCAAGAATTCGGTTGCAAAACACAGATGGAACAGAAGAGTGTTCATGGGTAAAAACAAAGGAACGATGCTGCGGGTGAGCATAGATAACTGTACAAGTCTTATGTATGACTGGAACATCAAGTACAAGATACTCTGTGATGAACCGATACTCAGAGAAGCGGATCTTGAGAGAATGTTCTCACACAGTGAGGCGAGAAGGTTCAGACATGCCATAAAGAAGAAGTATGACAAGGTCATACATTTGCGGCTTGGCACGGAACATTTCCTTGATAATATGTAATCAGTGTATGCGGACTAAGCTAAGAAGGAAGAGACAGGTAGAGATATGGACACACAACAGATAAAGAAATTTACCAGAAACTGGTGCATACTGGTTGGATCGGTATGTCTTATTGCTGGAATTGTTATAGGAATATTTATAGGAAGATCGGGAGGATTTACCAACTCCAAGGCATCTCCGGGGCTTTCCTATGAATCGGGATATACGCTCGAGGATACGGAGATAACCAGTCTTATATATGATAATTACTGGAACTATATACCGACAGCGTACATCAATGTCGGAGAACTCGGCCCTGATGCGCTGCTGTACAAGATCAGCGACAAGGTGGAGAGAAACAATCTCGATGTTGAGAAGTTCTACACGGGCGACGATGGATATATGCATTACAGCGATGACAATATAAAGGACACACTGGTGGGTGTGGATCTGTCAACATTCCAGTCAGACATAGACTGGGAGACTCTGGCGAAGAACAAAGACATAGATTTTGTTATGCTCAGAGTGGGTTACAGAGGCTACACGCAGGGCGGGCTGATGCTGGATTCAAGCTTTGAGGACAGCAAGGCGGCCGTTATCAAATACAAAATACCGACAGGGCTTTACTTCTTCACCCAGGCGATAACATATGACGAGGGTGTAGAGGAAGCGAATTTTGTCCTCAAACAGATAGGCAAGATGAACGTCAAGTATCCTATAGTTATCGACTCGGAGCTTATCGGCGACAGTGAGGCGAGAGGCGACAACGCATCGAATGATGAGAGAACGGATGGCATAGTCGGCTTCTGTGAGACGATAAAGGCGGCAGGCTACACGCCGATGATATATGCCAGCAGGAATATGTTTGCACAGTGCCTTGACATGGACAGACTCGGGGATTACGAGCTGTGGCTTGCACATTATGCAAATGTTCCTAATTTCCCATACAAATATACAGGATGGCAGTACACCGAGTCCGGAACCGTTGACGGTATATCCGGAGACGTGGATCTGGATCTCTGGTTCAAATAATAAACCTTGAATAAACGTGTTATCACAGCCCCGGTTGTTACATATTATAAATGGAATAAACAACCGGGGCTGGATGTTTTATATGGCAACAAAAATTATGATAGATGCCGGGCACGGCGGATATGACAACGGTGCATCGTATGAGGGCAGGCTTGAGAAAAGCGATAACCTGAACTTGGCGCTGGCACTTGGGGATGAACTCACCCGCAGGGGATATGATGTGGTATACACCAGAACGGAGGATGTATACGATTCTCCGGTCCGCAAAGCACAGAAGGGAAATGAGAGCGGAGCAGATTATTTTATATCGCTTCACCGCAACTCTGCACCGGAGGCCAACAAGTACAGCGGAGTGCAGACCCTTGTCTACGATAAAAGCGGAGTGAAATACAATCTTGCACAGGAGATCAACAGCGAGCTTGAAAAGCTGGGCTTTCGAAATATAAATGTTGAGGAGAGGCCGGGGCTGGCGGTGCTGCGCCGGACTGAAATGCCCGCAGTGCTCATAGAAACAGGCTTTATCAACAACGATTATGACAATTACCTGTATGATTACAATTTTGAAGCCATAGCAGACGCAATAGCAAATGCTGTGGACGAGACGATCGGCGCGTGAGTCTGGCAATAAACGGATCTGCAGCAGGCTGTGCAAAAAAATAAAACTAATTATTGACATTGTATTTGCGGTGTGTTACATTAAGCAACGATGAACTGCCGAAGACAGTAGTGCCCCAGGGCGTAAGATGTTATATCACTACCGAGAAGATATCGTTATTGAATTAACAATCTACTCTCAGGTCTTAGGGCTTTGAGAGTTTTTTTATATCTTGGAATGTGCAGTCATTAGTAAAATAAGGAGGCGCATTATGGCAAAGGTAGAGTTAAAGAAGCCAATAGTAGAAGAGATCAAGGCAAATCTTGAAGGCGCTGCTACTGCAGTAGTTGTAGACTATCGTGGTCTTACAGTTGAGCAGGATACACAGCTCCGTAAGAATTTAAGAGAAGCTGGTGTTGTATACAAGGTATACAAGAACACAATGGTTAACTTCGCTATCGAGGGAACAGAGTTCGAAGGCCTTAAGGGTTGTTTAGAGGGACCAACTGGTCTTGCAATCTGCAAGGATGACGCTACAGCGGCTGCAAGAGTTCTTGCAGACTTCGCAAAGAATGCCCCAGCTCTTGAGCTTAAGGGCGGCGTTGTAGAAGGTACATTCTACGATGCAGAAGGAATCCAGGTTATTGCAAAGATCCCTTCAAGAGACGCGCTTATTTCCAAGTTCCTTGGAAGTATCCAGTCACCTATCGCAAACTTCGCTCGTGTTATCAAGCAGATCGCAGAGCAGAAGGAGGCTTAATATTAAGCCTGATAGAACATCTGATGTATATATCGGCACTGCCGGGATCATATGCTGTCAGATATTCACCTGTCTATATCATGGACAAAGGGTATCCGCATGATACGAGAATGATGTGTGGATGCATTACAAAATAACAAATTATATTATATGGAGGAAAAACATAATGACAACTCAGGAAATTATTGAAGTAATCAAAGGTTTATCAGTATTAGAGTTAAACGACTTAGTTAAGGCTTGTGAAGAGGAGTTCGGCGTATCAGCAGCAGCAGGTGTTGTAGTTGCAGCAGCAGGTGCAGACGGTGCAGCAGCAGCCGAGGAGAAGGATTCATTCAACGTAGAGCTTACAGAGGTTGGTCCTAACAAGGTTAAGGTTATCAAGGTTGTTCGTGAGCTTACAGGCTTAGGTCTTAAGGAAGCTAAGGACGCTGTAGATGGTGCTCCAAAGGTAATCAAGGAGGACGCTACTAAGGAAGAGGCTGAGGAAGCTAAGACAAAGCTCGAGGCTGAGGGCGCTAAGGTTACATTAAAGTAATTTGATCCTTATTTTATTATCAGACTTTATTCGGCCTGGCGGAGATGGATCTCATCCCGCCGGGCCGGTTTTTCTATACATCTTTTCTCAATTAATAAAAAAATCTAAAAAAATTCCAAAATATAGTTGACAAATATTGCATTTGCTGTTAGGATAGTAAACTGTCACTATTATGGCTTCGTGTGCATACGCATCATAATATGGTGATAAATGGCTTTAAAACACTTATTTAAACTAAGGTTTGTCTTAAAAAGCATAAAAATAAATTCCAAGGGGTGAATGTGTCGATGGAAAAGAACAGAATTAGTCCTGTCAAGTCTGGAAAAGGCTACAGAATGAGCTACGCTAAGCAGAAGGACGTCCTGGAGATGCCTAACTTCATAGAGGTTCAGAAGAATTCATACAACTGGTTCTTAACTGACGGTCTGAAGGAAGCATTCAGGGATATTTCTCCTATCACTGATTACTCTGGACAGTATAGTCTTGAGTTCGTAGATTTTCAGTTCTGTAAAGATGACTTGAAGTACAGTATCGAGGAATGCAAGGAGAGAGATGCAACATATGCGGCGCCTCTCAGAGTCAAGGTCAGACTCAGAGTCGGAGATGCTAAGGAGATGTCAGATCATGAGATATTCATGGGTGATCTTCCTCTTATGACAGAGACAGGAACATTCGTTATCAATGGTGCAGAGCGAGTTATAGTAAGCCAGTTAGTGCGTTCACCTGGTATTTACTATGATATAACACATGATAAGGTTGGTAAGAAGCTGTATGCATGTACAGTAATTCCTAACAGAGGTGCATGGCTGGAGTATGAGACAGATTCCAACGATGTATTCTATGTTCGTGTGGATAGAACCAGAAAGGTACCTGTGACTGTTCTTATCCGTGCACTTGGTCTTGGAACAGATCAGGAGATCATAGATTTATTTGGCGAGGAGCCAAAGATCATGGAGAGTCTTAACAAGGATCCTGCAAAGTCATATGCAGAGGGCGTGGTAGAGCTTTACAAGAAGATCAGACCGGACGAGCCTTCAGTAGTTGAGAATGCAGAGAGCCTTATTAATGCTATGTTCTTTGATGCGAGAAGATACGATCTTGCAAAGGTTGGACGTTACAAGTTCAACAAGAAGCTTGCTCTCAAGGCTCGTATAGCAGGACATGTCCTTGCTGAGGATGCTATCGATCCTAGCACAGGAGAGGTTATCGCTGAAGCTGGAACAACAGTATCAGAGGAGCTTGCAGACACAATTCAGGATGCAGCAGTTCCTTATGTTATGATCCAGACAGAGGAGAGAAACGTTAAGGTTCTTTCTAATATGATGGTCAACATTGCCAACTATGTGGATTTTGATCCTGCTGAGCTTGGCATTGTGGAGAGAGTATATTATCCGGTTCTCGAGGGACTCCTCGAGGAGTATGGCGATGATACAGAGAAGCTCAAGGCTGCCATAGAGAGAGACATGTCAGACCTCGTACCAAAGCATATTACAAAGGAAGACATATTTGCTTCCATAAATTACAACATTCACCTCGAGTATGGCATTGGTAATGACGATGACATCGACCATCTGGGCAACAGACGTATCAGAGCGGTTGGAGAGCTTCTTCAGAACCAGTATAGAATCGGTCTTTCAAGACTTGAGAGAGTTGTAAGAGAGAGAATGACAACACAGGATGCTGAGTCTATCACACCTCAGTCCCTTATCAATATCAAGCCTGTAACGGCTGCTGTTAAGGAGTTCTTCGGAAGTTCACAGTTGTCACAGTTTATGGATCAGAATAACCCTCTGTCAGAGCTGACTCATAAGAGAAGACTTTCAGCCCTTGGCCCTGGTGGACTTTCACGAGACAGAGCCGGATTCGAGGTCCGAGATGTACACTACACACACTACGGTAGAATGTGTCCTATCGAGACCCCTGAGGGTCCTAACATCGGACTTATCAACTCACTGGCTACATATGCGCGTATCAACGAGTATGGTTTCGTTGAGGCTCCATATAGAAAGCTTGATAAGACAGATCCTTCTAACCCTGTTGTTACAGATGAGGTTGTTTACCTTACAGCAGACGAGGAGGACAGATACAGAGTAGTACAGGCTAATGAGCCTATAGATGAGAATGGACACTTTGTCAAGAACAATGTATCAGGAAGATTCAGAGCTGATACAACCGAGTTCCCTAAGTCAAAGGTTGATCTCATGGATGTATCACCTAAGATGGTATTCTCAGTTGCTACATCGATGATCCCATTCCTTCAGAACGATGATGCTAACCGTGCCCTCATGGGATCAAACATGCAGCGTCAGGCGGTTCCTCTTATGATGACAGAGTCAGCAGTGGTTGGAACAGGTATGGAGGCAAAGGCTGCTGTAGATTCAGGTGTCTGCGTCGTTGCCAAGAGAGACGGTGTTGTAGAATATTCAAACAGCACAGAGGTCTGTGTAAGAGCAGATGAGGATGGAACAAAGGATGTATATCACATCATCAAGTTTGCACGAAGCAACCAGGGTAACTGTATGAACCAGAGACCTATCGTGTTCAAGGGTGACCACGTAAAGGCTGGAGAGGTTATCGCAGATGGCCCTTCAACATCTGGCGGAGAGATCGCACTTGGTAAGAACCCACTGATCGGTTTCATGACATGGGAAGGTTACAACTACGAGGATGCGGTTCTTCTCAGCGAGAGACTTGTACAGGATGATGTATACACATCAATTCATATAGAGAAATACGAGTGTGAGGCTCGTGATACTAAGCTTGGTAAGGAGGAGATCACAAGAGATCTTGCAGGTCTGTCAAATGATGTCCTCAAGGATCTTGATGAGAATGGTATCATCAGAATCGGCGCAGAGGTTCGTGCCGGTGATATCCTCGTTGGAAAGGTTACTCCAAAGGGAGAGACTGAGCTGACAGCAGAGGAGAGACTTCTTCGTGCCATCTTCGGTGAGAAGGCAAGAGAGGTAAGAGATACATCACTGAAGGTTCCACACGGAGCATTCGGTATTGTTATAGATGCAAAGGTATTTACACGTGCTGATGGAGACGATCTTCCGGCAGGCGTAGACAAGAAGGTCAGAGTATATATAGCACAGAAGAGAAAGATCCAGGTCGGAGATAAGATGGCTGGTCGTCATGGTAACAAGGGTGTAGTTTCACGAGTGCTCCCTGTTGAGGATATGCCATTCCTTCCAAACGGACGTCCTCTTGATATCGTGCTTAACCCACTGGGCGTTCCTTCACGAATGAACATCGGACAGGTCCTCGAGATCCATCTCGGACTTGCTTCACAGGTTCTTGGATTCAAGGTATCCACTCCTGTATTCAATGGTGCTACAGAGTTTGACATCATGGATACACTGGAGATGGCCAATGACTATGCAAATGGTACATGGGAAGACTTCGAGGCTAAGTACAAGGATACAGTAAAGCCTGAGGTTATGGATTACCTCTACACGAACAGAGACCACAGAGCAGAGTGGAAGGGCGTGCCTATCAACAGAACAGGTAAGGTTCAGCTCCGTGATGGTAGAACAGGTGAGAACTTTGATGCCCCTGTAACTATCGGTTACATGCATTACCTCAAGCTGCACCATCTGGTTGATGATAAGATCCATGCTCGTTCAACCGGTCCATACTCACTGGTAACACAGCAGCCACTGGGTGGTAAAGCTCAGTTCGGTGGACAGCGTTTCGGAGAGATGGAGGTTTGGGCTCTTGAGGCTTATGGTGCTTCATACACACTGCAGGAGATTCTGACAGTTAAGTCTGATGATGTTGTAGGACGTGTTAAGACATATGAGGCTATTATCAAGGGCGACAATATACCAGCACCTGGTGTGCCTGAGTCATTCAAGGTACTTCTCAAGGAGTTCCAGGCTCTCGGACTTGATGTAAGAGTCGTAAGAGAGGAAGAGGACGAGGAAGGCAACAAGAAGATGGTTGAAGTTGATCTCAGCGAGACCATGGAAGCTTATGATTACAACACAAGTATCAAGAGACTTCTCAGCGACAGATCATCAGACAGAGACGATGATATGGATGAGAGCGATGCACCTGAGGTGTTCAGAGGCGATGACGCAGATGAGCTTCAGGCAAGCGGATTCTCAGAGGTTGATGAGAACGGCGATATAAGTGATATGGAAGACCTCGGCGATTCAGATTATATGGATAATAATGAGGAAGAATAAGAAAGGAGCTTTGTAAGATGCCAGAATACAATGTAGACAATGCAGAACAGGAAAAGTCATTGAACTTTGACGCAATAAAAATCGGACTTGCATCTCCTGAAAAGATAAGAGAATGGTCACATGGTGAGGTAAAGCGCCCTGAGACTATCAACTATAGAACACTTAAGCCTGAGAAGGACGGTCTGTTCTGTGAGAGAATATTTGGACCACAGAAGGACTGGGAGTGTAATTGTGGTAAGTACAAGAAGATCAGATTCAAGGGAATCGTGTGTGATAAGTGTGGAGTTGAGGTAACAAAGTCCAACGTTCGTAGAGAGCGTATGGGACATATTGAGCTCGCTGCTCCTGTATCACATATATGGTACTTCAAGGGAATCCCTAGCCGTATGGGACTGATCCTTGATATATCACCAAGAGTGCTTGAGAAGGTACTGTACTTCTCATCATATATAGTAACAGATCCAAAGGATACTCCGCTTGCTTACAAGCAGATCCTCAACGAGCAGGAGTTCAGAGAGGCAGAGAAGGAGTATGGTTACGGTTCATTCGTTGCAGAGATGGGCGCAGAGGCTATACAGAAGCTTCTCAAGGCAATAGACCTTGATGCCGAGAGCGCAGAGCTTAAGAAAGAGCTTGAGACATGCAGCGGCCAGAAGCGTACAAGGATCATCAAGAGACTTGAGGTAATGGAGGCATTCAGAACATCAGAGAACAGACCTGAGTGGATGATCATGAATGTAATACCTGTTATCCCACCAGATATCAGACCTATGGTACAGCTTGAAGGTGGAAGATTTGCAACATCAGATCTCAACGATCTGTACAGAAGAATCATCAACAGAAATAATCGTCTCCGCAGACTCCTTGATCTCGGTGCTCCTGAGATCATCGTGAGAAATGAGAAGAGAATGCTTCAGGAGGCAGTTGATGCACTTATAGATAACGGTAGACGTGGACGTGCGGTAACAGGCCCTGGTAACAGAGCACTGAAGTCACTTTCAGAGATGCTGAAAGGTAAGCAGGGACGTTTCCGTCAGAACCTTCTTGGTAAGCGAGTTGACTACTCAGGACGTTCAGTTATCGTAGTTGGACCAGAGCTTAAGATTTACCAGTGCGGTCTCCCTAAGGAGATGGCTATCGAGCTGTTCAAGCCATTTGTTATGAAGGAGCTTACAGCTACAGGTAAGGCAAACAATATCAAGCAGGCAAAGAAGATGGTAGAGAAGCTTGAGCCACAGGTTTGGGACATTCTTGAGGATGTCATCAAGGAGCATCCGGTTATGCTTAACCGTGCCCCTACACTTCACAGACTTGGAATCCAGGCATTTGAGCCAGTGCTTGTAGGCGGTAAGGCTATAAAGCTTCACCCACTCGTATGTACAGCCTTCAATGCCGATTTCGATGGAGATCAGATGGCTGTCCATCTTCCACTTACAGTAGAGGCACAGGCTGAGTGTAGATTCCTTCTGCTTTCACCTAACAACCTGCTGAAGCCATCAGATGGTGCGCCTGTTGCCGTTCCTTCACAGGATATGGTACTTGGTATCTACTATCTGACAATGGAAAAGGAAGGCGAGATCGGAGAGGGAAGATATTTTAAGTCCAAGAATGAGGCAATACTTGCATATGAGAATGGTGGAATTACACTTCACACCAAGATCCATGTAAGAAGAACCGGTGAGTTCGAGGGCGAGGAAGTTACAGGTGTTATCGATACAACACTTGGAAAGCTCCTCTTCAATGAGATCATTCCACAGGATCTCGGATATGTAGACAGAACTGTTCGTGAGAACGCTCTGAAGCTTGAGATAGATTTCCATGTAGGAAAGAAGCAGCTCAAGCCAATCCTTGACAAGTGTATCAATACACACGGTGCAACAAAGACTGCAGAGGTTCTTGATGATGTCAAGGCAATAGGATATAAGTATTCAACAAGAAGTGCTATATCAGTATCTATTTCAGATATGAAGGTGCCTGATGAGAAGAAGGATATCCTTGAGGATGCACAGAAGCTCGTTGACCAGATCACCAAGAAGTTCAGACGTGGTCTTGTATCAGACGAGGAGAGATATCAGGCAGTAGTTAAGATCTGGGAGAAGGCAGATAAGCATCTGCAGGATCTCCTGTTCGCAGGTCTTGATAAATATAACAATATATTCATGATGGCTGATTCTGGAGCCCGTGGTTCTAATCAGCAGATCAAGCAGCTTGCAGGTATGCGAGGACTGATGGCAGATACAACAGGTAAGACCATTGAGCTCCCAATCAAGTCTAACTTCCGAGAGGGACTTGACGTTCTGGAGTATTTCATTTCGGCGCATGGTGCTCGTAAGGGTCTGTCAGATACAGCTCTTCGTACAGCCGATTCAGGATACCTGACAAGACGACTTGTAGATGTATCACAGGATCTTATAATCAGAGAGCCTGATTGTAGTATAGGAAGAGATTCAATTCCGGGTATGGTCATTGAGGCCTTCAGAGAGGGCAAGGAAATGATCGAGGAGTTTCAGGAGAGAATCACAGGACGTTACCTTGCAGAGTCTGTATATGATGCAGAGGGCAACATGCTTGTCAAGATAAATCATATGGTAACTCCTAAGAGAGCTGAGCTCATTGTTAAGAAGGGTGTCGATGCCAACGGCGTTCCATTCACCGTTAAGGATGACGATGGAAACGAAGTTGTAAGATCAGATGCAAAGCTTAAGATCAGAACAGTCCTCACATGTAAGTCACACCTCGGTGTGTGTGCAAAGTGCTACGGTGCGAACATGGCAACAGGAATGCCTGTACAGGTTGGTGAGTCAGTTGGAATTATCGCTGCACAGTCAATTGGTGAGCCTGGTACACAGCTTACAATGAGAACATTCCATACAGGTGGTGTTGCCGGTGGCGATATCACACAGGGTCTTCCAAGAGTTGAGGAGCTTTTCGAGGCCAGAAAGCCAAAGGGACTTGCAATCATTGCAGAGTTTGGCGGAAAGGTACAGCTCCGTGACAACAAGAAGAAGAGAGAGGTTGTCATAACAAACGATGAGACAGGTGAGTCAAAGGCATATCTTATTCCTTATGGTTCACGTATCAGAGTTCTTGATGATCAGGTACTTGAGGCTGGTGATGAACTTACAGAGGGATCAGTTAATCCACATGATATCCTTAAGATAAAGGGTGTTCGTGCAGTTCAGGATTACATGCTCCGTGAGGTTCAGAAGGTTTACAGACTTCAGGGTGTTGATATCAATGATAAGCACATTGAGATCATCGTAAGACAGATGCTTAAGAAGATCATAATTGATGAGCCGGGAGATTCAGATTATCTTCCAGGAACACAGGCAGATCTGCTTGAGTTTGAAGATACAAATGAGAAGCTTATCGCAGAGGGCAAGGAGCCTGCAACTGGAACACAGATAATGCTTGGTATAACAAAGGCATCACTTGCAACTGATTCATTTATGTCGGCTGCATCATTCCAGGAGACAACAAAGGTTCTTACAGATGCTGCGATTAAGAGTAAGGTTGATCCGCTTATCGGACTTAAGGAAAACGTTATCATCGGAAAGCTTATACCTGCTGGTACAGGAATGAAGAGATATCGTTCAGTAAAGCTTGACACTGATATGGAAGAGCTTAACTTCTTTGATGAAGATGAGGATACAGATGATTACGAAGAGTTAGAGAATGTAAATTCAGAGGAGATCGTATTTGAGACCCTCGATACAGCCGGAGATGCTGACGAAGAGTAATCACTCATTTGCTTGGATGTATATAAAAAAGTAGTGGCTGCGAAGCTGCTCGACATGAAGGATATAAGGGGAATCCGGGATATGTCAATTTCTCATAAAGGTATTCAGATATACCTGTGAGAAATAGGATATGCCGGATTTCTTTTTGGAAATATTTAGTAAGAAAGAAATGGAATAATATGGCTGCTGTAAAGAAAATCAATAAAGAAGGTATATTAGAAGCGGCGTATAACCTTGCCAGAAGAGAAGGAATTGCCGCAATAACAGCAAGAAAACTGGCAAAAGAGATTTCCTGTTCAACACAACCAATATATGAGAATTTTGTTGATATGGGAGCCGTTATAGAGATTACAACAGAGCGTATAAATGAGGTTTACGGTTCCCTGAAGACAAGTCTGTGTAAGAAAGAGAATGCGGATTATGTCAGCCAGACCACTATTGTCTGTGAGTTTGCAGACAGTGAGAGGGTGTTGTTCAGACAGCTCGTTGCAGACAATGACTCGGGACATGGACTGTTTAAGGATACCAGGACAGAGAAGATGTTAGTTGAGACACTTCACTGTGATGAGATTGTTGCAGATCAGATAAATGAGGAAATGCACAAATATATAATGGGACAGGCGTTTCTTGTAAATGAAGGTTATACAGAATTTGATCAAGCCAGACTGGCAATGGAAACAGAGAGAGTCTTTGAGTTCGTTAAGAAAATATTTGTCAAATAAATGCTTGACAGAGAAAATACTCGACTATATAATGATAAAGCATGCGTAAAAACATGCTTTATCATTTTTAATTTATATACAGGAGGTGAAAACATGCCAACATTTAACCAGTTAGTTAGAAAAGGAAGACAGACAGTAGAGAAGAAGTCAACTGCACCAGCTCTTCAGAGAAGTTTCAACTCACTTAAGAAGAAGCCAGTAGAGACAAGCTCACCACAGAAGAGAGGAGTTTGTACAGCAGTTAAGACAGCTACTCCTAAGAAGCCTAACTCAGCTCTTAGAAAGATCGCCAGAGTACGTCTTTCAAACGGAATCGAAGTAACAAGTTATATCCCAGGTGAGGGTCATAACCTTCAGGAGCATAGCGTTGTACTTATCCGTGGTGGAAGAGTAAAGGACTTACCTGGTACAAGATACCATATCATCAGAGGTACTCTTGATACAGCAGGTGTAGCAAAGAGACGTCAGGCTCGTTCAAAGTATGGTGCAAAGCGTCCTAAGGATGCAAAATAAAACATGCTAGAACACAATTCTAATTTGTGCTGGTAAGGTCATGTTTTTATATAGATAATAATTCAGATAGAAACAGTTAAGACAGATAACAGCACGAACACATTCCATAATTATAGAGAGAATGTGAGTACCGAAGATTTAATAAATAATTAAGGAGGGAAGAACCGTGCCACGTAAAGGACATATCGCAAAGAGAGACGTATTAGCGGATCCAATTTACAACAATAAGGTCGTTACAAAGCTTATCAACAACATTATGTTAGATGGTAAGAAGGGTGTAGCACAGAAGATCGTCTACGGTGCATTTGATCGTATCGCAGAAGAGACTGGTAAGCCTGCATTAGAGGTATTCGAAGAGGCTATGAACAACATCATGCCACTCCTCGAGGTTAAGGCTAGACGTATCGGTGGTGCAACATACCAGGTACCTATCGATGTAAGACCTGACAGAAGACAGGCTCTCGGACTTCGTTGGTTAACAGCTTTCTCACGTGCAAGAAGTGAGAAGACTATGGAAGAAAGACTTGCGAAGGAGATCATGGATGCAGCTAACAACACAGGTGCATCTGTAAAGAGAAAAGAAGACATGCACAAGATGGCAGAGGCAAACAAGGCATTCGCTCACTACAGATTCTAATTGTCTGTGTGAGAATGCATTTGTATGCATGCTTATGTGTATATGGGACACAATAGATGTGTTACGAAAAATAGCAAAAGGAGGACAATCCGTTGGCTGGAAGAGAATATCCATTGGACAGAACAAGAAACATTGGTATTATGGCTCATATCGATGCAGGTAAGACAACTCTTACAGAGCGTATCTTATACTATACTGGTGTTAACTATAAGATTGGTGATACTCATGACGGTACAGCTACCATGGACTGGATGGAGCAGGAGCAGGAGAGAGGTATAACAATTACTTCAGCTGCTACAACATGTCACTGGACACTTGAGGATCATCACAAACCAAAGGCTGGCGCGTTAGAGCACAGAATCAACATCATCGATACTCCGGGACACGTTGACTTCACTGTTGAGGTTGAGCGTTCACTTCGTGTACTTGACGGAGCTGTAGGTGTATTCGATGCTAAGGCTGGTGTAGAGCCTCAGTCAGAGAACGTATGGCGTCAGGCTGACACATACAATGTACCTCGTATGGCATTCATCAACAAGATGGATAAAATGGGTGCAGACTTTTTCTACTCAGTTCAGACAATCATTGATCGTCTGGGCAAGAATGCAATTCCAGTACAGATCCCTATCGGAAAAGAGTCAGACTTCATCGGTCTGATCGATCTGTTCGAGATGGAAGCATACTACTACAAAGATGATAAGGGCGAGGACATCGAGATCACAACTATCCCTGATGACCTTAAGGAGCTTGCAGACAAGTGGCATGAGAACCTTGTCGAGAAGATCTGCGAGTTAGATGACGACTTAATGATGATGTACCTTGAGGGCGAGGAGCCATCAATCGATGAGATGAAGAAGGTTCTTCGTAGAGCAACTATCGCATGTGAGGCAGTTCCTGTATTCCTTGGTTCAGCTTACAAGAACAAGGGTGTTCAGAAGATGCTTGACGGTGTTATCGAGTACATGCCGGCACCAACAGATATCCCTGATATCACAGGTGTTGATCCAGACGGTAACGAGGTTGTTCGTCATTCATCAGATGATGAGCCATTCTCAGCTCTTGCATTCAAAATCATGACAGATCCATTCGTTGGAAAGCTTGCATTCTTCAGAGTTTACTCAGGTACACTGAACTCAGGTTCATATGTACTGAATGCAACAAAGGATAAGAAGGAGCGTGTAGGACGTATCGTACAGATGCATGCCAACGCTCGTAAAGAGATTGATAAGGTTTACTCAGGAGATATCGCAGCTGCTGTAGGTTTCAAGCTTACAACTACAGGTGACACAATCTGTGATGAGCAGCATCCAGTTATCCTTGAGTCAATGGAATTCCCAGAGCCAGTTATCGAGCTTGCTATCGAGCCTAAGACCAAGAATGATCAGGGTAAGATGGGTGAGGCACTCGCAAAGCTTGCTGAGGAGGATCCTACATTCAAGGCTCATACAGACAAAGAGACAGGACAGACAATTATTGCCGGAATGGGTGAGCTTCACCTTGAGGTTATCGTTGATCGTCTTCTCCGTGAGTTCAAGGTTGAGGCAAACGTTGGTGCACCTCAGGTTGCTTACAAGGAGACATTCACAAAGCCAGTTGATATCGACAGCAAGTATGCTAAGCAGTCAGGTGGTCGTGGACAGTACGGTCATTGTAAGGTTAAGTTCGAGCCTATGGATCCTAACGGTGAGGAGACATTCAAGTTCGAGTCAACAGTTGTCGGTGGTGCTATTCCTAAGGAGTACATCCCAGCAGTTGGAGAGGGTATCGAAGAGGCAGCTAAGGCTGGTATCCTTGGCGGCTACCCAGTACTTGGTGTTTATGCTAACGTATACGATGGATCATACCATGAGGTCGATTCATCAGAGATGGCATTCCACATCGCTGGTTCTATGGCATTCAAGGAGGCTATGGCTAAGGCTGACCCAGTTCTTCTTGAGCCTATCATGAAGGTTGAGGTTACAATGCCTGAGGAGTACCTCGGTGATGTAATCGGAAGCTTAAATGCTAAGAGAGGCCAGATCGAGGGTATGGATGATATCGGCGGTGGTAAGATCGTCAGAGCATTCGTTCCACTTGCAGAGATGTTCGGATACTCAACAGAGCTTCGTTCATCAACACAGGGTCGTGGTAACTACTCAATGTTCTTTGAGAAGTACGCTCAGTGTCCAAAGAGCATTCAGGAGAAGGTTATCGCAGAGCATTCTAAGTAAGATATTTGACGAAAGACATTTTCCTGGTCTTTCAGGTCATATAAATAAAAAATTATATATGCTGGCAGGTTAAAGATTACATATCGTTAGCCTGCTGGTATAAAGAGATAAAAAATGGTTGAAAATCTCTAGTATTTTCTATATAATGATTTTTAGCCGAGTAACCCGCGTGGGGTATAATTTTTAAGGAGGATTTTATATCATGGCAAAGGAAAAGTTTAATAGAAGTAAGCCACATTGTAACATCGGTACAATCGGACACGTAGATCACGGTAAGACTACTCTTACAGCTGCTATCACAAAGGTTCTTTCAGAGAGAGTTGCTGGTAACACAGCTACAGATTTCGAGAACATTGATAAGGCTCCAGAGGAGAGAGAAAGAGGTATCACTATCTCTACAGCTCACGTTGAGTACGAGACAGAGAAGAGACATTACGCACACGTTGACTGTCCAGGACATGCTGACTACGTTAAGAACATGATCACTGGTGCAGCTCAGATGGATGGTGCTATCCTTGTTGTTGCTGCTACTGATGGTGTTATGGCTCAGACAAAGGAGCATATCCTTCTTTCACGTCAGGTTGGTGTTCCTTACATCGTTGTATTCCTTAACAAGTGTGATATGGTAGACGATGAGGAGCTTATCGAGCTCGTTGAGATGGAAGTTACAGAGCAGCTTGAGGAGTACGGATTCAATGATTGTCCTATCGTTAAGGGTTCAGCTCTTAAGGCTCTTGAGGATCCAATGGGACCTTGGGGAGACAAGATCATGGAGCTTATGGATACAATTGATTCATATATTCCAGATCCACAGAGAGATACAGATAAGCCATTCATCATGCCTGTAGAGGACGTATTCACAATCACAGGTCGTGGTACAGTTGCTACTGGTAGAGTAGAGGCTGGTGTAATTCACCTCAATGATGAAGTTGAGATCGTTGGTATCAAGCCAGAGATCCAGAAGACAACAGTAACAGGTATCGAGATGTTCAGAAAGCTCCTTGACGAAGGTCAGGCTGGTGATAACATCGGTGCCCTTCTTCGTGGTATCAAGAGAGAGGATATCGTAAGAGGACAGGTTCTTTGTAAGCCAGGTTCAATTACATGTCATACAAAGTTCACAGCACAGGTTTACGTTCTGACAAAGGACGAGGGTGGTCGTCATACACCATTCTTCAACAACTATCGTCCACAGTTCTACTTCAGAACAACAGACGTTACAGGTGTATGTAACCTTCCAGCTGGTACAGAGATGTGCATGCCTGGTGATAACGTAGAGATGACAATCGAGCTCATCCACCCAATCGCTATGAGCCAGGGTCTTACATTCGCTATCCGTGAGGGTGGTAGAACTGTAGGTTCAGGAAGAGTTGCATCTATCATCGAGTAATCTTTGATAAACCGCATAAATAAAGGATTTTCAGACCTTCGAGGGTTCGCCCTCGGAGGTCTTTTTTTCTGCTTGAAAATGGGTTTTGACCTCATATTTAGCTGAAAATAGCCAATTCCCGCATCATGTCCTGTAAAAAACACCCGAAAAACACTATTCTGTCAATGAATGTGTCAAGTTTTTAGCAAAAGCTTGACATGTAGCATCAGCCCTTGCCGAAGGCAACTTAAAATGGGCTGATGTTCAATAGAAAGGAGGCAACAGATATGGATCAGAAAAAGTTCGGTTCATTCCTAAGAGAACTGAGAAAGGAAAAACAGTTTACCCAGGAACAACTTGCAGAGTGGTTTGGAGTAACAAGCCGCAGTGTGTCAAGGTGGGAGACAGGCAGCAATATGCCGGATCTCAGTATTTTGGTGGAGCTGGCAGATTTCTATGATGTTGATATCAGGGATATCATTGATGGAGAAAGAAAGGGTGAGGACGTGAATAAGGAAGAGAAAGAGCGATTGCAGCTTGTAGCGGATTATGCAGAAAATGAGAAGAATACATTGCTGATGAGATTGCGTATAATCAGCATAGTGGGATTGGTTTCGCTCATTGCAGGACTGACGATGATGGTGATCAGCAGAGATAACAATCTTCCAGTCTATGATTATTTGATGGGGACGCTTATGGGAGTTGCTATAGGTGCGTTGCTGGTTGCGGTGTTCTATTCAACCGGAGTTTTAGAAAACATGAGGAAGCGGAAAAGAACGCTTATGAAAGTGCTTTTGGTAATAAGCATATTATTCCTGCTTGGAACATTCATCGCGGCAATCATAGCATCGTTATGATATAATGAGCATTGCGACGGTTGAGCTTGCGCAAACTAAATGTAATATGCTATAATTTTTAAGGATGCAATGTGGACGATCAGTTTGTGGCATCCACATGAGCACAGATATTTTACGTGAGATATAGTAAATATGAATAGTGCAATCATTTTTTATGACGAAAGAATTACAATTATATATGTATAAGCCCATAATATGGTTGGGCGTATCTACCAGCTACCGATAATAGTTGACTACGACATGGATTGCCGTGGTCAACTATATTTTTAGTGTAAAAACTATGTGTGTGGATACAGAGTATGGATAGGGTTTTACAAAAAACTATAAAATGATTTTGGAGGGTGCGCGTATGAGGTATGACGTGATAATTATTGGAGCAGGACCAGGAGGAATATTTTCTGCATATGAGCTGACAAAGCAGGCTCCGGATCTCAAGGTTGCAGTGTTTAGAGGCTGGACATGAGCTTAAGAGAAGAAAATGTCCGATAGACGGCACAAAGATCAAGAGCTGCGTGGGATGTGATAGCTGCTCGATCATGAGCGGATTTGGCGGTGCAGGTGCATTTTCCGATGGAAAGTACAATATCACAAATGACTTTGGCGGAAGTCTGTATGAGTACATCGGCAAGAACGAGGCCATAGACCTCATGAAGTATGTGGATGATATCAATATGGAGTACGGCGGAGAGGGTACGAAGCTTTATTCCACTGCCGGCACAAGATTCAAGACAGTGTGTCTGCAGAACAGACTTCATTTGCTGGATGCCTCGGTCAGACATCTTGGCACGGACATCAACTATATAGTTCTAGAGAATCTGTATGCATATCTTCAGGACAAGGTGGATTTCTATTTTGACACTCCTATACAAACGGTGGAAAAGATGGAGGATGGAACATATAGTGTATGCTGCAAGAAAGGTATATTTTTCTGTGACAAATGTATCATATCCGTGGGAAGAAGCGGAAGTAAGTGGATGGAGACAGTGTGCAAGGACCTTAATGTGCCTACAAAATCTAACAGAGTAGATATAGGAGTCAGAGTAGAGCTTCCTGCAGCTATATTTGCACATTTGACGGATGAGCTATATGAGAGCAAGATAGTATACAGAACGGAGAAGTATGGAGACAAGGTGCGAACTTTCTGCATGAACCCAAGGGGTGCCGTGGTTACTGAGAATACTAATGGAATCATAACGGTAAATGGCCACAGTTATGAGGATCCTGCAAAACAGACGGATAATACAAACTTTGCGCTCCTTGTGGCAAAGCATTTTTCAGAGCCGTTCAAGGACTCCAACGGGTACGGCGAGAGCATAGCGAAACTCAGCAACATGCTGGGCGGCGGAGTAATAGTGCAGAGATTTGGCGACCTCATAAGGGGACAGCGCTCCACCCAGAGCAGGATAGAGGAAGCGTTCATCACACCTACGCTCAATGCCACACCGGGAGATCTGAGCCTTGTCCTTCCAAAGAGAATTCTGGATGGAATAATCGAGATGATCTACGCTCTTGATAAGATAGCCCCAGGAACGGCAAATGAAGATACACTGTTGTATGGAGTTGAGGTCAAATTCTACAACATGGAGGTTGAAGTAGATGATAAGCTTGAGACAAGATACAAGGGGCTGTATATCATAGGAGATGGCAGCGGAATAACACACTCCCTTTCGCACGCATCTGCAAGCGGTGTATACGTAGCAAGAAATATTGCACATGGCGAATAAAACGAATAGATATTTATATAGAAGAAAGTCATTCAAAACAGAGTATCGTGATAGGGGTTCCAGATACTCTGTTTTTATTTGATAAATGAGTTTCAAGTGAAAATACATTTGTTTGACTGGATGGGAGAAGAATGGTAGAGTTGTAAATGGCATGAAAATAGATTTAAAGTCTGCAACAAATATGAAAACAAATTTAACTAAGAAAACTATTAGTGGCATTGTATAGAAGACACTATATGATGGATTATTTTCGAAAGAAGAAAGGAAATAGGAAAATATAGAGGGATCAGTTATAAATCAGATATGCGCATCTATGGATTCATTCTTTGATACAGAAAAGAAAATAGGCGATTATATCGTTAGGAATCCCAAGAAGGTTGTGGATATGACAGTCGGGGAGCTGGCAAAGGAGTGCGGTGTCAGCGAGGCCTCGGTGTCGAGATTCTGCAAACGAATAGAGCTGAAGGGATTTCACCATCTCAAGATATCGCTGGCGAGAGAACTCGTGGATGCCAAGGATGACGGAGAGATATCTGGACATATATCTGTGGATGATATGGAAGGTTCTCTGAGAGGAATACTGTCGAATAAAAGTGTATATACAATCCAAATACATAATTATATATGGAGGAAACAGACATGAAAGATATCAAATGGGCAGTTCTCGGAACAGGAGTTATTGCAAATGAGATGGCAGTGGCACTCAAAAAGAATGGCAGGAACATTTATGCGGTTGGTAACAGGACGTATGACAAAGCGGTGGCATTTGCTGAGAAGTATGGCATAGGTAAGGTTTATTCAGACTACAATGAGATGTTCACGGATCCGGAAGTGGACGTGATATATATAACGACTCCGCACAATACACACATACAGTTTATGCGAAGAGCGATAGAGAATGGAAAACATATACTTGTGGAAAAATCTATAACATTGAACAGCGATGAGCTTGAAGATATGCTGGAACTGGCGGAGCAGCACAATGTGATCATAGGAGAGGCGATGACTATTTATCATATGCCTATTTACAGAAAACTTAAGGAGCTACTGGACTCGGGCGCACTTGGTAAAGTCAATCTCATAACCATGAATTTTGGAAGCTTCAAAGACTATGATATGAACAATCGATTCTTCAACAGAAACCTTGCGGGAGGGGCAATGCTGGATATAGGTGTGTATGCCCTGTCATTTATAAGGTGGTTCATGGACTCAAAGCCAGACAAGCTTCTTTCACAGGTTAAGCCTGCGCCTACTGGAGTGGATGAGCAGGCAGGACTTTTGCTTATGAATAAGGAAGGACAGATGGCAACCGTTATGTTGTCCCTTCACTCGAAGCAGCCGAAACGTGGAATGGTATCATGTGAAAATGGATATATAGAGGTGATGGAGTATCCAAGAGCGTGGGAGGCGAAGGTCACATACACAGATACAGGCAAAACTGAGATTGTTGCAGCCGGAGAAAATGCGGATGCCCTTGCGTATGAGCTTCAGGACATGGAGAGTGCGATATCCGGTGATGGAGATATGTATCTGGAATATACAAAGGATGTCATGGATATGATGACAGAGTTCAGAAGATCATGGCGATTTACATATCCAGAGGAAGAATAGGTAGATTGCCATATGTAGGGGAGGCTGTTTAGAACAATTGCACACAATTGTCAGATAAATAAAAAAAGTCCTTGACATAAGATTGCAGTGGTGGTATCTTATAAAAGCTGTCGCATGAGCAGGCAGCAGACGACAGCTTTTATAGGTATACAACATGATATGTCACTGAGACATGATTATAAATTACCTGAAAAAAGTTGTTGACATACACACTTCGGTGTGGTAATATTTAGAAGTTGTCGCCGAAGTGGTCAGACATCAGCAACCGAAAAGGTCTTGAAAAAAGATAAAAAAGTTGTTGACAAAGAACTTCAGATGTGATAACATATAAAAGTTGTCGCTGAGAGGCGAAAACATAAAGAACCTTGAAAAATTAACAACATGACAACCCTGAAATTCCAAAAAAAGAATTTCAAGAACGTCGGATCAGAGATGATATCAAAGATCTAACAAACCAATAACAGTAAAGATGGTTAGGAAAAAATACAAGCTAGTATGATTTCTGACATAGGATTTACAAACTTTTTAATGAGAGTTTGATCCTGGCTCAGGATGAACGCTGGCGGCGTGCTTAACACATGCAAGTCGAACGATTGAAGCTGGAGC
>ENA-OQKQ01000236-OQKQ01000236.1-human-gut-metagenome-genome-assembly--contig:-NODE-236-length-21341-cov-2.135052_pt1 | contig 21341 bp, 26 predicted proteins | sample MGYA00242651_ERZ504803 | MGnify/ENA primary metagenome ERZ504803 (study PRJEB26092, sample SAMD00036380) | human gut metagenome | host: Homo sapiens | study: EMG produced TPA metagenomics assembly of...
CATTTATATAAATGTCCATACCAGTCTGCATCAAAATTATAAAGAACTCCGCCCGGTTTTCAGCACACGAAGCCATTTCTTTATTATGCCAGATCCGGTCTTGGCAGATTCCAGGTCACATTTCGCGTCACAATTACATCAAAGCTTGTTACTTTCCACATCAAGAGCCTGCGCATCGCCTGTTTTCCACACTATACACTCCGCTAATCCACCGGCATTGCTCTGTCGCTTCCTTTAACATCTCTTCCGTATAATCGACCGCCGTACACCTGATAGCCGGCCTCCGCAAGAAGGATCGCAAAAAATCCAGGACCCGTTCCAACATCCAGGATTTTTATTTCTCCTGGTTCACGTTCCGGGAAACGCCTCCCCCAGCAGACTTAAAAGTTTGTCCCTCCACATCGTCCGCCTCGCATCTGCCATCTCCTGCTGATTATATTCCGAATAACCCCTGGCACGATTCGTCCAGTAGTCATGAATTTCATTTTTCAAGTCAGTCATAATTATTTTCTCCGCCTAAAATAGTATTCTTTTAGTATATAAAAAAAAGCCCCCACCACAACCCTGTGGGGGGGATAGGGGAAAGTTTATCTTTCGTCCTTTTTTCCAAAAAATCCAATCATCCAATTCACAAGAACCGCACCAACCATGCACCCCAATCCATTGTGAATCATGTCATCCCATTCGAACAATCCACGCATTGTGATCAGTTGGCTCATTTCTATTGTAGCTGATATCAGCACGCCAAATACCAGCGCCTCCTGCCATTTCACCTTCCGATTCATGATCAGCGGCAGCAACGCTCCCGCCGGCAAAAGTAGCATACAGTTCAGCAGATTCTCCTTCAGCAATTCCATGTCATGGTACCTGAGTATGGCACTCCATGACCAGAATGGAATCAGTTCATACTGCCGGACCGAACCCGTCCTTGTAAATACTGTAGAACCAAACACAATCCCAAGAAAGACCAGTTCTGCCAGAATCGCTGCCGCCTGGAGCTTATTCATTTTTTCCTTACGTATCAAATAAATCATCATAATAACCGCTATCACCATAATACACGAGAAACAAAAGATTTCCCGGCTTGACCACGGATTATTGTATTCCGTCAAGATCTGATAGATATCCATCTACTGCTCCTTCACATAAAATATTCCAAGTGGTCTTATTATACACTATCTGTCAAATCTTTTGTAAATGTCTCACGTTCTCCTGCATTCTCCCTTCGCCAAATGGATTTTCAATAATAAAACTGCAAAAACTACTTGTAATATATAATAGTATGTGCTATCTTATTTTTATTCAAATCAATTTCAATAAAATAAATTTTAATAAAACTATTTTAAATAAAAGGAGGGCTATTCATATGTTTGTAGGAAGAGAACAAGAGCTGGCATCGTTAGAAGAATTTTATGCCAAAGACGGCATTGGCATGACCGTTATCTATGGGCGAAGACGTATTGGAAAGTCTACTCTTATTACCGAATTCGTCAAAGATAAAAAAACTGTATTTTATACGGCAACAAAAATCGGAAAAGCCAGAAATCTGGAGCTATTTTCCAAACAAGTGTTAGATTTATTCATGCCCGGAATTGAAAACATCAGTTTTAACAGTATAGAAGCTGTTTTTGATTTTATTGATAAAAATATAGCTAATGATAAGATAGTACTTGTAATAGATGAATTGCCATACTGGGCTGAAAAAGATGACTCTCTTTTATCTATTCTGCAGAAATATATAGATACGATTTGGAATGACAAAAATCTGAAAATAATTTTATGTGGTTCAGCATTAAGCTTTATGGAAAATAAAGTGCTCAGTGAAAAAAGTCCTTTATTTGGAAGACGTGATTCACAGATAAAATTAGAATCATTTAATTATTTAGATTCAGCCAAATTTGTTCCTGACTATTCAAACGAAGATAAAGCAATCTGCTATGGCATTACTGGCGGTGTTGCAAAATATCTTTCCATGATCGATCCGAAAAAAAACATTGACGAGAACATTATAAGATTATTTTTCAGGACAGATGGTTATTTATATGACGAAACCAGGAACTTACTGACACAGGAATTTTCTGATATATCACTCGTAAATAATATTGTGGAACAGATTGCCTCCGGAGTAAATACACTTAATACAATTTCGGGAAAAATTAACGAGAAAGAACCAACTGTCTTATATTCATTAGAAAAATTAATCAGTGTTGGGTTAATTGAAAAAAAAGAAATGTATCACAGAAGAAAAAAACAAAAAGAAAACTCAATATGTTCTAAAAGATTTTTATGTTCAAATTCTGGTACGAATTTATCCCAAAAGCAACCAGTGTAATTGAAATGGGACAAGGTGCACTTTATTATCAAAAAGCTGTCAAACCATTCTTACATTCATTTATGGGTTCTGTATTTGAAGAAATGTGCCGATACTATACTCTGAATCAAGGAATAACCGGTGCATATGATTGTTTCGTTACTTCAGTCGGAACCTGGTGGGGTGTAGAAAATATTACAGATAAAAACGGTTCTATACGAGCACAATCTGCCGATATAGATATCGTTGCCTTATCTGATATAGATAAAAAAGCAGTTATTGGCGAATGTAAGTTCAAAAACGAAAAAATTGACAAGGGTATTTATGAAACCTTGGTCAGAAGAGGAACTCTTATATCCAATAAATACAAAATTTCAAAATATATTTTCTTTTCTCTATCAGGATATACAGATTGGTTCAACTCATTATCTGATGAAGATGTTTTGCTGCTTACATTAGATTCACTTTATAGGTGAATAATTGATGCAGGGGGAGTATCCCAAAGTTTGTGTAAACCTCCAAACTGATGTAAGATAGAATTACTCAGTTTGGAGGTTTATTTTATGGCAAGAAAAAAGGATTCACCACAAAAAGCAGCGCTTAGAGAACTCATGGGAAACTACCTGAAAGAAAACAATGTAAAAGTAAAAGATGGAACAGATGTTAATTCCATTATGCGGGATATGATGTCTATCATTTTGGAAGGTGCCCTTGATCAGGAACTGGATGAAGAACTGGGATATTCCAAATATGATTATCGCTGTTTCACTTTTATTAATTTTCTTTTTTCACGTTTTCAATGCTGATTGCAAATCATACTCCACCATTCGGATCACCATTTTCGAGTCACCTGTACTCTGGCATTCGAAATGATAACCTTTTTTTCCAATTCTGAAGTATGAATCAGTAATTTTTTCACCATTCAGCGTCTGGTGTTCATTTCGTAGCTGTTCCAACGGAACATCAAGTGGATAATTTGTTCCAAATATCTCATTGAGCACTGGCACAATCAGCTCCGGCATCTTCTGTAGATGAAAGTAACCCTGCAAATATTTCATCCAGCATATTTTTCAGGCTTAAGGTTTCCACCTACCTCTCCCTTTTGTTCTATTTTAGCATATCCATATATAGAACTCTATGCATTATTACAAATTCTCTTCTACTTCTCCTACTGCAGGAAGATACTCCACAGACAGATCGTCGGCAATGACAGCAGCGTGGAAAAAATAACCATCTTCGTTGCAAACGGAGAATCGACCTGATATTTCTCTGCGAGGATACTGGTTGTCGCACCCGCCGGCATCGCTGCCAGAAGCACACAAAGACCAAGAACTGTTTTATTCAATGGCAAGAAACTGCATACAATATAAACGACCGCCGGAACAACGACCAGTCTGTGAACCGTATATTTCACGACTGTCCAGTCCCAGAAATCTTTGAGATCGATGTCAGCCAGGATCATGCCAATGACCATCATGGACATAGCAGTGTTGCAGTTTCCAACTGCCGTTACTGCACCGTCAAGTCCAAGTGGCAGTGGAAGTCCCGTAACCATCAGAATAATTCCAAGAACACATGCCAGAATGCACGGATGTGTCATAACCTTTTTCAAAGTTTTCTTTTTGTCACTGGTTCCGGAAAAAACAGCCAGACCGGAAGACCACATCATGATCCTCTGCGGGATCAGGTAAACGCTGGCAAGTACCAGACCTTCCGCACCATAAATCCCCTCCGCGATCGGATTCCCAAGGAAGCCTGCATTTGAACAGATGGTTCCATACTGCAGACATTTATATCGTCCCTCCGGTTCTTTGCGGAACATCACTTTTCCATAAATAACACAGAATACCTGGATGCCTATAGATATAAGAAGGATTTCCAGATATTTCATAAAATTTCCATCTGCCGCACTCTGCGTAAATGCATGAAGAATGTTACACGGCAGGATCAAATAAATAACAAGGTCATTGATGTTTTTTTGCCCCTGCGGTCCGATGATATGTATTTTTTTCATTAAAAATCCTACAGCTACAAGGAGAAAAATCGTGAGCTGTAACGTAAGAAGTGTTTTCATAATATTCTACTTTCCGCGTGTTTCCTTCCTTTGAAACACCTGCTTCCTTTCTTCTTAATTCATTTTCATCCTCATCATCTCAAATCATACTTTAGTGTAGCACATTGTTGAAATCCCCGCAAGAAGGCCAGTTGTACAGAGTTGTATACAATAATCTGCGAACGATTCCGTTTATATTTAATACATTACTCCACCCATACGTTTCAAAAGAGATCACCCTCCAGCAGCGAAATCCATGGACGAATCAGAAGATCCGTGATCTGGAGATTTGACGGAAGGAGATACCTGACCATCCAAATGAGGTCGGACATCTCCTTTTTGTACAATCTTCTTATTGACGTTCTTCTTATTTATATGCTACAATCTGTGTCTGTAAACAACGATTCTGTTCTTTCATGTTTACAACAATTTTAATTTCCAAAACATAGTGTGGATTTTTCTGGTCCGACCATTTTTCGCCACACAATTACCCATTGCGGTAGTTGTGCGGCGTTTTTTTATGTCTGCTCCGCCGATACAGATTTTTCAGAAATACCGGCACTTGCAGATGTTTTTATTTGAAAGGAGTTTCTATGAACGATACATTTATGAAAGAAAAACCGGTCTTTCCACTGATTCTGTCCATGGCTTTGCCAATGGTCATCTCAATGCTCGTAAATTCTCTGTACAATATCGTGGACAGTTTCTTTGTCGCACAGATCAGTGAAAATGCCATGACCGCGCTGTCGCTTGTTTTTCCTGTCCAAAACTTCGCCAATGCGATTGCGATTGGTTTTGGAATTGGTATCAGTTCACAGATTGCCATCTGTCTTGGTGCCGGAAACAGGGAGACTGCCAGCAAAGCAGCCACACACGGCCTGATGTTTTCTGCACTCCACGGAGTTATTCTGATGATCGGATGTATTCTTATCATGCCGGGTTTTCTGTCTCTGTTTACTTCCGATGCAGATGTAACTGATCTCGGGATCCGCTATTCTACAATTGTTTTTCTCTTTGCTGTCATAAACACCATAAATCTTGCCTACGAAAAGATCTTCCAGGGTGTCGGCAAGATGAAGGTTACGATGATCGGTCTGATGATTGGCTGTGTTTCCAATATCATCCTCGATCCGCTGCTGATCTTTGGCCTTGGTCCGTTCCCGGCACTCGGTATTGAAGGCGCTGCACTGGCAACCGGGTTGGGACAGGTATTTAATCTTGTTTTCTACCTGATCGTATATAAAATAAAACCTCTCCAGGTTCAGCTCAGCCGCAGCCATCTCCACCCGGACATGGCTCTGGCAGCAAGATTATACTCTGTCGGCATCCCAGGTGCACTGAATCTTGCGCTGCCTTCTGTCCTGGTTTCTGCACTGAACGGACTCCTGGCAGCCTACTCACAGAGTTATGTCGTGATCCTTGGAATCTACTACAAACTACAGACATTCCTGTATCTTCCGGCAAGTGGAATCGTACAGGGAATGCGTCCGGTCATTGGTTATAACTATGGTGCCGGGGAACATAAACGTGTGAAAAAAATCTATTATGTTACGCTCTGTATGAGTGGTGTGATCATGCTTGTCGGAACGATCATCTGTCTGACTGTTCCGGGACAGCTGATCGGCATGTTTACCACAAATCCTCAGACAATTGCCGCAGGCAAAACAGCACTCCGAATCATCTGTGCAGGATTTCTGATCTCTTCTGTATCCGTCACAGCATGCGGTGCACTGGAGGGGCTTGGCAGAGGAACTGCCTCATTGATCGTCTCTCTCTGCAGATACCTGATCATTATCCTTCCGGCAGCATTTATCCTGAGTCATTTCTTCGGAGCCGTTGGTGTATGGAACGCTTTCTGGATTGCGGAAGCGCTGACCGCCGGGGTATCCTTGCTTATCAGCAAGAGGGTTATCGGGGTATAATTCCCTGATATCCCTCTTTTTTTTATATTTTCCCTTGACACATACCCTCACGGGGTATATATTACAAGTATAGTAAATATACCCCTGTAGGGTATGCGATTCAAGAATGCCCTCGGCATTCTTGCTGCGAGGTGAAGTCATCTCACATCTGATATAATAAATCTCGAACGAAAGGAAGTTTGCTTATGGATCATAATAACTTTAATGCCAGTTCCTCTACAAAGACAAAAGAAATTATAAAGGAACAAGCAGCTACTCAGGAAAAATCTTGTTGCAGCAATGATAATGCCACCCCATCCGCTCCTGCCTGCTGCTGTACCAGGCACACCGACCGTTCAGAAGCTGACCGCAAGAAACTCATCAACCGTCTGAAACGTATCGAAGGGCAGATCCGGGGAATCATAGGAATGTTGGAAAACGATGCTTACTGCAACGATATCCTCATTCAGTCAGCCGCCGTTAATGCCGCCGTCAATTCTTTTAACAAAGAACTTCTCGCGAATCATATCCGTACCTGTGTGGCTCGTGATATCCGCGAAGGTAAAGATGAAACCATCGATGAGCTGGTTGCAACTCTGCAGAAGCTAATGAAATAGGAGGTAATACAATGGAACAATACAACGTCACCGGGATGAGCTGCGCTGCCTGCAGTTCCCGTGTGGAGAAGGCCGTATCCAAAGTGCCGGGAGTTACATCCTGCTCGGTCAGCCTTCTGACAAATTCTATGGGAGTTGAAGGAACCGCATCCTCTCATGACATCATCACTGCCGTAGAGCAGGCAGGTTACGGCGCATCACTCAAGGGTGCAAATAAAGAACAGGTTTCCATGTCTGAAGCCGAGGAAGCCCTGGAAGATCACGAGACACCGGTTCTCAAACGCCGCCTGATCGCTTCCATCGGATTTTTACTCGTTCTGATGTACTTCTCCATGGGACACATGATGTGGGACTGGCCACTCCCGGCATTTTTTAACGATAACCACGTTGCCATGGGACTTGTCCAGCTTCTGCTTGCCGGAATCGTCATGGTCATCAACCTGAAATTCTTCATTAGCGGATTTAAGAGTCTGTGGCACCGTGCCCCCAATATGGACACACTGGTTGCACTCGGCTCCATGGCCTCGATTTATATGGAGTGTCTACGCACTTTTTGCCATGACAAGAGCACAGGTAGACGGTGATTCCGCTGCCGTTATGAACGTACATGATGGAATTTTATTTCGAGTCTGCCGCAATGATCCTAGACGCTGATCACTGTTGGAAAAATGCTCGAAGCACGTTCCAGGGAAAAACGACCGATGCTCTTAAGAGCCTCATGAAACTTGCCCCGAAAACCGCCATTGTTCTTAGAAGCGATCAGGAAGTAACCGTTCCGATCGAACAAGGTTCACAAGGGTGATATCTTTGTCGTACGTCCTGGTGAAAATATCCCGGTCGTATGGTGTGATCATTGAAGGAACCAGCGCCGTCAATGAATCTGCCCTTACCGGCGAAAGCATCCCTGTTGACAAAGCAGCCGGAGATCTTAGTTTCCGCCGCAACCGTCAACCAGTCCGGATTTTATCAAATGTCGAAGCAACCCGTGTCGGCGAAGACACCACTCTCTCCCTAGATCATCAAAATGGTAAGTGATGCTGCCGCTACCAAAGCTCCGATCGCCAAGATCGCAGACCGTGTTTCCGGTAGTTTTTGTTCCGGCAGTTATTACGATTGCAATCGTTACCACGATCATCTGGCTTCTGACCGGACATGAATTTGGCTATGCTCTTGCCCGCGGTATCTCCGTTCTCGTTTATCAGTTGCCCATGTGCCCTCGGACTTGCCACTCCGGTAGCGATCATGGTCGGCAATGGAATGGGAGCCAGGAATGGTATCCTGTTCAAAACTGCCGTTTCTCTCGAAGAGGCCGGCAAGGTTCAGATCGTTGCCCTGGACAAAACCGGTACGATCACCAGCGGCCAGCCGGAAGTTACTGATCTGCTCCCTGCAGATGGAATCTCCGAACAGGAACTCCTCACCATGGCATTTGCCCTGGAGAAAAAAAGTGAACATCCGCTCGCGAAAGCGATTCTCAAACATGCTGAAGAACAACATCTTACAGCGCCGGAGGTTATTGATTTCCATGCCCTTCCCGGAAACGGACTCTCTGCAGTGCTCGAACAGGAAACTCTGATCGGTGGAAGCATGAAATTCATCAGCAGCCAGGTAAACGTTCCTGCCACCCTTTCTCAGAAGGCAGAAAAACTTGCAAAAGAAGGAAAAACGCCCCTGCTTTTTGCCCGGAACGGTAAACTGGTCGGCATTATCGCTGTTGCCGATGTTATCAAAGAAGACAGCCCACAGGCGGTCAAAGAACTCCAGAATATGGGAATCCGTGTTGTCATGCTGACCGGTGATAATGAACGCACCGCAAGAGCGATCGGTGCACAGGCCGGTGTTGATGATGTCATCGCAGGTGTTCTCCCGGATGGCAAAGAAAGTGTGATCCGTTCACTCAGGGAACAGGGCAAAGTAGCCATGGTCGGTGACGGAATCAACGATGCCCCTGCACTTACCCGCGCAGATATCGGAATCGCAATCGGTGCCGGAACTGATATCGCGATCGATGCCGCTGATGTCGTTCTGATGAAGAGTCGTTTAAGCGATGTTCCTGCTGCAGTACGTCTCAGCCGTGCAACCCTGAAAAATATCCACGAAAATCTTTTCTGGGCATTTTTCTACAATGTGATCGGCATTCCACTGGCTGCCGGTGTATGGATCCCGATTTTCGGATGGACATTGAATCCGATGTTCGGTGCCGCCGCAATGAGTCTTTCCAGCTTCTGCGTTGTCACCAATGCCCTTCGTCTGAACCTGTTTAAGATCCACGACACAAAAAAGGACAAAAAAATTAAACAAGCTACTTCCATTGAAGTAAAAAATGATTATAATAAAAAAGAAAAGGAGCAAAAAACTATGGTAAAAGTTACAGTTAATGTTGAGGGAATGATGTGCGGACATTGCGAAGCACATGTAAACGAAGCTATTAAGAAAGCATTCGGCGTTGAAGACGTTGTATCTTCTCACGAAAATAACACAACCGTTTTCACAGCACCGGAAAAGGTTGATGAGGACAAGATCCGTCAGACAATCAAAGATGCCGGATACGAAGTAACCGGAATTACACAGGAATAAAAGGAAGCTATGAACAACACACAGGATAAAAAAAACCAGAAGAAATCCATAACCTGCACTATTATATCGATCACATTCGATATGATATGACCAATCTTATTAAATGGCTGGTTCTGGCAGTACTGACCGGACTGAGCGTAGGCTTCATCAGCAGCCTTTTTGCCAGAGTACTGAAATTCGTAACCAACTATCGTACAGAGCATTTCTGGATATTCTTCTTGCTTCCTGTTTCCGGTCTGATCATTGTTTTTCTGTATCAGAAATTCGGTCAGGAAGATGGCGGAACCAATCAGGTTTTATCAACGATCCGTTCTCAGGATGATGTGCCTTTTCGTTCTGCTCCGCTGATTTTCGTTTCTACGATCCTGACTCACTTTGCCGGTGGATCTGCCGGTCGTGAAGGTGCTGCAATTCAGCTCGGCGGAAGCATCGGCAATCAGCTTGGAAGCTGGTTTCACCTCGATGAAGAGACGTCATGTCATGGTCATGTGCGGTATGAGTGCTGCTTTCTCCGCAGTTTTCGGAACACCGATGGCAGCGGCAGTCTTTTCTATGGAGGTCGTGAGCGTTGGCATTATGTATTATGCCGCACTGGTTCCATGTGTGATTGCATCCATTATTGCCTCAAAGTTTGCGGCGGGCTTTGGCATCAATCCGGAATCTTTTCATGTAGTCAATATCCCGGAACTTACCATCGAAACAGGACTCAAGATGGTTCTTGTTGCCGTTGCCTGTGCTGCCATCAGTATTATTTTCTGTATAGCACTTCAGGGTGTCAGCAAACTTTATGCGAAATTTTTAAAAAATCCATATATCCGTATCGTCGCAGCCAGTGCCATCATTATTGTGATCACACTCTTTTTGCGCACCTCTGATTATATGGGTGCCGGAAATAACCTGATCGAGCTTGCTGTCGAGAATGGTCAGGCTCGCCCGCTGGACTTTTTCTGGAAGCTCGTACTCACTGCACTGACCATGCGTGCCGGTTTCCGCGGTGGTGAGATTGTTCCGTCCTTCTGCATCGGAGCAACATTCGGATGTATCATGGGACACCTGATCGGTCTTTCCCCATCCATCTGTGCAGCCGCCGGAATGGCAGCCCTTTTCTGTGGCGTTACCAACTGTCCGATCACTTCCATCCTGATCGCATTTGAGCTGTTTGGCTTCCGTGGTGCGTCCTATTACCTGATTGCTGTATCTATCAGTTATGCCGTATCCGGATACTATGGTCTGTACAAAGATCAGACGATCGTATACTCCAAATATAAAGCTAAGTACATCAATCGTCATACTCGTTTCTAAATTTATAAAATTTAATTTTACATATTCCGATGTCTGCTACTTTTTAATTCAAGTCGAACGTCCGTGAGACTTGGCGCGTGATTCTGGTCAGCGAAGCTGACATATTCCTATCAGAATCACTGCGCATCCTCGCGGAGCGTTTATCTCAGTCGGAGATTGGACTCCCACTGAGACAAATTTGCTATTACTCACCACCTGAAGAGGTGGGAGTCTTCTCGACTGAGATAAATAGTTTCAGGCATCGGAATTTTTCTTTATTTTACTTTCGATTCCCATATATTTTTCTCACAATAACGTAAAAAATGTTAGAAATTTAACGTGTATTTTATCAAAAACTTTACTTGTGCATTGAAAATAATGTGTTAGAATAAAGGTGTATTTTTTAGGAAAAGTAGGAGGAATTTGAATGCGCAAAACAAAAATTATCTGTACCCTTGGTCCGTCTACTGATAAGGACGGTGTTCTGGAAGAACTCGTTAAAGAAGGAATGAACGTAGCACGTTTTAACTTCTCTCATGGTTTACATGATGAACAAAAAGGCCGTATTGATAAATTAAAAGAAATTCGTACAAGACTCAATAAACCGGTAGCTGCGCTTCTCGATACAAAAGGCCCTGAAATTCGTATCCGCGAATTTGAAAATGGAAAGGTCACACTGAAGGAAGGTCAAGAATTTACCTTAACTACAAAAGAAATCGTAGGAAACGAAAAAATCGTTTCTGTTACCTATAAAGATTTATATAAAGATGTCAAACCAGGCAACAGTATTCTGATCGATGATGGTCTGATCGGACTTGAAGTCAAGAAAATCAAAGGTCAGGACATCATCTGTAAAGTCGTAAACGGTGGTGTTCTCGGCAATAAGAAGGGCGTCAACCTCCCTGGTGTAGAAGTAAACATGCCGTTTATCAGCCCAAAAGATCACGATGATATCCTGTTTGGTATTAAAGAAGGCTATGATTTTATTGCAGCTTCCTTTACCAGAACTGCTGCCGATGTCAAAGAAATCCGTGATATCCTTGAGAAAAACGGCGGACATGACATCAAGATCATCGCAAAGATCGAGAACCAGCAGGGTGTTGACAACATCGACAGCATCATTGAAGCTGCAGATGGTATCATGATCGCCCGTGGTGATATGGGTGTTGAAATTCCACTCGAAGACGTACCGGTTATCCAGAAGGATATCATTGCAAAGGTATACAGTGCCGGCAAACAGGTTATCACAGCTACTCAGATGTTGGATTCCATGATCAAGAATCCACGTCCAACCCGTGCAGAGACTACTGACGTTGCCAACGCAATCTATCAGGGTACCAGTGCGATCATGCTGTCTGGTGAAACCGCTGCAGGTAAATACCCTGTAGAAGCGCTCAAAACCATGGTCAAGATTGCCGTACGTACTGAAGCTGATGTCGAATATAACAAACAGTTCAGTGTCCGTACAAAAGAGCCTGCTACGAACGTAACTACTGCAATTTCCCATGCTACCTGCATGACTGCGATCGACCTGAACGCAAAAGCGATCATCGCAGTTACTCGTTCCGGAAATACTGCACGCATGGTTTCCAAATATCGTCCGGGATGCCAGATCATTGCATGTACTCCGGATGAGCGTACCTGGCGTCAAATGAACCTGATCTGGGGTGTAACGCCACTCCTGACCAAAGAGGAATACAGCATGGAGATTCTTCTTCTTCACGCTACAGAAGCAGCTGAGGAACACGGTTATGTCAAAGAAGGAGATATCGTTGTTCTTACAGTTGGTGTTCCTCTTGGACATCCTGGCAACACAAATCTGCTCAAAGCAACCGTTGTTGGTAAGTATTAATCTGCTTACCACGTCCGGATTGACTATCCTGTAAAATTGTATACAAAAATAAACAAGGTCATTATCTCCTGTTTTGGACGATAATGACCTGTTTTTTTACTCACATAAAAAATCCAGACATATCTGTTGTAAAAACACTTTTATTTCTTATAAACTGTGATTACGATCGGTTCCTGGTTTTCCTCCCCATATGGCTGAATCCAGTATAATTCTTCATCCGGATCTTTCTGTTTCTCCGCTTCAGCACCTTTGGATTCAGAATCTCCTGCTTTGGTATTTTTAGTTTCCAAATTTCTTGCAGCATCTTCGTCTTTTTCAGATGCAGATGTCGTTGCAACCTCGTCTTTCACATACTCAAGTTCCAGATATGGAGCACTTCCATTTACATCATTCAGAATGATCTGGTTCTTTCTGCCCAGAGTTTTCTTATCTGAATACTTCCCATCTTTATCCACCGAAATATTCTGAACCGCCTTATTGATCACACAGGTTCCATCGGTGGAAGTCGTCAAAATCACATCTTTCTCTGTGTCAGAAACCTTGATGATATTCAATGGTTTCTCATTTTCTGTAAGTGTTATGATGATTTTATTATTTCCGTTATAAATATGAATTCCAAGCTCAGATACAGTTTCTTTTGCTCTCAGTGTGATCCAGTGATTCTCTGGATCTTTTTCATCAATGATAGCGATTGAATGAAGTTTCTTATTCTCACTTGTCAGTGAAAATCCATTTTTGATCTCATTGATGGATGTAGAAATCGCAAGATCTGTAATATTTCCTTCTGAATCTTTCCTGATCTCTGTCGTTTCTGTTGGAACTGTCATACCGGTAACTTCCTCTGTTTCCTCGGATCATCCGAATCTTTCTTTGCAACACAAATCGTACCAACTGCAGTTTCCGGATCATACTCCGTCACAATATCAGTCGAAGTGGAAGATGCAAAAGAAGCATATTCTTCATCGATATCTTCATCTGGCAGGTCTTCCTCTGCATCTTCATTTTTACTATCGGCAGAAGTGTCTGAATCAGCAGGATCTGTTTTTCCGGAAGTACTGTCTTTATCTACGGAAGCATTTTCTGTATTAGAATTCTTATCTTCTTCAGAAGCATCTGTTTTGCCATCTTCTGATTTGCTGTCGGCATCTGTTCCCGGCGTCTCATCTGTCTTTGTATCTGCATCGTCTGTTTTGCCATCAACAGTATTTGTATTTTTGACCGGTATCTCCGCCAGTTCTGTATAATCGCATCCCTGTCTCTGACATTTATATGTGATCACACCTGGTTTATCTGCTGTCGCCTCCTGCATGGAAACTTCTTTCAGTTCATGACCAAGCGCAGCTGTCTCATCTCTCTTTTCTTCGTAGGTACAGCCATCCGCTTTACACTTGTAGATCGTATAACCTCTTTCTGTACAGGTTGGCAGAACGACTTTACTTTCTATAAGCTCATGCTCACCTTCATTGCATGGAGCAGGTTCATTCTCTGCTGCCCTTGTGTCTTCCTTTTCATTATCATCCGTTTCAGTTGTTTTCGCAGAAGGATTCTCCTCAGCATATACCGCAGAACTTCCTGCCAGGGTCATCGCCATGATCACGGCCAGTATCGCTGCACTTTTACTTTTCTTTCTCATACACATTCTCTCCTTTGTACAAAATATGGAGTCAATAAAACAGATTTATCTTATCATTGATTCTATGCTTTGTGGATCTCACATGACTAAAGTCACATGCTCCTCAGTCGCTTTAAGCGACAAGGCTAAATATCGGCAGATACGCCTGTAGCTTAGGATATGCGCAGTCATGCGCTTTTTTCCATGCCAGATATGGCAGGTTCCCACACTGCAGGTAATCCGCTGTATATCTGCCTGTGTTTATGCTGCTCTTAAGAGTTCCATTTCTGAAAATAGTTCTCTTAAGTCCGCATATACACATGAGATCCTACGCTTTACTGAAGGGACTTTTGCCTCCAGCAAAGACCTTTCCGTTGCCGGAAGGGGTTTTAAGAGTTCCCGTATAAAATATCTTGCTCCAATATTATAGGACGCCGAAAGATCACAGTTATATCTTTTTCCATTCTGGAATGTACATAAACTGTGATTGCCTGGATCACGGACAACTGTTCCCGACCCATCATAGGCAAGCCTGCTGGTATTCCACGCACAGATCCTGGATATCCGCATCCCTCTGCGATGCGCCTGATGTTCACATCTTATCTGGATATCCCTTTTTCTCCACAGATGCAGCTTCTGTTTCTTTCTTCCGGATATCTTTCCTTTTGTTTCCAGATACTCAAACACGATCACATCCGCGTGGTTTTCTTCCGCATATCCTGCAACTGCTCCTGCGATCTTTCTTCCAAGTTCTATGTTAAGACGCTTCGCATAAGCCCATCTGCTTTTCACCTGTACAGAACCATGTTCCCGCTGGAATCTGCGTATCCGTCCCAGCACACGGTACATCCGGTCTTTTTCACTGGGAAAATCAATAAATTTTCTTCCCAGGACAGTTCCATCTGACCGCATAATGGTACAGACTGCATCCGTATTGATCCCTAGATCCACACTGCAGATAATCTGTTCTTTTACAGGCGCCTTTGTAAGCGGCACCTCTTCTGTATAAGAAAAACGCAGGAAGTATTTACGATGCCTTTTTTCCAGCACGGGAGCTGCTGCTCTTTTTCCTGCCCAGTATTTCCTCAGATATTCCATATCTGTATGGCTGAGACTGACCCGGAACCATTTCCAGTCATGGCCATCATAAAGTTTCAGGTACGCTCCATCTTTTTCCTCAGTATCTTCACGGTACATCACATCACGGTAAAATACCGGCATGGCATGATTACCACACACCAGCTTCGGCGTGCCGCCTTTCTTATCCATTTTTTTCCACAGTTCCAGCCTCGTCTTATATGAGGATACGCTTCCCAGGGCATGCTGGATAGCTGCCCTTCTGAGATAAGAAGGCATCTTTGGAAATCGCAGGTCAAAATCAAACCTTGCCTGATTCTTTTTTGTAGTATGCACCAGATGTTCTGCAGTATTGAAACGTTTTTTAGATTCCGTGATCACTGCCAGTTCATCCCATGCCTGGGCATAGATCTCAATCAGACAGCTGACCGCAGAACGATAAATATCCAGTGTCTGGCGGATCGGGATATTCTGTTTTCGCAGTTCTACGCCATAACTGGATACTGTCCTCATCTTTTTTCCTCTTTCTCACAAATATAAAAAACGGAGGCTTTGATTACTATTTTTCTTTTTGCCCTTCGATATAAGAACATACCTGTTCCCTGCTCTTGTCACTCACCGTTACTGCACAATAAGATGGATTCCACAGATGCCCTCCCCAAAGTTCCTTCTTCAGTTCCGGATGCGCAAGAAACATCTGCCTGGCAATGTTCCCCTTCATGATCTTGATCATATCCGAGATATAAAACTGTGGTCTGCAGTCTACAAGCAGATGGATATGATCCGGCATAACCTCCATTGCCAGGATCTGAAATTTATATTCTTCTGCAAGATTATAGAGCATTCTCTTGCATTCTGCATCAATACCATCTTTTAAAACTTTTTTCCGATATTTTGTACACCATACCAGATGATACTGCAGGGAATACACATATCCTCTACCATATGAAAGTTCATTGTTATTGATATTAAACATATTTTTATCCATGTTTTTATTATACCATATGCAAAGAGAAAATACAAACATTTGTTCTGCTGTTTTTTAAAAAATAGTGCGCCTAACTCATCACTGAAGCAACGAGAATGCGACACACAGTTATTCAATTATGCGCCAGATCTTTAATTACTTCCCCCGCTATGATCAGCCCTACTACCGATGGAACAAATGCAGTAGATCCCGGTATATCACGACGTTCTGTACATTTGTGTGCTGCATCCGGAGGACAGATACAATGTGAACGACAACTGATCGACATATCTTCAATCGGACGGGTTGGTTTTTCCTGAGAATACACAACCTTTAACTTTTTAATTCCACGCTTCTTAAGTTCACGGCGCATAACCTTCGCAAGTGGACATACAGAAGTTTTATAAATATCAGCCACCTGAAAAGCAGTCGGATCAAATTTATTTCCAGCGCCCATACTGCTGATGATCGGAACGCCAGCTTCCTTTGCCTCCATAACAAGCTGAATCTTCGCTGTTACCGTATCAACCGCATCCACTACATAATCATATTTGGAAAAATCGAACTCATCTTTCGTTTCCGGCAGATAAAAACATTTGTGAACATTAACCTCTGCCTTCGGGTTGATATCAAGGATTCGCTCCTTCATAACATCTACTTTGTATTTACCAACCGTACTTCTTGTCGCAATGATCTGACGGTTCAGATTGGTCAGACATACCTTATCATCATCGATCAGATCGATTGCACCTACTCCACTTCGCACAAGCGCCTCTACTGTATAACCGCCAACTCCACCGATTCCAAAAACGGCAACTCTGGAGCCGGCAAGTTTCTCCATTGCTTCTTTACCAAATAGCAGTTCTGTTCTGGAAAACTGATTTAACATTTATTTCTTAATCTCCTTCTCTTCCTTAGTTAATGTTTCATTCATGCTTCCTGTACGATATCCCAGAAGATCCAGAGTCACATAATCAAATCCATATTCCTTAAGCTGCTTCGCAATTCTGGTTCTGTTTGCTTCTTCTACAAGTCTTGCTATTTCCTCCGGCAGAACTTCAATTCTGGCGATATTTCCGTGAATGCGTACACGGATCTGATGGAAGCCCATGTCCAGAAGAAGCTGTTCCGCCTGGTCCACCATTCCCAAGTTTTTCCTCACTGATTGTCTCTCCATAAACAAAACGGGAAGAAAGACAGGCAAAAGACTGTTTGTCCCATGTAGGAAGTCCCATCTCTTTGGACAGTTCACGGATTTCTTCTTTATACAGCTCAGCCTGACGAAGCGGACTGCTGACACCAAGCTCTTTAACGGCGATCAGTCCCGGACGGTAGTCACCGTTATCATCCATATTGGAGCCCTCGGCTACTGCATTCATGCCGTTTTCTTTTGCAATCTGCCAGATTTTTTCAAACAGTTCATGCTTGCACAGATAGCAGCGATTCTTCGGATTCTGTCGAAAGCCATCAATATCCAGCTCCTCTGATTTACAGATAATATGACGAACACCATTTTCTTTGCAGAATTCCGTCGCTTCTTTCAATTCTCTCTCCGGGAATGAACAGGAACTGGCTGTCACTGCGATTACTTTATCCTTTCCAAGCGCTTCCAGTGCCGCTTTCAAAAGAAATGTAGAATCCACGCCACTTGAAAATGCAACTGCAACACTTCCCATATCTTTCAGGTTCTGCTGCAATACTTTATACTTATCATGAATACTCACTATAAAATCTCCTTTTCAACCTAGTAACCTAGTGTGTATTATAGCATAACGCCCCAGAGCGTACAATATAGAATTATCCTACAAACAAAAGCTGAGCTCAGCCTACTATATCAGTTTTAATTGATTGATATTCCAAGTCTCTCTTTAAATTGTTTTATATTTCTTGTCTCACATAAAAGGCCATGTCTCTTCACAGAAACATGACCTCTTATTATTAAATGATAGCATTTTGACTTACAAGTATATCTCTGGAGTTACGAATCAAAACTTCTTCGTTTATTCCTTCCTGATATTCAGAGGCCATAACTCCTGCTGCCTGCCCCGTTGCCATACACGTAATTGAAATTCTGCAAGATGCATTAGCTTCAAATGTAGAGCTTATGCATCTACCACCCATAAACAAATTTTTTATATGTTCTGACCACAAAGCACATGCTGGAATTCCATATCCCCTTAAAACTCTTTCATATTTCATTCCACTTCCCTGTTGATGTATATCCATAGGAAAAGCTCCTATTGCAACACTATCTTTGCATTTTTCTTCTGAAATAATATCTTGTCTGGTCAATACATATTTTCCCTTGACACGTCCACTTTCTCGAACTCCCACATACCCATTTTGAACTATTTTGGCATTTTTAAATGCTGGAATTTTCTCTCGAAAATATTGAAACAACTCATATACTTGCCTGGAGCCATCAAGCTGTGCTTTGCTCATTTCAAAAGCATCATATGGATTCGCACCCATTCTGGAAAAATTGAGTATAACCTCTCCAGGCACTGTTGATTCCATTAGATGCATTTCTTCTCTTTTAAACTTAATTTTCCAGTTTCGTATCCTTCAGTCAAAGTTTTGCCAAATCCCCATAGATGTAAAAACTCTGCTTCCACATCCAGTTCATTATTAAAAGAGTAAATTCATCCATATGAGTGCGAACATATTCTCTCAACTGTTCTTTATTTATATTTCCCCATTTTGTTAATACCGTAACTGGCTGACTGACTCCATTCTCATCTCCAAATAAAATGTCACAGCCAGAATAATAACCCAATGTTCCGCTCCCTGAGCAATCTACAAAAGACTTTGCATATACTGTAAGCCGTTCTCTTTTCGTTTGTATTTCTATACTGACAAGAACCTGATTTTTAACATTTGCCTCTACAAGCATTGTCTCCATCATAAGATCAACTTGATACTTATCCAGTAGACGTAACATTGCATATTTCATACATTCCGACTGGTACGGAATAATTTTATTACAATATCCTGTTGTATCATCTACATTTTCAGCCTGCCTATCCTGCGCTTTTATTAATTCAAGTAATTCATCAGCAATTCCGCCAATAACTTTCCGATCAGCATCATACTGCGTCATTAATGCCTCTAGCGGTCCCATTGTTACAACGCCACCCAGAAAAGTAGCACTTTCAATTAATAATGTCTTACTTCCATTTTTAGCAGCTGATGCTGCAGCTGATACACCAGCAATACCTCCACCAACTACTACCGTATCATATGTAATCTCTTTATTTTTCTGACAGTTTGTACGTCTTATAATCATGTGTATTCCCTCCTGTCAGCCAAATAGTATTCCAGGAAGAAAAGTTGTAAGCTGTGGAATAAAAGTAATCGCTAACAGAGCACCAAACATTACAATGTAAAATGGTACACTTGCTTTTACCAATTGCTCAATATTTCTTCCACTTATCGCACTGCATACATAGAGTAATACACCAAACGGTGGTGTCATAAGACCAATTCCAAGGTTAAAAATCATGATTACTCCAAGCTGAAGAGGTGTAACACCAACGGCTGCTACAATTGGAAGAATAATCGGCGTAATAATCAGAATGCTACAGATCATATCCATCAACGCACCCATAACCAGTAGCAGTAAATTAATTAATAACAACAAAACTATTTTATTCGAAGATATACTCATCATAAAATTAGTAAGTTTCATCGGTATACGTAAATAAGAAACTACCCATCCAAAAGCTGATGATACCCCGATTAAAGCCATTACCATTGCCAGCGTTTTAAGACTCTTCTTAAATACCCCAAACAGCTCTCTTATAGAAACAGATTTGTAAATAAACAATACGACAATAATAGAATAGACACATGCAATTGCTGCAGACTCTGTCGACTGTAAAAATCCCCGCAACTACACCTACTACTACAATAAGAATTGTGAGGATTCCCCAAATTCCATCAACAAATGCTTTTACTGCAATTTTAAGTGAAAACTTTTCACCTTTAGGATAATTTTTTTTTCAATGCCACAAAATAGGAAAATACCATAAGCACGATTCCAAGAAATACACCTGGAATAATACCTCCCATGAACATCTGTCCAACAGAAACGCCTCCTGCTGCCATACAGTAAATAACCATATTATGACTTGGCGGTATTAGCAATCCCTGAATCGCACTGCTCATTGTAAGACCTGTGGAGAAATCCCTGTCATATCCTGATTTATCCATCATTTCTATTTCAATCGGGCCTAATGATGCTACATCTGCAGTTGGTGAGCCTGAAATTCCTCCAAAGAACATAGATGCCAGGACATTAACCATTGCCATACCACCCCGCATCCACCCGACTAGTGCATTTGCCAGGTTAACCAGTCGATCCGTTATTCCGCCTGCCGACATAATGTCACCCATCAGAATAAAAAATGGGACAGCCATCAGAGAAAAAGAGTTTAAACCTTTAACTGACTGCTGGGCAACTGTCATAAGTGGAACTTTTAAGTATAACAAAGTTAATAATGTAGAAATACCTATTGAAAAAATGATATGATTTCCTGCAAAGATCATAATAAAAAAAACTTGCAAGAAGAATAATCGTTCCTACTGTTTCCGTTGACATACTTTCGCCCCCATTCTATAAACTAGCATAATTGCCATAAGTAATCCGCCCACACAAATTGATGCATATAGTATACCTGATGAAATTCCACTGCCTGGAAGTTTTGTTCTGGAAGTCTGTATGACTAATTTAGATCCTTCCCAAAAAAGTATTAAACTAAAAGCAATATTACAAATTGAAAATATGATATCTCGAATTTTAAGTGCTTTTTCTCCAAAAAATTTATCAAATACAGAAATTCTTACATGTAGTGTTGTCTTTTAATTGCCATGCTGGCTGTGAGAAAAGACATCCACACCATTAAAACTCTGGCAATTTCTTCAGACCACGTGGGAGTGTAACTGAATATGTATCTTCCAATAACGGCGATTGAAATAATAATTACCTGTCCACATAAACAAAGCGCACTGACAAATTCAATCAACTTATAAATTATTTCGAAAAATTTAATTTCATGTTTTTCATCTACCTGTTCTTTCCCCATATGAATACC
>ENA-OQKQ01000239-OQKQ01000239.1-human-gut-metagenome-genome-assembly--contig:-NODE-239-length-21279-cov-6.796142_pt1 | contig 21279 bp, 16 predicted proteins | sample MGYA00242651_ERZ504803 | MGnify/ENA primary metagenome ERZ504803 (study PRJEB26092, sample SAMD00036380) | human gut metagenome | host: Homo sapiens | study: EMG produced TPA metagenomics assembly of...
TTTGTATCCTGGCAGGTAATCTGTTGGCATCGGGACATAAAAAAGAGTTTGGATTGTCTCCCGACATTCCAAACCCACGCTTGTTTCTAACTAACTTATTATCAACTATTCATTACTTTTCAGTTTGTAAAATTACGAGTTTTTTTCTTATAAAATAAATTTTTTCAGAAAATAATAACGTAAACGTTTGCGTTTTCGAAAGAAATTGTTATCTTTGCAAAGAATTCACTAACTTTGCTGTCGGAAAGACAAAATATGCAGAATTTGTGGATACAAAAATGTATGTCTATAAAGCGTAAACTAACAAATGAAACAACGAAGAACATCTTTGAAAGACCTCGCCGATCAACTTGGCGTCAGCATAGCAACTGTATCTAGAGCCCTGCGAAACAGCCATGAAGTGGGTGAGGAGATGACTCAAAAGGTGAAAAGCCTTGCCAAGGAGCTCAATTATCGACCAAACCCCTTTGCACAGAGCCTCAGAAAAGAAGCACCTAGGGTGATTGGTGTGATTGTGCCAAACCTGGTAACTCATTATTATGCTGCCGTGCTGGATGGTATAGAAGATTATGCCGTAAGGAATGGCTACTCGGTAATCAGCGCCAATAGCCACGAAAACACAGAGCATGAGAAGAGAGCGGTAGAAAACTTCCTGAATATGCATGTGGAAGGCATCATCGCCTGTCTGGCACAGGATACGGTTGACTATTCTCATTTCGAGCAGTTGCATAAGATGGGCGTTCCACTGGTGTTCTTTGCCCGTTGTTGCTTAGAAGATAAGTTCTCCCAGGTAGTAGGCAATGGTGATATTGCCGCCCAAGAGGCTACCCAACATATGATAGATACCGGTTCGCGCCGCATCGCCTTCATCGGCGGTCCAAACCATCTCGATATGGTGCGCCGCAGAAAACACGGTTATCTGGAGGCTCTGAGAGAGAACCGCATCCCTATCGACCGTGACCTCGTGGTTTGCGACAGAATCGATTTCGATGTAGCCCGAAACGCTACCCTCCGTCTCCTCGAAAAGGAGGACAGACCTGATGCCATTCTCGCCTTTAACGATATTATCACCTATGCCGCCTTCGATGCTATCAAGAAAAAGGGCTCCGAATACCAGAGGATGTTGCTATCATCGGTTTTACCGATGGTGATACTGCTGCCTTCGTTACGCCGAAACTCTCGGCTATCATGGACAAGGCACACGAACGGAGGTAACCGACTGCCTGTGATCTACTCATGAGAAGCATCAATGGAGATGAAAAAATCTACAAGAAAGTGGTACCGATGATACTGAAAATACGCGAAAGTTCTGAAAAAAACGACGTGAAATAAAACCTATTATAGAAATAAAATATCTATTCAGATAAATATATATAAACCTACAATTATGATGATAAAAAACAAAACTACTTGAAACATGCCATCGTGCTGTTTCTGCTCTTGCTGCTCATGCAGCCGGAGAGGGCATGGGCTGCCTATGAAAACGTAGAATTCAGCAGCCTCACCAATCATGATGGACTTACGAACAGTCAGGTGGGTGCCATCCTCAAGGACACCAGAGGCTACATCTGGTTCGGTACCCAGTCGGGACTGTGCCGCTTTGACGGCTTCCGTATGAAAACTTTCTATTATATCAACACTGATGATAAGTCGCTGCCTAACAATTCGGTAGATGAACTTCAGCAAGACTATGGTGGAAATATCTGGGTGCATACCTCTGTGGGCTACTGCATCTATAAATATGATGAAGAGCAGTTTGAGCGCAAACCGGAAGAATGGCTCAAAAACATCCATGTGCAGGGACCTCCTTATAAACTCCTGATAGATAAGGATAAGAACATGTGGATAGCTGTCTACGGACAGGGACTCTACTATCATAATGCCAAAACCAAAAATACTTATCTTTTTAAATTTACCAAAAAGGCTCAGCCGGGCTGTCTGAAAGAGGGAAATATCAGTAAAATAACCGAGGTTGACGGCGATGCGCTCATTACCTATGGTGATGGTACAATCTGCCGTGTCAACGGACAGAAACAGAAGGCTCTCTGGTACAATTCCTTCCTTGCCACCCATAAAGTTGCCGGTGATAATGGCGCCTATACTTTCTATGATGGTATAGGTGGTTTCTGGGTTTCTGTAAGTAATGCCAATTACGTGTATCAGTCTAAAACCGGAAAATGGACCGATGCCCGTTCTTATCTTACAAATATGGGCATTGATATTCCTTGCCCAACCCGTATTCTGATGCGTGATATTGCCCGCGATAAGGCAGGCAATCTCTGGGTGGCTTCCGACCATAATGGTCTCTTCTTTGTAGATTTCAAACGCAAAATCTGCCGTCAGTATGTTCATTCCGAAGCAAAGGGAAGTATCGTTGACAATTCCCTGCAGAAGGTTTATGTGGATGATGAGGGGGCTATTTGGGTAGGTAGTTACAAGAACGGTGTGGCTTATTATTCGCCTGACGCTCAGAAATTCACAACTATTCCGCTTGGTGATGTGTGTACAATCACACAGGATCTGAATGGTAATCTCTGGTGCGGAACCAATGATAGCGGTATTATATGCTACAGTCCGCTTACCGGACAGAGCTGGCGATTCTCACAGGCTGAAACCGGTCTGGCTTCGGATATTATCGTCAGCAGCGTAACCATGAGTGATGGTACGATGTATTTCGGTACCTTCAATGGTGGACTTGCCCAATATAAAAACGGCAGATGGAAGAGTTTTCAGGCAGCTCCTGGCGGACTTGCCAATAACAGCGTCTGGTGTCTTGCCGAAGATCCGTATCACCATCTGATTATCGGAACCTTGGGCTCAGGCTTCCAGATTTATAATCCTGAGAGCGGAAAGTTTGCAACCTACAATGTTCAGAATTCAGGTATTACCAGTGATTTTATCAACTCGCTCTTCCTGCCGAATAAAGATGAAATTCTGATAGGTCATTCGCAGAACTATTCTATCTTTAATTTCGGAACCCGAAAGGTAACCAATGTGAATACAACCAAGGACGGACAGCCTTTCCCGAGTCCTTCTCTGAATTACATGATGAAGGATAGCCGAGGCATCTTGTGGATGGCCTCGCCTGCAGGCGTCACCATGTATGATGAGGCTTCAGGACAGTTGGAGTCAATCAATGACCTCAATGGAACGCAGGGCACGGTAGGCTGTATGGTGCTCGAAGATAAGCAGCATAACATCTGGCTGGTTTCTGAATTTATCGTTACCCGTGTTACGCTGGCCAAGAACAATCAGGGCAAATGGGACATTACGATGATCAGCTTCAATTCGCTCGATGGCTTGCAGAGCCGCCAGTTTAACCAGCGTTCTGCCTGTCTGATGAGAAATGGAGCCATCGCCATCGGTGGACAGGATGGTATTAATATCATCAATCCTGCCAAGATCCTTCCTGCCCAGAAAAATGCACATGTCTTGTTCTGCGGTTTCGTACTCTTCGATCATCCGCTGAAGGCTGGTGAGGAGTTTGAGGGAAGAGTGCCTCTGGAAAAATCGCTCGATACTCATCCTGAACTGGATCTCAGTTATAAGGACAAGGCGTTTACCATACAGTTTGCTTCCGACCAGGTAAGTATTCCGGCCCGTTGCCGTTTCCTCTATCGTATGAAGGGACTTGATGACAAATGGATGCTGACTCCTGAGGGGCGTCCGGAGGCTACCTTTACCAATCTCTCTTCAGGCAGCTATGTCCTGGAGGCAAAGGTGGTGGATGCTGATGGTAGTGTGAGCGAAGAGGTGAGCACGTTGAAGATTTATATTCATCCGCCTTTCTATCTCTCTATATGGGCGATTATCGTATATATTATATTAATAGGTGTAGCTTTCTATCTCTACCGTAAACGTATGCTCGAAAAGCAACGTGTAAAATTCGAACTCCAGAGCAAGGAAGACAGTATCAAGAAGACCAAGGAGTTGAATGAACTCAAACTCAACTTCTTTACCAATGTGAGCCACGAACTCCGTACTCCGCTCACCTTGATTATCTCGCCGCTGGTCAATATGATTAGAGAAGAAAGAGATGAAAGTAAACGCAGAAAGCTGGAGATGATTCATCGCAATGCTACCCGTTTGCTCAATCTGGTAAACCAGATTCTCGACTTCCGCAAGATAGACCAGAACAAGGAGAAACTTACCCTGTCGCGTATAGACATCGTGAGCTTCGTTGACAATATCTGTACTTCGTTCCGTACTTTGGCAAACAGCAAAGTAACGCTTGCCTTCGATTCTACGGTGCCTAGTCTGCAGATGTCGTTTGATGCTGATAAGGTAGGAAAAATCGTGAATAACCTCCTGAGCAATGCCTATAAGTTTACGCCAGATGGAGGATTTATCACCGTTTCTCTGAGTGTTGCACTCCGCCAGCGTGTAGGAGACAAGGATTCGGATATGCTCCGCATCTCAGTATCTGATACTGGCAAGGGCATCAGCGATAAGGAGAAGGAACATGTGTTTGAGCGTTTCTATCAGGTCAATGGCACTGAAATGCAACCACAGGGTGGTAGCGGAATAGGTTTGAACCTGGTAAAGAAGTTTGCTGAACTGCATGGCGGTAAAGTAGATGTTACAGATAATCCAAGCGGAGGAACCATCTTTATGGTAGACCTTCCGATAGAGAGCAGTACCACCTCTAATTCTACGGCACATCTCGGTTCCTTGCGAGCAGCACCTATCATAACCACGGTGCATCAGGCTACTGATGAGGATCCGGATGCAGGTAAGAACGTTCTCTACGGAATGAGTAAACATGCGCATCAGCCAGGAGAATCGATGATCAAGAAGCCGGTAGTGCTTCTCGTTGACGACAGTGAGGACTTCCGTGAGTTTATGAACGAAGTATTGACAGACTATACGGTTGTTGAGGCTGTCAATGGTCAGGATGCCTGGAACAAGATTATCGACCGTCGTCCAGACATCATCCTGAGCGATGTGATGATGCCTGTGATGGATGGTAACGAACTCTGCCGGATGTGTAAGGACAATGACGAAACAACAGCCATACCTTTCATCATGCTCTCGGCCCGTATGGGAGATGAGCAACGCAAGGAAAGTCTGAAGTGTGGTGCTGACGAGTATATTGCCAAACCATTCGATATTGATATGTTGAATCTCTGTATTCTGAACCTCTTGAAGAAACGCAAGAATGTGAGCACAGAATATGTAATAACAGAGGCCGACCGCAAATTTATAGATGAGGTGAATGCTTATATCCGCGATCATATGAGCAATCCTGAAACATCGGTAGAATCGCTCAGTACTCATCTTAGCATTTCACGCGTACAATTATATAAACGCATGATTTCGCTGACGGGTATTACACCTTCTGAGTATCTCAGAACCAAGCGTATCAAATTTGCAGAGCATCTGCTCCGCTCGGACGACTTGAACATCAGTGAAATAGCCTATAAGGTGGGATTCAATAATCCACGTTATTTCACTAAATACTTCCAAGACGCGTATGGCGTTACGCCGTCTCAATATCGTAAGAATCTGTCAGAATCAGAATAGTTTACGCTTCTAGTTAACATTTAATACATATACAGATAACATTTGCGCACAAAGATACGGGAATTTTCTCGTATCTTTGCCGCAGATTTTTAAACTTTCCTTTAAACATATAACAATGAGACTAACTAAAACATTATTGATTTCAGCAGTGCTGCTGATGAGTGCTACAGGCATGCAGGCAGCCGGTTTCAACCAGAATGGTAATTATCTTACTGTTCAGTTGAAGCAACACCAGAATTTTGGTCCTAGTCAGATTCGCCTCCAGGTGGTGAGCGATAAGATTATCCGTGTTCAGGCTACAGCCGAACAGAGTTTCCGTAACAAACAGAGTCTGATAATAGTGCCTCAAAACAGCAAGGCAAATTATAAGGTGGAAGAGCAGGGAGACAATCTCATCATTACCACTGCAGCCATGCGTGCTGTCATGAACGAGGCTACGGGTCAGATTACCTTCTATGACCTGAAAGACAATGTCCTTCTCAATGAGGTTGCACAGGGTGGAAAGACTTTCAAGCCGTTCACCGTGCCTGACCGTGAAATGGGTGTAGACATTGCCAAGGTTCCTGAAGCACAGAAGCACGGATGGTCATGGCGTGCGCTCTTCAACTCTCCTGATAACGAGGCGTTCTATGGTCTCGGTCAGCATCAGAGTGAGGAACTCAATATGAAGGGTAAGAACGAAGACCTCTTCCAGTATAATACCAAGGTGAGTGTGCCTTTCGTCATCTCTAATAAAAACTATGGCATCCTCTGGGATTCTTATTCTTATTGCCGTTGGGGTAATCCGGAAGATTATCTCCAGCTGAACCGTGCCTTCAAACTCTATGATAAGGATGGAAAGGAAGGTCAGCTGACAGGTACTTATGTAGACAAGAATGGTCAGAAGATTGTTCGAGGCGAAGATAGCATTTACTTTGAGTATGCAATGCCTGAGACTTCTGAGGTTTGCAACCAGACCGACAAGGGCGGCATTCAGAACCTGCCAAAGGGGTTTGCACTGAATGGCTCCAAGGTGGTGTACGAGGGTTATGTGGAGGCTCCAAGTAACAGTTTCTATCAGTTTATCCTCTATTATGCCGGTTACATGAAGGTTTATATCGATGGCAAACTGGTCGTGCCTGAGCGCTGGCGTACAGCATGGAATCCGAACTCTTATAAGTTTGAAACTCCAATCAGGAAGGGCGTAAAGACTCCTATCCGTATCGAATGGCAGCCAGATGGTGATGTTTCTTACTGCGGACTTCGCGTAGCAGCTCCTCGTTCTGAGGCAGAGAAGAACCAGTTGAGCATCTGGAGTGAGATGTCGCCGGATATGGACTATTATTTCATTGCCGGTCAGAATCTCGATGAGGTGATTTCTGGTTACCGTACGCTTACCGGCAAGGCTTCGCTTTATCCTAAATGGACCCTCGGTTTCTGGCAGAGCCGTGAGCGCTATCAGAGCAGCAAGGACATCGAGGACAACATGAAGAAGTTCCGCGACCTGCATATTCCTGTAGACAATATCGTTCAGGACTGGAACTACTGGAAACTGGATTCATGGGGAAGTCATGAGTTTGAGGCTGCCCGCTATCCAAACCCACAGGCGATGCTCGACAGCGTACATGCGATGAATGGCCGCTTCATGATTTCCGTATGGCCTAAGTTCTATGATACAGTCAAGAATTATAAGGAACTCGACAGCAAGGGTTGGATGTATCATCAGGCTATCAAGGATGATATTCACGACTGGCTCGGCTTCCGCGGTTCATTCTATGATGCCTATTCTGATGGTGCCCGCAAGATGTTCTGGCGCCAGATGGACGAGAATCTTTATACCAAGTATAAGTTCGGAATCGATGCATGGTGGATGGATGCATCAGAACCAAACGTTCGCGACTGTACCCCGATGTGGTACCGCAAGGCTCTTTCCGGTCCTACTGCCCTCGGTACATCTACCGAATATTTCAATGCTTACAGCATCGTGAATGCTGATGCTATCTATAACGGACAGCGCAGTGTGAACCCTAACCAGCGTGTCTTCCTCCTGACCCGTTCTGGTTTTGCCGGTGAGCAGCGCTACAGTACGGCTACCTGGTCTGGTGACATTGCTACCCGTTGGGAAGATATGCGTGCCCAGATGACAGCCGGTTTGAACTATTCTATGGCAGGTCTGCCTTTCTGGGGAATGGACCAGGGCGGTTTCTGTGTAGAAAACCGTTATGTGGCTGCCCAGCAGGAGTTCGATAAGACCGGTAAGGAAAATGCTGACTTGAAGGAATGGCGCGAGTTGCAGGCTCGTTGGAACCAGTTCGGTTGCTTCGTACCTCTTTATCGTACTCATGGCCAGTGGCCTACACGTGAGGTATGGAACATTGCTCCGGCAGATCATCCGGCTTACAAGACCATCGTGGCTTACGATAAACTCCGTTACCGTCTGATGCCTTACCTCTACAGTATGGCGGGTATGGTTCATTTCAAGGACTATACGATGATGCGTGGATTGGTAATGGACTTCAACGGCGATGATAATGTTTACGACATCAAGGATCAGTGGATGTTCGGTCCTGCTCTCATGGCTTGTCCTGTAGGCGAGTATCAGAAGTACAGCCGCAATGTTTATCTTCCTAAGCAGAAGGGCTGGTATGATTTCTATACAGGTAAGCACTATGCCGGTGGACAGACAATCGTAGCCGATGCGCCTTTCGATAAGATTCCAGTCTTTGTTCCAGAGGGTTCTATTCTTCCTGTGGGTCCAGAGATGGAGTGGAGCGATCAGAAGAAGGCTGAGCTTATCGACCTCTATGTCTATGCAGGCAAGGACGGTTCTTATACACTCTATGAGGATGAGGGAACCAACTACAACTACGAGAAGGGTAAGTATGCTATGATAAACTTCAAATATAATGATGCTCAGAAGACTATTACTATCGCTGCCCGTAAGGGTGCTTTCGACGGTATGCTCCAGAAGCGTCGCTTCAATATCGTACTTGTTAGTGATAACAACCAGCAGGGTATCAGCCTCGCCAAGGCGCCTAAGGGCAAGATGGTGAAGTATGCTGGTAAGGCAGTTACTGTAAAACTGAAGTAATATGAAGAAGATATTTGCTTTAGCAATCTTTCTATTGGGCGCTCAGTCGTTGAGCGCCCGTGATCGCCAGTCTTTTGATAATGGCTGGCTTTTCACTTTAGCAGATAGTGCCGGAATGTCAAAATCTGATTATTCAGACCGACATTGGCGAAGTTTGAATCTTCCTCACGATTGGGCGATAGAGGGCGATTTCTCTCCTTCGAGTTCTTCGGGAGCCGGTGGTGGTGCACTGCCGGGCGGCATCGGATGGTACCGTAAGCACTTCTCGGTGAATCCAAAGGAAAAGTATGACCGCTTTACCATCACTTTTGATGGGGTATATATGAATTCTACCGTGTATATCAATGGTCATAAACTCGGAACCCGTCCTTATGGATACAGTACATTCGAGTATGATCTTACACCTTATATTAATAAGAAGGGTGATAATGTCATTGCTGTGAAGGTAGACAACAGCGACCAGCCTAACAGCCGCTGGTATTCCGGTTGCGGTATTTACCGCCATGTTTGGCTCACCAAAACCATGAAAACTGCTTATATTCCCCAATGGGGACAGTATGTGGCAACTTCTCCACAGGGTGATGTCAGGGTGAAAGTGGACTTCGCTGCTTCCGGTAAAAAGATGAAACTCTCTGTCCGTAATACAATCTATGATGCTGCAGGAAAGATCGTAGCCAAGAGTCAGGGTGTTCAGGAACAGAAACTCAAGGTGAAGAATCCGCATCTCTGGGACATCGGAAAGGGATATCTCTATACAGTCAAGAGCGAGCTGTTAGTAAATGGGAAGGTAGTGGATGTTACTACGTCAACTGCCGGTTTCCGCGATGTGAAGTTTGATGCAAGGAAGGGTTTCTTCCTCAATGGCAAGAATCTCAAGATAAATGGTGTCTGTGAGCATCATGATTTCGGTTGCCTGGGTGCTGCCGTTAATGAGGATGCGATGCACCGTAAGCTTACCATCCTTCGCGATATGGGCGTGAACGCTATCCGAAGTAGTCATAATCCTCCGGCACCAGAACTCCTGAACATGTGCGATTCGATGGGCATCCTCGTGATGGACGAGAGTTTCGACATGTGGCGCCGCAAGAAATCGAATGGCGATTATGCCCGTTTCTTTGATGAATGGCATAAGAAAGACCTGTCTGATCTCATCAAGCGCGACCGTAATCATCCAAGTATCATCATGTGGAGTATCGGTAATGAGGTTCTCGAACAATGGTCGGATGCGGCTGCTGATACGCTCAGTCTGGAGCAGGCTAACCTGATTCTGAATGCCGGTCATGATGCTTCTAGCTTGTCACATAGCGATGAACTGAGTGTCAATTCGCTTCTTACCCAGCATCTGGCAAAAATCGTGAAGGAGTATGATCCTTGGGGCACACGCCCTGTTACTGCTGGCTGCAATGAGCCCGACCCGAAGAATCACCTCTTTAAGAGTGGGGCTATTGATGTTATAGGTTTCAATTATCACCATCAGTGGGTGAAGGATGTGCCGAAGAATTTCCCTGGCAAGCCTTTTATTCTGTCGGAGAGTGTTTCTGCCTTGCAGACTCGTGGCTACTATATGATGCCTAGCGACAGCATTTATACTGCGCCAAAGGAATGGTGGTTGCCTTATACCGATCCATCGTTTATGTGTTCGGCTTATGATAATTTCCACGCATCATGGAGTAGTACCCATGAAGAAACCTGGGATGTGGTGAAGCACAACGACTTTGTGGGCGGACAGTTTATCTGGACCGGTTTCGATTATATCGGTGAACCTACTCCTTATGCTTATCCTGCCCGTAGCAGTTATTTTGGCATTATCGATTTGGCGGGTCTTCCAAAAGACAGCTATTATATGTATCAGAGTGAGTGGAGTCAGAAAGATGTGCTTCATCTCTTCCCTCATTGGAACTGGCTGCCGGGACAGACCATCGACATGTGGTGTTATTATAATCATGCCGATGAGGTAGAACTCTTTATCAATGGCAAGAGTCAGGGCATCCGTAAGAAGACTGTCTACGGTGCAAAGAACGGAGGCGATGCTTTCAGAAATAGTACTGAATATCATGTGATGTGGCGCGTAAACTTTGAACCGGGAGAAGTGAAGGTTGTAGCCAGAAAGAACAATCAGGTTCTTAGGGAACAAGTTATAAAGACAGCAGGAGCTCCTCATCATCTTGTGTTGAAGAAGACTTATCAGGGCTGTCAGGCTTTTGGCTCTTCTGATCCGACCATCTTTGTAGAGGTGAATGTGGTAGACAAAGACGGCAATCTCTGTCCGAACGCAGATAACCAGATTTTCTTCTCTGTTTCAGGAGAACAGGATGCAAGTGGTCATGGTTTCCTGAAAACGCCAAAGATTCTGGGAACAGATAATGGATGTCAGACTTCTTTGGAGCGTTTCACCGATTCACATCGCAAGGCATTTTTCGGAAAATGTGTCGTTGTGATAAAAGGAAAGGGAACCCTCAAGGCACAGGCAGTAGACTTAAAGGATGCTTCTGTAGCTTTGTGATTATAGTAATATTCCGAAAATCAAAACATTAAGGATTTATATAGCGAAGAAGGATACACTCTTTCGGTGTATTCCTTTTTCGCTGTTAAAACGAAAAAGGTTTTGAAGCATTGGGACCCAAGGGATTTGGGTATCTCTATTATGCTAGTAATAGAAATTTAGCTTCAAAACCTGCGGCAAAGATACATTTTTTTTTCGAATAAAAAAACTTTTTCGAATAAAAAATATAAAAAACTTGCTCTTATCAAAAAATATACGTAACTTTGTAAACGATAAGGCATCAAACCCAATCAGCAATCATGAAAAAAGTAATCTTTGTAGAATTTCCTCACGATGCTGGAGCATGAAAGAAATAACAATAATAAAAACAATAAAATTAAAATAGTATAATGAAAATTCAAATAGAACAGGCTACGCCAGACAAGGCTTCGCATATCGCATCGCTTATCATGGAGGCGATGAATGCGCAGTGTTGTCAAAATTTTGCTGGTCCTCAGCATACATTGGTTGATTTTCACCGTATGATGACTAAACTTGTAGAGATGGAGGATAGTCAGTATAGTTATAAGGATACATTGGTTGCTATGTCTACTGATGGCATTCTTGTTGGCATCTTGGTTGCATATGATGGTGCTGACGTCAAAAGATTACGTAAGCGCTTTATTGAGGCTGCAATCGTGGCTTTTGGAATGGACTATTCGGCTATGGAGCTTGAAACAGAGGAAGGTGAGTTCTATTTGGATAGTTTGGCAGTTTCTAACCAATACCGTGGAAAAGGTATTGCGTCTAAACTGTTGGATGCTGCTATCTCTCGCGCAAGAGAATTAGGACTTCCTGCTGTAGGTTTGCTTTGTGATAAGGGCAATCCGAAAGCGGAGCGTCTCTATACGAAGGTTGGTTTTCAATATGTCAATGATACCACTTGGGGTGGTCATGCAATGAAACATCTTCAGTATAAATTGTAATCTGATAGGGCAAATTGTGCAAACGTTTGCCCAATAAAAAGTATAGAAATCAACAGAAAATATGCTGTTTATTGCGCAAACTGTAGTATCTTTGCACCATAAGTTCATAACGAATAGGTTTTTTGGTTTTTAGAAAAGATATTTTATTAGTTTTTGTTGATTTAATAATAAAAGCTCGGTCTGCAGTGATGCAATGCCGAGCTTTTGTATTTTTACTCCCATTCAGGGTATTTTCTTTCTGTGTCTTTTATTCTAATTCCTCTATTTCTTTTTCGTCCATGTCTTTATCTAACTGGTCTCTCCACAGATACTTTCTGGTTTCATGCACTATGATACCACTTAGGCAGAGCAAGGAGATAAGGTTTGGTATGGCCATTAAAGCATTCATGCAGTCGGCAATGTTCCAAACCAGTCCCAGACTGATGACACTACCCAGGAAGATAGTAGCAATATAGACTATGCGGAAACAGAGCATCCACTTTTTGCCTTTCAGATATTCTACACACCGTTCTCCATAATAACTCCATCCCAATGTCGTACTGAATGCAAATGTTGCCAGTCCGATGGTCAATATCGGAGCTCCGATATATGGAATCTTACTGAAGGCAGCCTTGGTGAGTGCAGCTCCGTTATGGTAGTCAATGTCTGGGTATGCTATGATACTTGAGGTGATGACGAGACCTGTAAGGGCACAGATGATGACAGTATCCCAAAAGGTACCGGTAGATGAAACCAATGCCTGACGCACAGGGTTACGGGTTTGGGCTGCTGCAGCAACGATGGGTGCCGAACCCAGACCACTTTCGTTAGAGAACAATCCGCGGGCTATACCATAGCGGGCTGCAATCATCATGGTACTTCCAGCGAAGCCGCCACCTGCAGCCTTTGTTGTGAATGCAGAGTCAAAGATTACGTGGATGGCAGGCAATAAATAAGCATGATTTACACAGAGAATGTAGATGCAGCCTAATACATAAAAGAGTGCCATGAAAGGTACCAGCATGCCACAAACCTTGGAGATACTTTTCACGCCTCCAAGAATCACAGCTGCTCCTAAAGCCGTAACGATTGTTCCAGTAATGTATGGAGAAATGCCGTATTGGTTTTCTACCAGGGTAGAGATGGCATTTGCCTGTACCGTGCTACCGATTCCGAATGATGCCAATGCGGCAAAGAGGGCGAACAGGACTGCAAGCCATTTCCAGCCCAATCCTTTTTCCAGGGCATACATAGGACCACCCAACATCGTGCCTCGCTTGGTCTTTACGCGATATTTTACGGCGAGTAATCCTTCGGCATATTTGGTAGAAATACCAAAGACACCGGTTAACCAGCACCAGAATACGGCTCCTGGTCCGCCAAGAGCGATAGCTGTAGCCACACCGATGATGTTACCGGTACCAATTGTAGCTGCCAATGCTGTTGCCAGTGCTCTGAACTGTGAAACATCTCCTGTGGCATTCTTGTCTTTCTTTACAGATAGTTTGATTGCCTTGAAAATCTTGCGTTGTGGAAAGCGCAAGCGGATGGTCAGAAAGATGTGGGTTCCCAACAGCAGGATAATCATAGGCCATCCCCAGAGGAATGAACTAAATGCGGTGAAAAAATCGTTTATTGCATCCATCTCTTAAAAATTTTATGTTTATCTTATATCTATATTTTTTATACCTGATAACGCAGTTACTTGTGTATTATAACCTTGTTATTTCTCAAATTCTATCTTTACGTTTTTGAATCCCATTGCTTTCAGCATCTCTCTAAACTGAGTCTTGGCATTCGTCTGTGCAGTATAGATATTGGTGCGGTTTAAGCAACGTTTCTTCATGGCTTGATAAGCACGCTCATACATAGCCTGTCTGTCGCTGCCTGTCCATTTGCCTTCTTCAAAGAAACTCTTGGTCTTCGCTTCGTCAATGAAGTTATGGTCTAGCAGTTTGATAGGAGGTAAAGTGCATACGATGCTGTCCTGGCTGGCTTGTAGCCATCCTTTTTTTACATCCTTCATATCGATACCCAAGCGCAGCGTTCCGTAATAGATACGTACCAGTTGGTCATCGCCCAAAAAGCCATGGCGTATTGTATCTATCAGTTCTTCATCACTTACAGATAGAAATTCCCATTGACCGATATTCTCGATGCTTTCTACTTGAGTGGGTGAGAGGGTTGTCTTATCTTCCTGTACCACGCTGACCTCATTGTCTTTGGTGAGCCAATAGAAGGCTCCACCCAGAATAAGGATCAGTGCTAATAGTATGATGATTTGTATTCTTTTCATATCATTGTTCTCCTCGCTTAGTGATTCTTTTCGATAGTTGTCTTATCCAGAAGAGTCTTCAGATCGTTGAAAGTGAATTTCTTTCTGAAACTGATTTTGATATTCTCTTCTGCAAATCCCATGTCCTGTAACATCGGAATCAGGGTGTTTGCTGCACTTTGGCGTGCCTGTTCAAGAATATCTAGGTTCGGGATATCGCGAATGATACTTTCCCTGCCTTGTTGTTCGAATTGTGACAGTTCTGCATCACTGTAGTTTCTTCTGGTGAGTGAAACGAATTGTCTTACACCTTCGTGATTGATTTTACTGCTGGTGAGCATCACTTTTGGGTCTGGTAAGATGATTTCTATCTTGTCGCCTTGTCGGTTTACGTTCTTTGCAGAGAATCCTGAAAAGTCTACATAAGCTTTTAATGTCGCATCCATCGGAATGGCCACCTTGCGGTTAGAGCCAGGAACATGAATATTAAAGTCTTTCTTGAACAGTGAACCCTTCAGATTGAGCTGGTCATCATGTGTTATAATCTTATGAACATGAGCTTCTGCTGTATATAAGCGATTGCATTTCTGTATCTGCATCACCATCACAGGTATTGTGTCGATGACTTGCTCCTCTTTTCTGTTTGCTGATGCGAACATGAAACGAAGGCAAAAAATACAGAAATGATAAATATTAACCTCTTTTTCATACTTAATGTCTTTATTATGCTGCAAAGGTACGGCAAATTGTTCGAAAAACAAACAAAATCATGTTTTTTGATGTTCTTTTGCTAAGAAATGAAAAAAAAAGCAGAAAAAGCACTTTTTTTATATCTTGATTAAACCTTTTCATTTTCTTTTCGTCAAAGTTACGATTAGAATTCATAAACTGAACTTTATTATATCGTGTAAGATTCAATAGGAAATTTATTAGTTAGTATTTAGGTATGTTAGGGCGCCTGCTTGTGAAAGTAGGCGCCTTTTTGCGCTTGATTTTGTGTAAGAATGTAGATTTCGGTTCTTTTCTTTGGCTATTTCAAAAGAAAAATGTACTTTTGCAGTAAGAAAAAATAACGGAATGAAACGAATTGATTATATATTAATAGGTCTTTTGGCTATTTCTAGCTTGACGGCTTGTACAGAACAGAAGAAGAGTAATATCATTATTGCTCCTAAACCGGTGGCTAAGGTTGTGAACAAAGCTACTCTGAAAATGAGTGATTATGAGCAGACCAGGGAGGCTGACTGGGTTGGTTCCCATTATAAAGTGGTTGTGAAACGTAGTTCTGACAAGGAACTTCCGGTTCTACAGTTGGACGAAAACACTAAGTATTATGATAACAGAATTTCGGTTAAGGTATTGAGAAGCGATGGTTCTGAATTCTTTAGCCGTACTTTCACAAAGAAAGATTTCACATCTTATATTGACAAACATACACAGGACATGGGTGCTTTGCTTGGTATTGTGTATGTGAAAGCAGAAGGTGATTATCTTTACTTCGCAGCAAGTGTTGGGTCGCCTGATGTTACCAGTGATGAATATGTACCTCTGGTACTTAAGATTTCCCGAATGGGTAGTATCTCTATATCAAAGGATGAGAAGTTGGATACCAACGCTTCTGCTGAAGATGAAGAAGATGGGGTATAAAGCGGTTCTTCCGTTAAATGTATGAGTATTTGCTTTGTTTAGTATACTATTAGTGTAATAGCTAATAGGTTAAATAGTCATATCTCTACGTTTTAATAGTTCCAATATCTGGAATTGTACGATTGCTGGCATATGCCGGCAACCTTGCGGGCAGCTGCCGACAACATTGCTGCCATATGCCAGCAACCCTGCTGGCGTTTGCCGACAATCAGATTTATCTGATTCTTTGAGCCAATAGATATGTTATCTCTGATGATATCATCTATGAGTTGAAGTACGATAAACAAGCGTTTCTTAGCTCTTTAAGATACTTATCACTATTTACTTCAGATACTTTTATTTATCAATGCATCTGACTGAAGAAACATAAAAAAACTCCTGAAGTTTGTTTCAAATAACTTCAGGAGTTTGATTATTATGTATTGACAGTTTATTTCAATAACTTTTTATAGTCCTTGTCAAATCCTTGAGGATGACGTCCGATGAAAAGAACATTGAGTAAGCAGTTGGCTGCCAGTTCTACATCATTGAGATCAGCGCCTTTGTCTTTTTTGATTTCCTTTCCCAGGCATACATCCCATGTGGACTGGAAACAGCTATCATTTGCTCCAACAAACATATCATTTGAGTTAGGATCTTCCATCAGTTCAAACTTGATAACCTTTTTGGATGTGATAGGTTGGATATTGCAAAGCATATCGAATGCTTTTTCAAAAATATCGCGATGCAACTGTGCATTTGGAAACATCACATTGACTGTTGGAAAAATCTCTTCAAATTCAAACGACTGCAATAGCTGGTAGAGTTTCATATGCTTATACCTTATTATATATATAACATTCAGTTTATCAACTCTCGTTGTGAAAACTAGAACTTAGCCATCTTGATAGCATCTATAGCACACTCATCACCCTTGTTACCCAACTTGCCGCCGCTACGATCCTTAGCTTGCTGCAGATCGTTGGTAGTCAAGAGACCATAGATAACAGGTATTTCCTGAGTAGCATTCAGACGGGCAATTCCGTAGGTAACACCCTCGCAGATGTAATCGAAGTGAGGAGTTTCACCACGTATCACACTACCTAAAATGATGACTGCATCATAGCCGCCATTCAAAACCATTTGATGGGCTCCGTAGATAAGTTCAAAGCTGCCTGGAACAGTTTTCACATGGATATTCTCTGTGAGTGCTCCATGTTTTTCGAGTGTTTTTACTGCTCCGTCGAGCAAAGCGCCCGTTATCTCAGGATTCCATTCTGCTACAACGATACCAAAGCACATGTTACTGGCGTCTGGTATTTTGGTAAAGTCGTATTCTGATAAATTATGAAGTGCTGTTGCCATATTGATTTCGAATTGTTATCAGTACAGATTAGTTAGAAGCGCGCTCGATGTACTTATCGATTTCGCCACTCTGTACGAGCATAGCGTTAACATACTTTTTCTTAGCATCCTGATAAAGCTTCAAAGCTTCGTCTTTCTTACCCTGGCTTTCGAGAATCTCGCCTGCCTTGATAATGAATATAGGAGAAAGACTGTTGTTTGTACCTTCGTCAGCCTTGCTGTCAGCCATAGAAGCAGCCTTCTTGAAAGCATCTACAGCCTTGTCGAGCTGGTTGAGATGCGCATAAGCATCACCTAAGGCAGCTTCAGCAGCAGGACTGATCATCTGGTCGTCTTCTGAAGAGAAAGATTCCAGACTCTTCTGAGCTTCTGCCCATTTGCCGAGGTTTGCATAGCAAAGACCAGCATAGAGGTTTGCCAGGTTACCTGCATCTGTGCTGCTGTATTCGTCAGCAATCTTAGTAAAACCTACATAGCCTGCGCCATCACCCTTCAATGCCTGCTCATACATCTGGTTAGCAAAGTAGGTCTGACCCTTAGCAAGCATAGTGCTAGCCTTGTCCTCACGTGGACCTGAGATCTGAGATACATAACCGAATACACCTGCAATGATAACAATGATAGCTACTACTGCAATGATAATAGCCTTCTTGTACTTCAAGAAGAAGGCCTCACGAATGTTTAGGCTCTCTGTTTCCTGAGCCTGTACGTTGTTGTTTGCCATTTTTATTTTGCTTTTTTATTATTCTATACTTTTTAGTTTCTGGTTTAGGAGCAATCTGTTCAATAGAAAGTTAGCTTTCAAATTGTGGAATGCCGCTAAACTTCTGCAAATTTACTCAATTTTATTCAATTATTGAAATTTCTAGCCTATTTTTTTTGTTTTTCCCTCTTTTTCTGCTAACTTTGCACTATAAAAGCAGAAAAGAGACTATGATTTTAAAGAATATTTCCATTATTAACTTTAAAAATATAAAGAGCGCCAATCTGGAGTTGTCGCCCAAAATCAATTGTCTGATAGGACATAATGGCATGGGAAAGACTAATTTCCTTGATGCCATCTACTATCTCTCTTTCTGTAGGAGTGCCTATAATTCTATCGATTCCCAGATTATTACTCATGATGAGCCTTTCTTTATGCTGGAGGGAAATTATGATAATGATAAGGGGGAGATAGAGAATGTTTACTGTGGTATGAAACGGGGTACCAAGAAGCATTTCAAGAGAAACAAGAAGGAGTATAAGCGTCTTTCGCAACATATTGGGCTTATCCCTCTGATTCTGGTTTCTCCATCTGATGTTTCTCTGATAGAAGGAGGAAGTGAAGAGCGCAGAAAACTGATGGATGTGGTCATCTCTCAGTATGATTACTCTTATATAGAGGCTTTATCCAACTATAATAAGGCTTTGCAACAGAGAAATGCTTTGCTGAAAATGGAGGAGGAGCCTGATATTACGCTGCTGGAACTTTGGGAGCAGCAAATGGCGAGTAATGGTGAATTGCTGTACCAGAAACGGCAGGCTTTCGTTGACGAACTGGTTCCGCTGTTTCAGCAGATTTATCAGCAGATTTCGGGTGATAAGGAGCAGGTCCGTCTTCACTATGTTTCTCATTGCCAGAGAGGTCCTTTGTTGGATGTTATCCAGCGCGACCGGTTTAAGGATCGTGCTGTAGGGTATTCTCTGCATGGTGTTCACCGTGATGATCTGGAGTTTTTGCTGGGTGATTATCCGATGAAGAGAGAGGGAAGTCAGGGGCAGAACAAAACTTTCGTGATTGCCCTGAAACTGGCTCAATTTACTTTCCTGCAGCGCACGAGTTCCAATACGCTTCCTTTGCTCCTCTTAGATGATATTTTCGATAAGTTGGATGCTCAGCGGGTTGAGGCTATTGTGAAACTGGTTGCCGGTGACCATTTCGGGCAGATTTTCATTACGGATACGAACCGTGATCATTTGGATAAGATTCTCCAGAACATGCAGGGAGATCATACGATATTCTATGTAGAGAATGGGGAAATAATAAAGTAGAAAACTAAGGGAAACAGATCATGTTTCCCTTAAAATTTTAAGAATATGTTTAGAAGAAAAGTTAAGTCAATAGCGGAACTCTTGCCCGAATTTCTGAGAAAGGAAGGCTTGGAGACTCCTTTACAGCAGAAACGCCTGATAATGAGTTGGGATTCTGTTGTAGGGGAAAATATTGCTGCATATTGTGGTGATAAGTTTATCAAGAACCAGACTCTCTATGTAAAGATAGAGAATGCTGCATTGAGGGCTGACCTCACGATGAGCCGTGCTACCCTTGTTCACCGTTTGAATGAACAGGTTGGTGCACAGGTTATTGCAGATATACGCTTTTATTAATATTCCCCGCTCTATATGCTATATGATTTCGTCCAAGCATATATCTGTAGGGGTAACAGGAAGGAGTCCTTCCTCTTTGATTTTCTGGAAGTCGAAACAGATTCCTATTTTGTATGCATGTGGAATCTTGGTAAGAAATCTGTCGTAATAGCCTTTTCCTCTTCCTAACCGGTTGCCTTTCATATCGAAACTCATGCCTGGGATTACGGCAAGTTCTATCTCAGGATATTTCTCTTCCGGATAAATCTTGCCTTTTGGTTCAAGTATATGATAGGCTCCTTCCTTCAGGTCTTGTACTCCGGAATATTCTCTTAGTTCCATATTCGTATCGTCCAGCACAACGGGCAGTATTACTCGTTTTCCCCTGGAAACAAGTTGGTCTATATAATGATGGGTGTCCACTTCATCAGGAAGCGAATAGTACATCAGTATGGTTTGGGCATTCTGAAGATGCGGGTTGGAATCTAAACGTGATAATACAGAAAGCGACAGTTCCTCAAGTTGTCTTGAGGAATACTGTCGCTTTCTGTATTTTATGATTTTTCTTAATTCTTTCTTGTCCATGCCTTAAGCGTTTGCTATCATACAATTATTATGGTGTAAGGAAGAATAGTTGTAGGGCGTATTCGCCATAGCTATCTTTTCTTTCTTCGCAGCGCGTTTTTTGGCTGGCTCTGGTTTCTTTGGAAATGCTGCATGGTTCTCAAATACATCCAGCGTCTTTTTGATGACTGGATCATCAAGATTGATGTATTGGGTCCATGCCTGCTCGTCCAACATATTGTAGATGATACGGCTGTCGATGACACGGTCTAATAGTTTGTGTGATTTCTTGATTAAAAGATTTCTACGTTTTAAACCATGTTTATCGGCATAGCTGACAAACTTTTCAACCATGTCCTGACTGTCAAGATAATCGGCAAGTTCCATCATCTCCTTGAAGTTATTCAACTTCGGGCGGTTATCGTCTGTATAAGTGAAGGCAAACTGCAAGATGAGACCACTCAGACTAGCCTCCTTGAAATAGGATGTCATGCCGAGCGTATCTTCAGGAACAAAGATGTCTGGAGTGATGCCACCTCCGCCATAGACAATACGGCCGTTACCTGTATGATAAGCAGGTCCTGTATGCTTGATGCTATCCTGTGAGAAAAACTCTCCGTGCTGATATCTGTCGAGCAAGTCTTGCTCATAATCCTTGTCATCGCCCAGAGTATATGGCTTCTGGATGCATCTTCCTGAAGGAGTATAGTAGCGCGCAATGGTCAGACGGATGAGGCTGTGGTCAGGGAATTCTATCTGTTGCTGAACCAGTCCCTTACCAAACGACCGTCGTCCGATGATAGTAGCACGGTCATTATCCTGCATGGCACCCGCAAAGATTTCTGCAGATGATGCAGAACCTTCATTGATGAGAACTACCATCGGAATCTTCTGGTAGGCACCCTTACCATCACTCATATAGTTATGTCTAGGTGATTTGCGTCCCTGTGTGTAAACGATGAGCTTCTTGTCTGGCAAGAATTCGTTTGCCATGTTTACTGCAGCCGTCAGGTAACCACCAGAGTTATCACGAAGGTCAATACAGAGGTTGGTGAATCCCTGT
>ENA-OQKQ01000241-OQKQ01000241.1-human-gut-metagenome-genome-assembly--contig:-NODE-241-length-21233-cov-6.306358_pt1 | contig 21233 bp, 15 predicted proteins | sample MGYA00242651_ERZ504803 | MGnify/ENA primary metagenome ERZ504803 (study PRJEB26092, sample SAMD00036380) | human gut metagenome | host: Homo sapiens | study: EMG produced TPA metagenomics assembly of...
GAAATTAATTTTGGATGAAATCCAGGCGTATGAACCGAGGATTATTAGCAACAATTATTTATGGTTTGAAGACAATACAGGAAATGGAGGACATTTTGCTATTATTACAGCTACATTTCCGACCTGTTTTAAAGACATTCATGAAAAAGTATGGGCTATCAGAAGGGATACAATATCAGTTTAAAGATTTTACAGAAAAAGAATATCAGTTAGAACAGTTTCCAAGACACAAAATTCGAATTGAAAATTCGGAAATTAATATTGAGAAAATATTAGAACAGGGAAGCACTAAAAAAGTTCTGGTTATTTGCAACACTGTGTCCAAAGGCACAAAAAATTTATAGAGAAATACAGGAAAGAACAGAGAATGTAGAACTTTTGCATTCTTGCTATATCAGAAGAGACAGGGCTTTTTTGGAACAAAAATCATGCTTTTTTCGGAATCGAAAAAGCCGGGAATATGGATAACAACGCAGATTGTAGAGGCGAGTCTGGATATAGATTTTGATATGCTTTATACTGAAATGTGTACAGCGGACAGTCTTTTGCAGAGAATGGGACGATGCAACAGAAAGGGGAGATATGTTCCTGAAGAACCGAATATTGTTGTATATGATGATCGAAATGGCGTGGGAAAAGATCGAGTTTATAATTCAGACATGTATGACCGTTCTTTAAGATTTCTTCATGAATATGAAAATATGTTGTTCAGTGAAGAATTAAAAACGGTTTATATGAACAATGTTTATAATCCGGAAGAAATAACTGAAACGAGCTATTACAAAGAAATTGAAGAATGGTTGAAAACGGTTTTCGGCAATTCATCCGGCAGAATATACATCAAAAGAAGCTAAAGTGAGGGATATAAAAAGTATTACCATTGTGCCGGAAGAGATTTATGATAAAAAACAGGGATTGTTTGAATATGGAATAGATTTTTTAAGAAAGCCAAATTTGAGAAAAGAAGTCAGAAGCATTATGAAAAACAGGCTTGAAGACGTGACATTGAGTATGAGTATTTATAATAAATTCCCCAAGGCGGTAGACAGGGATGTAATTGGAAGTAAATATGGCAGAAACATTATGAATATTCACAGAGCAAGATATAAATATGACTTTAATCATGAAAATGGAAAAGGTGCAGGTTTGTTATTAAATGAAGAGTTGGAGACGGATGGTATATTTATGTAGGTGATGAAAATGGATGAAAGAATCACTGGGGTGATGATTTATTATTATTTCGTTTGCAAGCGGAAATTATGGTATTTTTGTCATGATATCCGGATGGAGACGGAAAATGAAGATGTAATGCTTGGTAAGATTTTGGATGAAAGCAGTTATAAGAAGAAGGATAAGCATGTAAATATTGATGATATTATAAATATTGATTTTATCAGTGAACATAAGGAATTGCATGAGGTTAAGAAGAGTAAGGCTGTGGAAGATGCCGGGATCTGGCAGGTGAAGTATTATCTTTATTATTTGCAGAAACGAGGTGTGAATAGTCTTAAGGGGAAGATTGATTACCCACTGTTGAAGAAATCTGTGATTGTTGAATTGTTGGAAAAGGATGTGGAAATTCTGGAAAGGATTCTTGCTGAGATTACAGATATCAAACATCAGGAGGTTCCACGGTTTCGGGTAATGTAAAATTGTGCAAAAAATGTGCTTATTATGATTTGTGTACATATAAACTTTGGATTTGTATTGGGGAAAAGTATGAAGCAAAGTTTTACGTTTATAATAACGGGGATTTGAAACGGAAGGATAATACACTTCAGTTTACAAATTATGATGGTGAGAAGAGAGATATTCCTATTGAAAGGATTTCGGATATTTATGTTATGTCCGAGATGTCGTTTAATACAAAGTTTATTAATTATAGACCGACAGCAGAATTTTTTGATGGTATAATTGATAATGGAGAGAATCAGAAGTTAAGAAATTTAGGACCAATTGATATTGCGGATAATGTTTATATTTGTTCAAATGTCATATTATATCCAAATGTTAAAATTGGTAAAAATTGCTTAATATTAGATGGTAGTGTTATAACCACTTCAATTGAAGAAAATTCAGTTGTTATGGGAAATCCTGCACGGGTAATTGCGAAGATAGATGATTGGTATTTAAATATAAAAAATATTAATTTAAAGTATCCTTGGTATAATAAGAATATAAGTCATGATGAGATTGTTCGACAAAGAGAACAATATTTTTTCGAGGGAAAGCAACATGAATATTAAAAAATTATTTACAACAAATTTCTATAAAAATAATAATAGAGAATATAAGGAAAGAATAAAAAAGGATTATTTGATTAATCAAGAGTTTAGAGGTGGGGGATTAACTAAAGAATTTTTACATGGATATGAATGGAAATATATAAATTTATATCGAAAATTTCAAGCGAATCAAGATAATATTTGGGGAAAATGTTATCGATGGAAAATGAAGAAGCTGGAAAATAAGACAGGTTTTAGTTTTGAGGATAATATTACAATAGGAGATGGTCTTATAATAGGACACTGGGGAAAAATCGTTATTAACGGTCAAGTGCAGTTTGGAAATCAAATGTTTATAACACATGGTGTAACTGTGGGGAGAGACATTAGGGGGAAAAGAGCAGGTGTTCCAAAATTTGGAGATAGGGTGTGTATACGTACAAATTCAACAATTGTAGGTGGAATACAGATTGGAAATGATGTTTTAATAGCTCCTAATACATTTGTTAATTTTGATGTTCCGGATCATTCGATTGTTATTGGAAATCCTGCAAAAATTCATCATAGAGACAATGCTACGGAAGGACATATCCCTAATATAACTTTCTAAAATAGTAAGGAGTATATTATGGACTTGACGAATATTTAGTGGTATAGTACCATGGGACTATAAAGCGTATTTTAAAGGAGGGTAACTAATGAGAAAATGTAAATTAATTATTGAAAAAATAATTGCAAGCTTTATTCTGTGTGGCTGCTTGTTATTGGAATCAACTGCGCTGGTTAGTGCAAGTGAGTGTGGACTGTACGGTGTTCAGATTTTACATCTTGTCAGTCAACCTATTAACTGTAGCGTATCAGTAGGGAGTCAGGCAAGATTTGCGGTAAAGGCAGAGGGAACTGGACTTAAATACCAGTGGCAGGTAAAATTCCCTAACGAGAGCTGGAAGAATTCAGGCTCAACAACAGCAACAACGGCAACATACAGCTTCACGACAGAGGGAAAGCATAACGGAATGCTTGTGCGCTGCATAGTAAAGGATGCAAGTGGAAATAGCATAATAAGCTCTGAAGTAAAGGCGAATATAATATCTGTTGAGGATTGGGAGCTTCCAATTATGTAATTTAATATTAAAATCAAAATAGAACTTTATACGAGTAATCAAACTTTTTGTGGGGTTGCCAAAGTTTATGAGGGTCAGTCGTGAGGGGCTGGCCCTTTTAGAATGCCAGTTTTTGAGGGGGTGAGGGTTTGGTTTGAGGGAGTGTGAGGGGAATTTGTAAACGTCAAACCACCCGCCTTGGATAACTAGCATTTTTGTGAGACACTCTAAAAAACACGAAAAAACTAATCGTTTTTTAGAGGAGGTAAACTATCATGGATTCACTCACCCATAATGTAAGGCGTGCTAACTGGTTAAATATTATAAATCAATGTCAGGAACGACCTGCAAACGTAACCGTCCGACAATGGCTGAAACACCAACGCAGGTGATAGCAGACAGCGACCACCATAACAGCAAGTGTTATATGTGGGTGCACCGTTCCGGAGAGTTTTATACCAGGCGTCCAATCGTGATATATGAATACCAGAAAGGTCGCGATCATCAAAAACCTCTGGATTTTTACAAAGATTATAAAGGAATCCTTGTAACGGATAGTTTGCAGCAATACCATTTGGTCGACAAAAAGCTTGCAGACGTAACAAACGCAAACTGTTGGGCGCATGCAAGGCGTGATTTTGCGGATGCGGTTAAGGCTGCAGATAAAAAAGATCCATCGTCTGTAAGACAATCGGCTGCATACCAGGCTTTGCAGAAGATCGCCGAGTTTTATAATGCTGATACCGAGTTAAAAGAACTCTCATCAAAGGAACGTCTTCAAAAACGGCAGGAACTGATCAAGCCGATGGTTGAAGAAGTTTTTGCGTGGGTAAAACAGCAGGCGAGTGACTGTACAGTACCTCCAAAATCCAAAACAGGTCATGGACTTAATTTTGTAATTAATCAGGAAAAATACCTAAGAGTATTTCTCGAAGATGGTGATGTTCCAATTGATAATTCCGCCTCAGAGAAAGCTATACGTACCTTTTGCCTTGGCAAGAAAAACTGGATGTTCCACAATACTGCAAAAGGAGCCTCTGCCAGCGCAATGGTATATAGTATTTCTGAAACCGCAAAGCTGAATAATCTGCGACCGTATTATTACTTTAAATATATCCTTACAGAGTTGCCTAAACTCTGTGATGAAAGAGGAAATATAGATCCTACAGAATTGGATTATCTCATGCCATGGTCAGATAGCCTTCCGGATGAATGCCGGAAACCACGCCGCTCATAATAGGCGGCGTTGATTTTAACAACCTGCGTATGATTTAACGTTTACGTTTGAGTAGTTAATTAGTGGTTGAATAAGTAAAGTCAGGGTGGACATGAGTTCACTCTGTTTTTTATATAAAATTTATATTTTACTTTCATATTATTGTAAATAGTGGTAATCTGTTATTAGTACTAAAGGTGTATGATATTGTATTTTTAAAGGAGCGTTGATATGACAAAACATGTATTAAAGAGAATGATAGGAGTTGTCCTTTGCTTATGTCTATTGCTTCAATTACTGCCTCAGGCTCAAAATGTACTTGCAGCATCTAGTAAGGTTGAGACGGCGCTGGACTGGGCACAGAAAATTGCAGATGATAATAGTCATGGGTATTCACAACAACATAGAAATGGACCAGATTATGATTGTTCTTCATATGTGAGTACTGCACTTGTAAAAGCCGGATTAAATGATAATGGTAGTCTTACAACTTATACTATGAAGAAGTATTTGTGCTCAAAAGGATTTACATGGATTCCTTGGAGCTCAATTGGAGGTCAGAGTGGTTTAAAAAGAGGTGATATTCTATTAGATGAAGATACACATACGGAATTCTATATTGGAAATGGAAAGATGATTGGAGCACATAGGGATTATGGATATCCAGCAACGGGAGATCAAACTGGAAAAGAAATATCTGTTCAAAGTTTTTATAATAATCAATATGGTATTTCATGGAACGGAGTATTACGATATGAGGAAACAAATCCTGTCACAACTACACCATCCATCTGGAAAAACAGTGACAGCTATACGGTAGGAAATTCGGCAACACTAACATGGAACAGTGTAGATAATGCAACAGGATATTGGTTTTCAGTCTGGTATAAGGGGGAACAAATTGTTACAACTCAGGTTTCAGGAAGCTCGGAGTATACATTAAATAATCTGGGAGAGGGAGAGTATACTGCCTATATAACGGCTTATAATGATAGCAGTAGTAAGCAGGGCTATGTGACCTTTAGGGTAAATTATGTTTCTGGCGAGCAGACGATTCCAAACGGTAGATATCAGATATGCTCTGCTTTGGACAATTCATCTGTTATATCTATTTCAGGCGCATCAACGGATGATGAGGCAAATGTATTGTTATATGCAAACGAGAGACATGATAATCAGTATTTTGATTTTGAATATTTGGGAAATGGATATTATAAAATAACTGCAAAACATAGCGGAAAGGTGCTGGATGTTTATTGGGAAAAGATGGAAGCAGGAGCAAACGTTCAGCAGTACTATTGGAATAATGGTGATAATCAGCAGTGGGTAGTAAAAGATGCAGGTGATGGATATTTTTACATTATATCAAAATCAAATAGTTTGTATATGGATGTGTATGGAGGTGTAGCGTCGAATGATGTCAATATTGATACATATACGGGACATGGAGGAACCAGTGAAAAATGGAAACTGATTCCAGCAGGTGAGAAGTCTGTTGCTGATGGAAAATATCAGATATGTACTGCTTTGGACGATTCAAGTGTTATTTCAATTTCTGAAGCATCAAAAGATGCATGTGCTAATGCATTGCTTTATGCAAATGAAAATCATAAGAACTAGGTGTTTAATTTTGAATATCAATGGGATGGATATTATAAAATCATCGCAAGACACAGTGGAATGGCGCTTGATGTTTATAATTCAGAACAGTCAAGTGGTGCAAATGTAGAACAGTATCCTTGGAAAAACAGTGATAATCAGAAATGGGTTGTTAAGCCTGCTGGAGATGGATATTATTATATCGTTTCAAAAGGCAATGGATTATATCTGGATGTGTACGGCGGAGTGGCTGTGAATGATGCCAATATAGATACATATTTTGGACATGGAGGAGCCAGTGAAAAATGGCGTTTAATACCTGTAAATGAACCAGAGAATCTGCTTACAGTAAAAGGATGTTCGGTATCATTGAAGGAAAACATAGGAGTTAATATGTATGCTTCCTTTTCAGATGATATATTAGAAGATGATGGGGCAAAAGTCAGATTTACATATGCCGATAATTCTTATATAGAAGTGCCTCTTTCAAATTATATGTCAACAACCTATAATAATGAGAATGTAAAGAAAATTACATTTGATACAGTACCTGCAAAACTGACTGAGAAAATCAAGGTAAGTGTAATAAAGAGTGACGATACTCAGACTAATATGTTTTCATTTTCAACAAGTGATTATTTGTATGCGCTTATAAATAGTACTGATAAATCAATTGGTGCAAACCAGAAGAATATTGCCAAGGCTCTATTAAATTATGGGGCATATTCACAGATTTACTTCGGGGTAGACACAGCAGACCTGGCGAATAAAAAACTAACTGATAATACCGTAGAAAAGACAGATAGCGATACAGTGATTAAGTCTATTCAAGGTCAAGAAAATGGGCTGTTAAGTAACAAAGATTTTGAATATATAGGTTCATCACTGGTGTGTGATTCTAGTACTGATTTAAAACTGTATTTTGTCAATAAGAGCCGACTTACGATGAAGCAGATAGAAAATCAATATGATTTATCTGTGGCAAACAAGAATACGCATGGATTTGATGTAGGAACGGATGGCAATATTTTATGGATTAAGGTAAAAGATTTAAGACCAAATGAACTGGAGGAGATGTATTCAGTAAGAATTTTATCGGATGATGGTTCAGTTATCGTTGAAACAAGTCCGAGTGTATATATAAAAAAGGCATTGTTATCGGAAGATGTAAAGTTGGAAAATTTGTGCAAGGCTATGTGGATGTATGGACAGGCAGTGAGGGATTATGGAAAGTGATGATTTTGAGGAAAGGAATTGTTTATGAAGAGAATAGTTAGTGTACTAATGTCAATAGTGGTTGTTTTGAGTTGCGTTGTATTTATTATGCCACCAAATATTGTGTTAGCTGTAAATTACACGTGGCCAGTCGATAAGTCAATTGGAATATCTAGCGGTTTTGGTTCGTATAGTGGACATACTGGCTGTGATTTTGCTTGCAGTATTGGACATGATGTATATGCTGTAGCTGATGGAACTGTGGTAACGGCAACGGATTCAGGATGTACAGGGTCACATAGATCAGATGGTTACCCGAAATGTTCGAAAGGGGCAAACTGTCCTGCGACCAAATTAAACAAAAATGGAAAAGGCTCATATGCTAATTGGATTATTATTAGACATGGGACTAATGTATATTCGTTATATGCGCATTTATCAACAGAAAGCCTTAAAGTTAAAGTAGGAGATACTGTAAAACAAGGACAAAACATTGCAAAAACTGGTTCGGCAGGAAATGTAACTGGACCCCATTTACATTTTGAACTTAGAATAGGAGGTAATTCAACAGGTTATGCAAAAAATCCAGCATCTTATTTGAGTCGTGAAAATGTTACACCAGTAACAAATCCCCCAACCTACTCCAACTTCTGGGTAGACCATTACCTATTTGATTTATCTGAGACGGTATCATTCACTGCTGTGGCATCGGGAGCAGACAATTATACAATAGGAATCGACAAGACCGGTGTTGGTCGTGTTGTGACAGAAGGTTGTGGAAGTACGTATACTATTTCAGCTGACAGGCTTGGAGCAGGAGAGTATTCAGCATATATGACGGTTGCAAATAGCGCGGGATATGTTGATACTTACAGAGTATATTTTGTTGTAGTTGAAAAATGTAATTTTGGAGATAAATTTTCAGCAAGGATTCAGAATATAGGAACCGGATGCTATATTACAAACAAAGATAGCAAAATCGTTGGAGCTCCTGAGAGCGGATATAATGATCAGATATGGTTTTTTAATAAGTGTTCAGATGGTTCATACACCATCATGAGTCAGCTTGATGGACTCATGATGGATGATGAATGGGACAGCGATGTTCCGGCAGGTGCTGATATTCGCGCATGGAGTGCTACGGGACAGGATAAGCAGAGATTTAATATATATTATATGGATGATGCATTTTATATCCGACCGGCAAATACCAAAACTCTTGTCGTAGATATGGGAGCAGGAGAGCCATATAATGTGGCATGCTACAACCTTTCAAGGAATGCTGGACAGCAGAAATACAGGTTTGACATGGTTGGCATGGGCGATTATATTCCATACGGACTGGGAGATGAATTTTATGCACAGCTCAGGTGTCAGGGAACAAATTTATATGTAACAAATCAAAGTGGTAATGTAGCAGGCGCTGCGGCAACAGCTGATGACAGTCAAATATGGAAATTTATGAGACAGTCAAATGGGGCCTACGTTATTCAGAATACATTGGATGGTTCATATATAGATGTAGAAAATTCAAATGATGCAAATAAGACCAATTTCCTTTCGTATAATGAATATACAGGCAACAGGAATCAGCAGTTCTATTTCTATGAAATGGACAATGCTTTTTATATCAAACCTTTAATCAGTAATACCAGGGTAATGGATATGCAGTCAACTGCTCCATACAATGTGGCACTATGGGATAAGGGAAATGACTGGGGACCACAAAAGTTTGATGTGATAAAAGTCAGCCACAGTGATGACAACATGAGTAAACCGGTTGAGACGTCGTATTTTAAAGGACATAAATATGAGCTCTATAATGAATCAATGACCTGGGAGTCGGCTAAGCTCTTTTGTGAGAAAAAGGGAGGACATCTTGTTACTATTTCAGATGAGAAAGAGAATGAATTTGTTAATGGCATGAGATGCCGTAACCTTTCAACCGATTACCAGCAGAGTATATGGCTTGGAGGTTCTGATACAGCAAATGAGGGAACATGGTCTTGGATTACAGGTGAACCGTTTACATACAGTAACTGGGAACCAAACGAGCCTAATGGTGGAACCTCGCAGAATTATCTTCAGATGTATTCATCAGGTAACTGGGATGATGTGCAGAATGAAGCTGGCAGATTTGTGTTATGTGAATATGATTCGGTACAACCAAAGCTGACACCTGTTGCCAGTTCGCTCAGTCTGAGTGATAATATTGGATTTAATATTTACATGCAGATATCCGATGATGTGCTGAGTGATGATGGTGCAATGATGATTATTACAAATTCGGATGGAAAGGTCATTAAGAAGCCGATTTCGTCATATGAGACAACAACGTATCAGGACAAATCGGTAAAAAAAATAGTCAGTATGGTACCTGCGGCAAAGATGTCCGGAAAGCTTTCATTTAAAATTTTAAAATCAGATGGAACAGAAAGCAGTACTTATATATGTTCAGTTATGGATTACGCAAATGAAATGATTAAGAAAGCCGATACTGATAATGAGTGTAAAAAGGCACTTCCTCTAGTAAAGGCAATGCTGAACTATGGAGCGTATTCTCAGATATATTTTGGTGAGGACAATACGAATCTTGCAAATGCCATATTAAAAGATGACAATACTGCAACGATAAAGAGTGAGGATATAATAAAATCTATTACATACAGTGAGCAGGGGCTTTTTAGCAATAAAGATTTAGGGTATATAGGCTCATCACTTATATGTGAATCAGATACCTCATTAAAGCTGTATTTTAACAATAAGAATAAGCTAACAGAGAAGCAGATAAAGGGTAGATATGATATCAGCACACTTGACAAAAACAAGCATGATTATGATACTGGTGTTGACGGAAGCATTTTTTGGATAAAGATAAAAGGCATAAAACCAGCAGAGCTCGGTAATGTTTATGGAGTAAACCTGGTATCTGATGAGGGTTCAGTTATTGTGGAGACGAGTCCATATGTGTATGTGAAAAAGGCATTGGAGTCTGGTGATAGCAGGCTGCAGAATCTGTGCAAAGCAATGTGGGCTTATGGACAGGCTGCAAGGGAGTATGAAAAGTAGTGTTCAAGAAAGGAATTGCTTATGAAGAGAGTATTTAGTGTATTAATGTCAATAGTGATTGTTTTAAGTTGCATTGTATTTATTATGCCACCAAATATAGTGTTGGCAGCAAATAATGCTGACGATATAGTTTCTATTGCAAGAGGAGAATTAGGAAGTACAAATTATAGTAAATATTATGGTGGAAATAAAGGTGCTTGGTGTGCAGATTTTGTCTCATGGTGTGCTCAGCAGGCTGGGGTTGACAGTATAGCCAAGAGTTCTTCTTGTTACAATATGTATATCGGTATGAAGAATAATGGCTGCCAAGAAGTTAGTTCTCCTCAAAAGGGGGATATTGTATTTTTCTATTGTACAAAATGCAGTTCAACAGCTGGAAAATGGTGTCATGTTGGAATCATGGAGGATTCCACATACTCTATTGAAGGAAACAGATGGAGTAATGGTGTATCAAAGGTAGAAAGAGGAAACTCATATTCTCATAATGGAGATTTAGGTTATAAGCATAGAGATGGAATTGTTAGAAAATATTTGAGACCTAAATATAGTTTCCCAAATCCTGTCACAACTACACCATCCATCTGGAAAAACAGTGACAGCTATACGGTAGGAAATTCGGCAACATTAACCTGGAACAGTGTAGATAATGCAACAGGATATTGGTTTTCAGTCTGGTATAAGGGGGAACAAATTGTTACAACTCAGGTTTCAGGAAGCTCGGAGTATACATTAAATAATCTGGGCGAGGGAGAGTATACTGCCTATATAACGGCTTATAATGATAGCAGTAGTAAGCAGGGTTATGTGACCTTTAGGGTAAATTATCTTGATATAGGTACAAATTTTATAGCTAATATAATTAAAGTTGATTCATGGAGTCATGTGGTTAATGATAATACAAATGCTTGCATAGGTAAAGAAGTGGGAAATGCAAACGAGTATTATGAATTCGTAAGACAGAGTGATGGCTCATATATAATTAAATCACTTGAAGATGGAAAATATCTCGAGGTTTCTGATGGTGGAAATAAAAATGGTCAGAATGTGGGCTTTAGTGATTATACAGGAGAAAATAACCAAAGATGGTATATAAAGAATGGCTCTAGTGGAAAAATATTAATTCCTAAAAACGCAACAGGATCGTGCCTAGATATATCTAATAATGGCTCAGCAGTAGGAACAAATGCACAAATATGGGCTCAGGCGGGAGTGGCAGCCCAGGAATTTAGTATATATACACAGTCGAATATTCCAAACTTCATTAATTTTGGAGATGATTTTTACGCAAATATAATCAAAGCAAGTACATGGAGTACTCTTGTAAATAAGAATCCTAATTTGGAAGTTGGTGGAGAGGGTGAAGCAGAAGGAAGCGATATATGGCATTTCAGACGAATGAAAGATGGTACATATATCATACAGTCTCTATTTGATGGAAAATATCTTGATGTTGAGAAATTTAGCAATCAAAAGGGAGCTAACGTATATTGCTATGATTATACAGGTGATAGCAATCAGAGATGGTATTTGACATTGGGAAAAAATGGAAAGGTCTTAATTCCAAAGAATGCTACTGGATTATGTTTAGATGTTTCTAATGATGGTTCGGACGCTGGGACAAATGCACAGCTATGGGAGCCAAACGGAACAACTGCTCAGGAGTTTAATGTTTATAAAGAGGACACGATAAAGCTAGGCACGGCAAATGTTACTTTATCAAATAACAACTATATATATGATGGCAAAGAGAAGAAACCGGATGTAACAGTAAAATATGGATATGCTACGTTACAACAAGGCACAGATTATACGGTGGAGTATTCAAATAACGTAAAAGCAGGTACAGCTACCGTTACAATAAAAGGCACCGGAATATATTCAGGTACAGTTTCTAAAAACTTTGAAATAAAAGAAGCTTTATATACGGTGTATGGATATCAGGTTGTTATCAATGGAAATTTCGATTTGAAATATTATATTGATTTGTCAAAAGAAGCTGCAAATGATACCGATGCGTACATTGAGTTTAAAGTCGGTGATAAAGTACAAAAGGTAAAACAGAGAGAAACATCGAATGGACACTATGTTTATACATGTGAAGTTCCTGTAGCTCAGATTGGTGACAAAGTGACGGCAACACTACATTATAAGGATAAATCATATGCTCTTACACAGTATTCGGTCAAAGATTATCTAAATACAATAGTTCAAAACAAAGATAAAAAAGAAGAGTATGGAAAGGCTGCAGACATTGCATCAGCTATACTGAATTATGGGGCAAGGGCACAGTTATATTTTGGATATAAGACAGATTCATTAGTTTACAGTGCTTTACCGGATGCTGAGATAAAAAAAGTGGATTCTATTTTGGCACAGGATATTAAGAAAGCTATAACCAATAAGGAAAGCGGCAACCTTGAAAACAATGATTTCAAATACTATGGAGCTTCATTAGTATGCAAGTCAGATACAGGAATGAAACTGTATTTTGAAAATAAAAATAGTCTTTCTCTTAAAGAGATTGAGAAGAAATATGATATTTCGGTTAAAGATTGTAAGAAGCAGGTTAGTAAATCCATAAACGGAAATATGATTTGTATTACTATTAATGATTTAAATGCTACTGAACTGGATGATAATTTTGTGGTGCAGATAACGAATAAGCAAAACAGCAGTCAGAGTATGTCTGTTTCAACAAGCCCGTATATTTATATAAAGAAATCTATGGATTCCGGAAATACAAAGCTTATAAATCTCAGCAAAGCGATGTATTGGTATAGTCAGAAGGCTATGGAGTATTCAATGACGGAAAATAGATAAGTTTTATAATTATCTTTTCGAATTAATAAATTTAAGGAATACATCTTTAGCAATTGTATGGGAAATTGAATAATAACACAAGGAGATAGAGAACAGCAATGTTCTCTATCTTAATTTATACTGCATTGAATAAAGAAAAATAGTAATATAGAACTATAAGAAAAGAACTATATAAAAATGGATGTTATTCTAAGTTAATTTTGATAATTTTAGGGAGGATTAAAAATATGAAAAGAAAATTTAAAGTTTTATCTTTTATATTGGTAATGGCACTATTTATTATGTCTTATATGCCAGCTTCGGTGGTGCAAGCTTCTGAAATATGTAATAGTGAAACTGCCAATAATGCTGCGAGTGTGAAGATAAAATCATTTTATAGCGATGGATATTTATCTGGTGCAATTTCCACAACGGGAGATTTGTATTGTTGGGGGAATAATATATGTGGTAATGTAGGAAATGGAACTACAGATAATCAGTTAACACCGGTTAAAGTATTGGATAATGTAAGAGAGTTTTATATTGGAGATTTTGTAACTGCGGCTATAACAATAAATGGTGATTTATATTGTTGGGGTGACAATGAATGTGGTGGAGTGGGGAATGGAACCACAGATGATCAGTTAACACCTGTTAAGGTTTTAGAGAATGTTAAAGAGTATTTTTCATTTAGAGATATAGATGATGATTATGAAACATTTGCAGCTTTAACTACAGATGGAGATTTATATTGTTGGGGGTATAATGATTATGGTCAGGTAGGAAATGGTACTACTGATAATCAATTAGTTCCTTATAAAATATTGGAGAATGTAAATCGTATTTCGGTGGATGGTGCAACTATAGCAGCAATAAAAATGAATGGTGATTTATACTGTTGGGGTGACAATGAATTGGGTGGAGTGGGGGATGGAACCACAGATGATCAGTTAACACCTGTCAAGATATTTGAGGATGTCAGTGATGTTTCTATAAGTAGTGAAAATATAGCTGCAATAAAAAATAACGGAGATTTATACTGTTGGGGATTTAATAGATTTGGTCAAGTTGGAAACGGAACGACTGCAGACCAGCTCACTCCGGTTAGAGTATTAAAGAATGTAAGCAAATTTTCTTATTATGGCTTTACTTCTACAGCATTGACTACAAATGGGGAGTTGTATTTATGGGGTGAAAATGAAAATGGTGGATTAGGAAATGGAACGACTGCAGACCAGTTAACTCCGGTAAAAGTATTAGACAATGTTAAAGACTTTTTATATTCATATGATGGCAGAGTGTCAGCACTAACAACAACTGGGGATTTATATTGTTGGGGTTATAATAGTCGTGGGCAAGTAGGAAATGGTTCTTATATTAATCAGCTGACTCCGGTAAAAGTATTAAATAATGTTAAAGAGTTTTTCAGCAATTCTGAAACAACAATAGCGTTAACTGTAACTGGAGATTTATATTGTTGGGGGACAAATAAACTTGGCACAGTAGGAAATGGTTCTTATATAAATCAGTTAACTCCAGTGAAAATATTAGAAAATGTTAAAGAGATTTCGGACACTTATTATACAACAATAGCAATAACTGTAACCGGAGATTTATATTGTTGGGGATGGAATGAATATGGAGCAGCTGGAAACGGCACAATTGACAATCAGTCCGCTCCGGTAAGAATATTAGAAAATGTTAAAGAGGTTTCGATCAATAATTATACAACATCAGCAATAACTGTAACCGGAGATTTATATTGTTGGGGTTATAATGAGTATGGTATTGTTGGCAATGGAACTAGAGAAGAACAGAAAACTCCATATAAGGTATCATTCCCAACAGAAGATAGCTATTCCGGCAATTTGAAAGGTCTTTCGCTAAGCTTGAGTGATGATATTGGACTGAACCTTGTTATGCAACTGTCAGATTCCTTACTGATTGATAAAGATAATACATATGTTGAATTTACACCTGAAGGAAGCAAAAAATCCACACGTGTATATCTTAAAGACGCAGACAAGGTTAATTACAATGGAAGCGACTGTTATTCATTTAAATGCATGGTTAACGCTGCAGAAATGACCAAAAAGGTAAACGCGGTGCTTCATTGTAATGATTGGACAGGACAGACATATTCATATTCGGTTTATGACTATGCAAGCAAAATACTAGCTGAGCCAGAAAGCAGCGAATACAGGTCATCAGCACCACTGATAAAAGCAATGCTGAACTATGGCGGATATGCTCAGACTTATTTTAATGAAAAAACAGATGCTCTTGCCAATAAGGGATTGTATAATAAGACCAATGATCCTGTATTAACAACTAATACAACAATTTCGAAAGACTATAATTATGCCGCCTTCAACAACAATATGGGCGTTTCATTCCTAGGAGGCAGTCTTGTCCTGAATTCCGGTACGGATTTGAAGCTGTATTATAGCATGGATGACAAAAATATGGCGAATAACATAAAGGTTAGTGTAAATGGACAAAATATTGCACCAGAGTATGATGGAAATATCATGTGTGTAAGAGTCTCGGATATTAGCATTTCATCGCTTGGTGATACATATAACGTTAAAATCAGCGTGAATGGAAAAGAGATAAATCAGAAGTATAGTGCAATGACTTACATGTATAAGGCGCTAAATTCACAAAATTCTAATACAAAACTGAATAATGTAGTAAAGGCATTATATCTTTACAATGAAGCAGCAAAGCAGTATTCGATGGGAATTGAATAATCGCGCTAGGAGATAGAGGACAGCGAGATGTCCTCTATCTCTGTATTTGTAATAATGCATAGATATGCTCAATGAGGGAGTACATGTTGATGAGATAGATGAGGCATTTTCTCTTATTCCATCAATATTTCAACGCTATATTTTAAGTGATGCTTGAAATCTGATAAATTAATGATGGTAGAATTAGGGCAGATATAGTCTGCCCTAATTTTTGTGGAAATTTACTAATTTATAAAGGGACATTTTATATATTTTTTTAGAAGAAAACATGATAGAATTTAATAGTACTATAGATACAAGCAAAGGATGGAAGATATGAAGAAACAAATGACAAAGAAAATTACAAGTATACTAATTATGCTGATAATGCTAATCACATTATTCCCAACACGGGTAACTGTACAGGCGGATGATGAACTTGCTACTGTAAGTACGGGTAAATACAATGATTATGAGTATCGTGTTAATGACAAGAATGAGGTAATTATTACAAAATATTCCGGAACAGAGACAGATGTAGTAACTCCAAAGGTGATTGATAATAAACCTGTTGTTGGAATAGGTGTAAATGCATTTGTCTGTTTGTGTAATTTGCAAACGCTTACGATATCTGAAGGTGTGCGTTTCTTTGAGGGAATTTTAACAGATGAGGATGATAATTTAAAGCAGATAAATCTACCGTCTACGCTTTCTATTGGCAAAATATCAGGTAGTTTTATTACCGGCTGTAATGGGATAAGCGGATATTGTCCGGCCCTTGAGGATATATTTATTGCTCCGGGAAATCCGTATCTATGTAAAGAAAATGGCATAATATACGATAAAAACAAAACAATGGTTATATGCAGTACTCCTAAAACGCAGCTCGGGAGTGTCGTACTTCCGGATACGGTAAATTATATCGATGATATGGCATTCAATTATAATGATACTCTGACGTCAATACAGATACCGGATAAAGTGACTTATATAGGTTATTGGGCTTTTAATAATTGTACTAATCTGCAATATGTAAATATTCCTCGTTCAGTAAAAATGATAGGTCAGTATGCGTTTCATCAGACTAGGATACAGTCATTATACATCCCAAAAGAGGTTGGTAATGTTGGAATTAAAGGAGATGTTTTTTCACCCTGTATGGGAGATGGAATTAAAAATATTATTGTTGAAAACGGAAATCCTTATTTCAAAGTAGTGGATGGTGCATTAATTTATAATAATCGTATTCAGCTATATGCTTCGGGAAATGAGCAGACAAGTTATACAATGCCGGATTATGTTACGGGAATTGCGTGGATGGCATTTTGTGGAGCCTATAATCTTAAGTATATTAGTTTATCAAAACGATTAGAAGAGATTCCGTATGGTGCATTTGATAATTGTATTCATTTAAAGAAAATAATCATTCCGGAGGGCATTAAAAAGATTGATAACAATGCTTTTTGGAATTGTTATGACTTGCAAAAAATAGGTTTGCCTCAATCTCTCACTCAGATTGGAAATGATGTTTTTGCTAATGTTTATGGAAAGATGGATATATATTATCCAGGTTCTCAAAGTAAATGGAATAGCTTGTCGAAGGGAAATTCATTTGACGATATTAATGCTACATATCATTTTAATTTTGATCTGAGCAATGGTTTTCGTGATGAAAACGAAATAAAGCCTTTAGGGTATTCTGTCTCATTGTCTGACAGAGTAAGTATGAATGTTTATATGCAGGTACCGGATGATATATTTGATAGCATGAATGCAGTTGTTCGCTTTACGTATCGTGATGCTAAAGCTGGTACTCGGATTGTGGATAAGCCAATTACTGAGTTTATCAGGACCACGTATGAAAACAAAGATGTAATAAAAATGACTTGTGAAGTGAATATTGCAGAGCTGACAAGTCCGGTAGGAATACAGACGTTGAGACCTGACGGAACTGAAAGTAATAAATGTGAGTGTTGTGTACAAACCTATGCGAAGCAGGTAATAAGTGATAAGGATACTTATAAAGATTTGGTGCCGGTAGTAGAGGCGCTGATGAGTTATGGTTCATATGCACAGAAATATTTTGGGGTAAATACAGACAACCTGGCAGATGCAGGAATTGATATGTCTGATATGTCAGAAACTATTGAGACAATTAAAGACGATGAACTCTCAGCGAAATTAACGCTGAATGGATTTTTTACAGAGGGAGCCATTAAGAATTTTAACAATGAAGATTTTGAATACATAGGTATGTCTTTGGTGTGTGGCAGTGCTATAGATGCCAAAGCCTATTTTTCTAATAAGAACAATTTGTCATTGGAACAGATTAAGAATAAGTACTCAATAGTCATGAACAACGATGATAGCACAGCTATTAATGAAGAGAACTATGAAATCAGTGCAGATAACAGCCTTATATGTATAAAGATCAAGAATATTGGACCGTCAAAGCTTTACAGAAATTTCCATATGTATTTTACAAACAAGAGCAATGATGAAACAACGAGTGGTGTGGTGAGACCATACTGGTATATCAATAAGGTTATCCAGTCACCGACAGCAGATGCGGACCTGAAGAATCTGTGTAAGGCAATGTACATATATAATAACGCAGAAAGACAGTATTTTATGAATCATATTTGGGATAACTGGGGAAGGGCGTAAAAAAATATAACCGAACGTCAAGTATTGAATAGCCAATAAATAAATTTTATATTTTACTTTCATATTGCTGTAAATAGTGGTAATCTATTATTAGTACTAAAGGTTTATGATATTGCATTTTTAAAGGAGTGTAAGAATGAAAGAAATAAGAAAAAGTGTAATGTGTTTTGTTGTGGCATTGTGTACTATACTGGTTACATTATTACCTCAAGTGGTATATGCAGATAAAGAGTTTTCGGATTCTACCTATGCGGGACATATATATTGTATCAGTAATGATTCTGGTCATGGACAATTAGTGGCAGGAGATGAATTTACACTTGAGGGAGTTGGTACGGTTAATGGCTATAACATTGCAACATCAAATCAAGCTACGGTTACATATAGTTGGAGTGTGTCAGAAGAATGCGAGGACGTTATAACTTTAAGGACGGATAGTGATGATACATCACATTGCCATGTGAAATTAGGAAAAAACATTAGCGCTGGTAATTATTGTATTTATATGTCTTTTTCGGTGTATGATGATAATGGAAAGTTACATACAGTTACAGGTTATGAATATTCGTTTTCTGTAGTAGATGAACATTATGAAATAGTATGTGAACTTCCAAAAAATGTAAATAATGGTCAGGCGTTTACGTTCAAGCCATATTTGACAAAGGTGGTACCGAATGAAAAGGACTGTATTGTAACAGATTTGAAAGAAATTTATGAAGTAGATACGGATGATGATGTTAATTTATTTGAAAATTCCGATGGAAGTTATACAATAATACCTACTAAAAATGATGTAATGAGAATTAGTATCAGGGCTGTTTCTAGTGATAATTTAGTATATTATGCGAGTACTAACTATGATATTAATGTTTCGGAACCAAGTTTGTCTTTTTTAAGTTCATCTTATAGATTTTATGTAGATGAAAAGGTTAATGTAGGTTTGAGTTTATCAGGCTTGTATATGAAATATGGGGATGATTATAGTGTTGAATTATATATTGATTGTGGTTATGGAGAGTTTAAGATTGACAAATCTGAATATGATGTAACCAAAATTGATGATGAGATATACCTTACATTTCACGGGGATTTGAATAAAAAAATAGGGGGACTTAGTCAAGATGTGCTTAGAGCTGTAGCTGTAAAAAACGGAGATCCTTTATGTGAGACAACTACAGTATTGGAAGTATTTAATAAATTGGAGAAGATTAGAGTTGGTGAACCACAAAAGATATATAAGTCATTTTATTCTGCATTAAGTATGGAGGAAGAAATGCAGTATATTGTTGATAGTGTTACTATAGATGACCCAAATATTGTGAAACTTGTGGAAGCAGAATCATGTTGGACATATCAAGGAATTGCAGAAGGTGAGACGACGATTCATGTTAAAAGGCATTATTATAAAGGTACAAAGCGTATAGAAGATGATTATGATAATATATTACAGGTATTAGATGCCAATTATTCTATTAATTATGGAGTTGTTAATACAAAAGTGTATCCCGGAGGTTCCCGTTGTGTTCAATTAAATTTAACAGCTTATAAATATGTTAATGGACATAATGTTGAGGTTGATATAAATCAAGGAGATATTAAATGGGAGGCGGCAACTACAAAAGCGAATTTTGCATATGGAGATGCAAAGGGTAAAGCAAGTATAGTGGATGGTAATAAGCTTAAAATTACAGTGGATCCAGATTCTACATATGGAACGATTGCAGCAACAGTAACAGCAAGAAGAGCAGATGGGAAAGTATTGGCAATTGTAAATGCAAATTGTGATATTGCAACTGAAAAGGATTACAGTTATTGGGATAATGTTGTTAGCGAAAATAAATCATCAGTAACATTAAAGCCAGAATTAATTGAATATAGCATTGATAATCCAAGTGGAATTAATGTTACAAATAAATATGATATGACTATAAGTTATAGTTATGGTGATGTTTTTACGGATGTAATAAATCAAGATGGAACGGTTACATTTAATAGGATTCAAGTTGGAACAACTACCACAGGTGCACCGGGAACAGAAGCCAGTGTTACCAACACCGGAACGGAAAGCAATGCTGTGTTGAACTTTGTCATTCCTGCCGGTGCAACGGGGGCTTCTGCTGCTGAATCAAGACCAAGTGTTCTGGCGGTACAAGATACCACAGAGCAGGCATTGACTGAAAATACACCCGTTTCCTTTGCGGTTAATCTGCTTCAATCTGGAACAGATTTGACACATGCTGCTGGCAGCAATCAAATTACAGTGGAAACTCCCGGCATTTATCAGGCTGCTTTTACAGCGGAAGTTTCTCCAACCGGAACTGCTACCCTGCCGTTGACAATTTCCCTTTCTCTTGAACAGGGAACAACCATTCTTGAAACAAGCAGCACCACTATGACGACCGCAGAACAGAGCAATACACTTGCGTGGAACATTCCATTTACCGTAACCGCTGCACCTGAAATCCTCCAAATTCTTTCAGATGGAACGGATGTCATCTTAAATCGTGCAACACTCACCATCAATAAAATCGGAACGGTTTAAGAAAATATTATCTGCAAATGAAAATCACCGCACAGCGTTTGTTGTGCGGTGATTGCTTATAGATTA
>ENA-OQKQ01000244-OQKQ01000244.1-human-gut-metagenome-genome-assembly--contig:-NODE-244-length-21092-cov-3.404007_pt1 | contig 21092 bp, 38 predicted proteins | sample MGYA00242651_ERZ504803 | MGnify/ENA primary metagenome ERZ504803 (study PRJEB26092, sample SAMD00036380) | human gut metagenome | host: Homo sapiens | study: EMG produced TPA metagenomics assembly of...
GAAGTGAATATGGTATTAAATGAGATTCGAAATTATAAAATTGATATGCCTATTGCTTTGATATGGAAGAATTTGAAAAAGGTGGAAGAATAGATAATCTGACACAAGGGCAGCGAACAAATTTGGCACTTCGATTTTGTGGTAAAATCAAAAAGGCTGGATATGATCCTATGATTTATGGGAATATGACTTGGCTTTATCAAAATTACGATTTTGAAAAGATATCCGAGTATCCAATATGGTTAGCGTCTTATTCTTCAGATTGTCCAATGGAGGATAAGTTTGAAATGTGGCAATATTCAAATATTGGCCAAGTGAATGGGATAGAAGGAGATGTGGATATAAATATATATCTACAAAAGAAATGATATGATAGATTTTGAGAAATTCGAAAAGCAATGCGATGAAATTCGTGAAATTAACGCAAAGTATATTGAAGAGTTTGTAGATGAACTTTCAAAAAAGGGATTTGTTGATAAAACGATAAAGCGTCACTATGAGAATGTAGATTTCTATTTAAACACATATTTGTTAAGAGAAGATGCTTTGACTATGGAAAATGGATGTAAGGATGAATACTTAAGTGATTTCTTTGGATACTTTTTCATACGTAAGTGTATGTGGAGTACACCGGATACAGTTAAGTCAACAATTGCTAGTCTTAAAAAGTTTTATCGATTCATGTATGAATCGAATCGATTATCAAAAGAAGACTATGAAGAGTTCATGGATACAATTCGTATTGATAAGGAATATTGGATAGATTGTTGCAGCAAATATAATGATGGAATAAGTGAATGGTGATTTGAATGAAAATAATTGATGGATATATGCCTTTTAAAGGGCTTAAAACATATTATCGAATTGTGGATGGTGGAGATAAGACTCCATTGATTTGTTTACATGGAGGGCCAGGATCAACGCATAATTATTTTGAAGTATTGGATTGTATTGCCAAGACAGGAAGAAAAGTAATTATGTATGATCAAATAGGATGTGGTAAATCATATGTGGAAGGCCATGATGAATTATGGAACCAGGAAACTTGGATGGAAGAGCTTGTTGCGTTGATGGAATATTTAAATATTGAATCATGTCATTTGCTTGGACAGTCTTGGGGTGGTATGTTAGCGATTGCGTATGCGATTGAAAAGAAAAATGCCAAACTTAAATCTTTGATTCTTTCAAGTACATTGTCCTCAGCTACATTATGGGCAAAAAGAACAACATCGTATGATTGGGTTTATGTCGGATGATGAGCGGCAAGCTATTTTAAGTGAGGACTATGATTCTATAGCGTATCAAGCGGCGAATGAGCATTATATGCAGCTTCATTGCGCAGGTCCATTTGATAAAGATACACCAGAGTGTGTCACTAGAGAAAAGAAAGCAGGACAAAGATCTTATTTGATTGGTTGGGGTCCTAATGAATATACGCCATTAGGTACTTTAAAGGATTTTGAGTATACCGATCGTTTACATGAAATTGATGTGCCAGCGTTAATAATTAGTGGAACGAATGATTTATGTACGCCATTAGTGGCTAAAACGATGTATGATGGCATTAAAAATTCAAAATGGCATTTAATGCCTGCATGTCGTCATATGTGCTTTGTGGATGATCATGATACATATTGTCAAAATTTGAAGGATTGGTTAGCATCTGTTGAATAAAGCAGATGCTTTTTTACATATTTCAAAAAAACAGGCATGATCTTATTGTGAAAATCAACATTTACGACCCACTGACATCAGTTGTCATAACATAATTTTTTTACAATCCATTTTTTTGGAAATTAAAAAGTGTTTAAACACGATAAATAAAGGCTTTAAAAGAAATATTAATTTTTTTAATTTAGGGTTGAACACATGAAATATATGTGTTAGAATACAGGAGCTTGCGATGAAGTGCGAGGTTGCTGACCCACTGAGAACCGTTGTCATGGGTGTGGCCAGGTAATTCGCATGGAGCATGTTTATCTAGAATAACGAAAGGAGTTAAACATGGCAAAAAATACTATGAGAATTCGCTTAAAGGCGTATGAGCACAGAATCTTAGACGATAGTGCAAAGAAAATTGTCGAAGCTGCGACAAAACACGGAGCTAAAAAGGTTGTAGGACCAGTTCCATTACCTACTGAAAAGCAGGTAGTAACAATTCTTCGTGCGGTTCACAAATACAAAGATTCACGTGAACAATTTGAAATTCGTACGCACAAGCGTTTGATTGAGATTGTTGCACCAAACAAGGAAACGATCGATTCTTTACAAAGACTTGAACTTCCTAGCGGTGTCGACATCGAAATTAAACTTTAATGGAGGTGTCAATGATGAAAGGACTATTAGGAAGAAAATTAGGAATGACACAAGTCTTCACTGAAGATGGTGTATTAATTCCAGTAACTGTAGTTGAAGTAACACCTAACGTTGTTTTACAAAAGAAAACAGTTGAAACAGATGGTTACAACGCAGTTCAATTAGGATTTGAAGAAATCAAAGAAAAACGCACAACTAAAGCAAACATCGGACACTGTAAAAAAGCAAATACAAGTCCAAAGCGTTTCATTAAGGAAGTGCGCGATTGCGACATGGATGTAAATGTTGGCGATTTAGTTAATGTTGATATCTTTGCTGCAGGAGAAACAGTAGATGTAATCGGTACAAGTAAAGGTAAAGGTTACAATGGTACAATCGTTCGTAACAATGCTCACCAAGGTCCAAAGACTCACGGTGGATCTAAGAACATTCGTCACATCGGTTCATTAGCTACAAACGGTATTACTTCACGTCAAGGACGTATTATGAAGGGTACTATCATGGCTGGTCAAGAAGGTGGATATACTACTACAAATCAAAACTTGACAGTTATTAAAGTTGATACAGAAAACAACTATATGTTAATTAAAGGTAACGTTCCTGGACCTAGAAAAGGTTGCGTAATGGTACGTACTGCTAAAACTAGCAAGGGAGATAAAGAACCTGTTACTTTAGTTGACTATACTGCAAATAAGGAGGTTCAATAATGGCTACTATCGACGTAATTAACCAAACTGGTGCAGTTGTTGGTTCAATCGAATTGAACGACGCTGTTTTCGGAATTGAACCACACCAACAGGCTATGTATGATGCATTGGTAATGCAAATGGCTAGCCGTCGTCAAGGAACTGCTGACACTAAAGGTCGTAGCGAAGTTTCTGGTGGTGGACGCAAGCCTTACCGTCAAAAAGGTACAGGACGTGCTCGTCAAGGTTCTATCCGTGCTACTCAATTTAGAGGTGGTGGAACAGTATTTGGAGCTACTCCACGTAACTATGCATACCGCATTAATAAAAAAGTTCGCCGTTTAGCAGTTAAATCTGCATTGAGCGAAAAAGTTCAAGAAACAGCATTCAGCGTTTTGGATAAATTTGAAATTGCTGAACCAAAAACAAAAACATTTGTTTCAATTATTGAAGCTATCCAAGCGCCAAAGAAAACATTGTTTGTTGTTGCTGATAGCGAAGAAGCAACAAACGTTTACTTATCAGCACGTAACATTGCTGGAGCTACAGTAATGGCTGCTTCTGCAATCAATACTTATGATTTAGTAAATGCAAACAAAGTTGTTATGACAAGCGCTGCCGTAAAACAAGTTGAGGAGGCATTGGCATAATGAAAGATTACAGAGACGTAATTATCTGCCCAATCATCACTGAAGCAACTATGAAGATGATGGCTGAAGATAACAAAGTAACTTTTGAAGTAGTTAAAGGTGTTAGCAAAATTGAAATTGCTAAAGCCGTTGAAGCTGCATTCAATGTAGAAGTTGTAAAAGTAAATACAATGAACTGCAAACCAAAAACAAAACGTGTAGGTCGTTATGTTGGAAAAACAAGCGCTGTACACAAAGCTATTGTAAAAATTAAAGAAGGACAAACAATCGAATTGTTCGGTTCTGAAGAATAATCAGGGAGAAGACGCTATTTCCTGAATAAATATTGCGATAAGGAGGAAAATTAAGTTTATGCCAATTAAGAAGTATAAACCAATGACACCTGGACGTCGTGGAATGACAACTTTGGCTAAAGATGAAATCACAACATCTAAACCAGAAAAAAGTTTGTTAGCACCATTGAAATCTAAAGGTGGAAGAAACAACACAGGACGTATTACAACACGTCATCAAGGTTCTGGACACAAAAGAACTTACCGTATCATCGATTTCAAACGTAACAAAGACAACGTGCCTGCACGTGTTGCTACAATCGAATACGATCCAAACCGTTCAGCAAACATTGCATTGTTAAACTATGCTGATGGTGAAAAACGTTATATCATCGCTCCAAAAGATTTGAAAGTTGGTATGACAGTTATCTCTGGTACAGAAACAGATATCAAAATTGGTAACTGCTGTGAAATGAGAAACATGCCTGAAGGTACATTTATTCACAACGTTGAATTAAAACCTGGTAAAGGTGGACAGATGGCTCGTAGTGCTGGATGTTCAGCTCAGATCTTAGGTATTGAAGAAAAATATGTAACTTTACGTTTATCTTCTGGTGAAGTTCGTAAAGTATTGGCTAACTGCCGTGCTACTGTAGGTACAGTTGGTAATGAAGATTACAGCTTAGTTAACTATGGTAAAGCAGGTCGTAACCGTTGGAGAGGTATTCGCCCAACTGTTCGTGGTTCTGTAATGAACCCTAATGATCACCCTCATGGTGGTGGTGAAGGACGTACACCTATCGGACGTAAATCACCAATGACTCCTTGGGGTAAAAAAGCATTGGGTGTTAAAACTCGTCGTAATAAGAAGGCTAGTACAAAATTAATTGTACGTCGTCGTAATGGTAAGTAGGCAAGGAGGTAAGATACAATGAGTCGTAGTTTGAAAAAAGGACCTTTCTGTGATGACCATTTGATGAAAAAGGTTGTTGCATTAAATGAAGCCGGAAAAAAAGAAGTTATTAAAACTTGGAGCCGTCGTTCTACAATCTTCCCTCAATTTGTTGAACACACATTTGCCGTTTATAACGGTAAGGAACATGTTCCTGTTTATGTAACAGAAGACATGGTTGGACACAAATTAGGTGAATTCGTTCCAACACGTAAATACACTGGTCATGGATCAGATGATAAGAAATCTAGATAGTAGGAGGAGAAGAAATGGAAGTAAAAGCTACCGCAAAAACTCTACGTATTCAACCTCGTAAAGCAAGACTAGTCTTAGACTTGATCCGTGGAAAAGACGTAGAAGAAGCAGCTGCTATTTTGAAATTCTTACCTAACAAAGGTGGATACCTTGTTGGTAAAGTATTACACTCAGCTGTTGCTAACGCAGTTAACAATAACGATTTAGATGAAAGCAAGTTATATGTGAAGGCTTGCTGGGCTGATGAAGGAATCACAATGAAACGCTTCATGCCTCGTGCTAAAGGTAGTGCGAGTGCTATTCACAAACGTACAAGCCACATTACAGTTGTAGTGGCTGAAAAAGAGTAGGAGGTAAGCTATGGGACAGAAAGTAAGTCCAATTGGAATGCGTGTCGGAGTCATTCGTGACTGGCAATCAAGATGGTACGCTGACGATAAAGAATTTGGAACATTATTAATGGAAGATGTTAAGATTCGTGAATTGGTTGAAGCATACTACGCTAAATTATCAAACGAAGCTGTCGACAAACGTAAGGCAGACCCTCAAATCTCTCGTATCGAAATCGAACGTACTAAGGGTCGTATGACAGTTATCATCCGTACTGCTCACCCTGGTGTAGTAATCGGTCAAGATGGAAAATCAATCGAAGGATTGAAAAAGAAAGTAGCTAAAATCGCTTCTGCAAAGAACGTTCAAATTAACGTTGTAGAAGTTGCTAATCCTAACTTAGATGCTCGTTTAGTAGCTCGTTGGATTGCAAATGAATTGGAAGGACGTAAATCTTTCCGTGCAACTCAGAAAAAAGCTATTCAAAACACTATGCGTGCTGGTGCTAAAGGTATCAAAACTGCAGTATCTGGACGTCTTGGTGGAGCTGATATGGCACGTACTGAAGGATATTCAGAAGGAGTTGTTCCTTTACATACACTTCGTAGTGATATTGACTATGCTTGGGAAGAAGCAGCGACTCAATATGGTCGTTTAGGTGTAAAAGTTTGGATCTGCCGTGGTGAAGTATTACCTGGTGAAATGGTTAAAGAACCAGAAGCTCCAAAACAACGCCCAATGCGTAAAGGAAAAGGACGTCGTCGTCCAGATGCTCGTTCAAACCGTGCCCCTAAAGATGCTGCTAAAACTGCAGCACCTGCAGAAAAAGGAGGTAACGAATAATGTTAATGCCTAAACGTACAAAGTATCGTCGTCCTCACCGTTTGAGCTACGAAGGTCGTTCAAAAGCAGGTCGTACAATTGACTTTGGTGAATATGGATTGGTTGCAGAATCAGGTAACTATGTAAGCAACCGTCAAATTGAAGCAGCCCGTATTGCTATGACACGTTATATGAAACGTGGAGGAAATGTTTGGATTCGTATTTTCCCTCACATGGCACGTACTAAAAAACCTCTAGAGGTTCGTATGGGTTCTGGTAAAGGTGCTCCTGAAGGATGGGTAGCCGTAGTTCAACCAGGACGTGTAATGTTCGAAGTTGGTGGAGTAAGTGAAGAAGTAGCTCGTGAAGCTTTACGTCTTGCTGCTCACAAATTACCAGTTAAAACTCGTTTTGCTAGAAAAGGAGAAGTGAAGTAATGTTAGCTAAAGAAATCCGCGAAAAAACAAATGAAGAGCTTCTTCAGGAAATCGATACGCTTAAAGATGAACTTTTTAACCTTCGTTTCCAGCAAGCCACAGGACAGTTAGAAAATACAGCTCGTTTAAAAACTGTTAAGAAGACAATTGCTCGTATTAAAACTGTATTGACAGAGCGTGAAAACGCTGGTCAAGAGTAGGGAGGACGTATCTAATGGAAAGAAACGCTCGTAAAGTATACCGTGGTACAGTTGTGTCTGATAAAATGGACAAAACTATCACAGTTATGGTAGAAACTAAAAAAACACACCCATTATATGGAAAACGTGTTAAATATTCTAAGAAATTTAAAGCTCACGATGAAAACAACGAAGCTCGTATCGGAGATACAGTAGTAATTATGGAAACTCGTCCATTATCAGCTACAAAACGTTTCCGTTTAGTAGAAATCGTTGAAAAGGCTCGTGGTTAATACTAGGAGGAGAAAGCAATGATTCAAAACGAAAGTCGTATGCGCGTTGCTGACAACACTGGAGCTAAAGAAGTTTTAGTTATCCGTTGTTTAGGTGGTAGCGTTAGAAAATTTGCAAACATCGGTGATGTCGTTGTATGTGCTGTTAAACAGGCTACTCCTGGTGGATCCGTAAAAAAAGGTGATGTAGTTAAAGCCGTAATCGTACGTACACGTCGTGGTGTTCGTCGTGAAAACGGAACTTACATCAAGTTCGATGATAACGCTTGTGTAATCATCAAAGATGATAAGACGCCAAAGGGAACTCGTATCTTCGGTCCAGTTGCACGTGAATTACGTGACAAAGACTTCATGAAGATCGTTTCTCTTGCGCCAGAAGTATTATAGGAGGTGTGTCTAAGTGAACATTAAAAAAAGGTGATAAAGTAAAAGTTATTACAGGTGCTTACAAAGGCACAATCGGTGAAGTAAAAGCTGTATTCCCTAAGGAAGATAGAGTTATCGTTGAAGGTGTTAACATGGTTAAAAAACACTTGAAGCCAACTCAAGCTAATCCTGAAGGTGGAATCGTTGAAAAAGAAGCTAAAATTCACGTTTCAAATGTAATGCTTTACGATGAAAAAGCAAAAGTTGCAAGCCGTATTACAACAAAAGTTGAAGTTGTAGATGGTAAAAAAGTTAAAACACGTATCTTTAAAAAGAGCGGTAACGAAGTGAAGTAGGAGGGTAGAAGATGAATCGTTTACAAGAAAAATATAAAAACGTAGTTGTCCCTCAAATGATGAAAGATTTCGAATACAAATCTGTCATGGAAGTACCTCACGTTGAAAAAGTAGTAATCAACATTGGTGTAGGGGATGCCATCACTAATGCAAAATTATTAGATGAAGCTGTAGAAGAATTGGCAGCTATCACTGGTCAAGCTCCAGTTGTAACAAAAGCTAAAAAATCAATTGCGAACTTCAAATTGCGTGAAGGTATGCCAATTGGATGTAAAGTTACTTTACGTAAAGAAAAAATGTATGAATTCTTAGATAAGTTATTCAACATTTCATTACCTCGTGTACGTGACTTCCGTGGAGTTAGCGATACTAGCTTTGATGGTCGTGGAAACTATACATTAGGTATTAAAGAACAAATCATTTTCCCTGAAATTGATTTCGATAAAGTAGACCGTACTCGTGGTATGGACATCGTAATCGTTACATCAGCGAAAACAAACGAAGAAGCAAAGGCATTATTAACTCAAATGGGTATGCCTTTCAAAAAGTAGGAGGAGCTTTTAAATGGCAAAGAAATCAATGATTAACAAACAACAGCGTCCTCAAAAATTTAAAGTTCGTGAGTACACTCGTTGTGAACGTTGTGGTCGTCCACACTCTGTATTAAGAAAATACAAATTATGTCGTATTTGCTTCCGTGAATTGGCTTACAAAGGTCAAATTCCTGGAGTTAAAAAGGCTAGTTGGTAAGGAGGTATATTGCATATGATTATGACTGATCCTATTGCGGATATGCTGACTAGAATCCGCAATGCTTTGCAACAAAAGCATGCCTCTGTCAGTATGCCAGCGAGCAATGAAAAGAAAGCAATTGCTCAAATTTTGAAAAATGAAGGTTTCATCACTGACTTCAACATTGAAGGTGATGTTAAGAAAACTTTAAACATTGAATTGAAATACGGACCTAACAATGAAAAAGTAATCAGCGGATTACGTCGTATTTCTAAACCTGGTCTTCGTGTTTACGCTAAAGTAGAAAACTTACCTAGCGTATTGAACGGATTAGGAATCGCAATCATTTCAACAAGCAATGGAATGATGACTGACAAAGAAGCAAGAAAAAACCACTTAGGTGGAGAAGTTATTGCTTACGTTTGGTAATAAATATATAGGAGGATAAAACGTAATGTCACGTATCGGGAATAAACTGATTACCGTTCCTGCAGGCGTTACTGTTGAAGTAGCTGCTGGGAATGAGGTGACTGTTAAAGGACCTAAGGGTTCTTTAACACGTACATTCTCTTCTTTGATGGAAATCCACGTAGAAGAAAATGTTGTCACTGTAAAACGTCCAAATGACGAAAAACACACAAAACAATTACACGGAACAACTCGTGCATTGTTACACAACATGGTAGTTGGTGTATCTGAAGGATTCACTAAAGACTTAGAATTAGTTGGTATCGGATTCCGTACTGCAATGAAAGGAAACGTATTAACTTTAAACGTTGGATATTCTCACCAAGTTGAGATGCCAGTTAAAGAAGGCTTAGAAGTAACTTGTCCAACTGCTACAACTATCAAAGTTGCAGGTATCGATAAACAAGAAGTTGGAGAATTTGCAGCAAATGTTCGTGCTGTTCGTAAACCAGAACCTTACAAAGGAAAAGGTATTCGCTATGTTGGTGAAAACATCCGTCGTAAGGAAGGTAAAACAGCAGGTAAGAAATAGTAGTGGGAAAGGAGATCAAAAATGTTTACTAAAGTATCACGTAATGAAACTCGTGTACGTCGTCACAAACGTGTACGTACAAAAATTAGCGGAACTCCTGAATGCCCACGTTTATGCGTATTCAGAAGTAACGCACACATCCATGTACAAATCATTGATGATGTTAACCAAAACACATTGGTCAGTGCTTCAAGTGTTGACATGAAATTAGAAAATGGTGGAAACGTGGAAGCAGCTCGTTTGGTAGGAACTGAAATTGCTAAGCGTGCACTAGAAAAGAATATTAAAGAGGTTGTATTTGACCGTGGTGGATATGTTTACGCTGGTCGTGTACAAGCTTTAGCAGAAGCAGCTCGTGAAGCTGGCTTGGAATTTTAGGAGGTCGCACAATGGCAATGGATAGAAAACCAAGAAGAGACCAAAAAGAATTTGAAGAACAAGTAATCTCAATCAACCGTGTAACTAAAGTAGTTAAAGGTGGACGTCGTTTCCGTTTTGCTGCATTAGTTGTAGTTGGAGATCGTAAAGGCCGTGTAGGTGTTGGTACAGGAAAAGCTAACGAAGTTCCTGATGCAATCAAAAAAGCGGTTGAAGATGCTAAGAAAAACATCTTCACAGTACCAGTTATCGGTACAACAATCCCTCACGAAATCACTGGTAGATATGGTGCAGGATCTGTATACATGCGTCCAGCTATCGAAGGTACTGGTGTTATCGCTGGTGGTGCAACTCGTGCAATCCTTGAACTTGCAGGTATCTCTGATATCTTAACTAAATGTTTAGGATCACGTACAAAAATCAACGTTGTTCGTGCAACAGTTGATGGATTACAGAACTTAAGAACTGTAGAAAGCGTTGCTGCGCTTCGTGGTAAGAAGCCAGAAGAAATTCGCGGGTAATAGGAGGTAAATCAGATGAAATTACATACAATGAATTTAGCCGAAACTCGCACAGAACGTAACCGTGTTGGTCGTGGACCTGGAAGCGGAAACGGAAAAACAAGCGGTCGTGGACAAAAAGGTCAAAAATCAAGATCAGGTGGAGGAGTTCGCTTAGGTTTTGAAGGTGGTCAAACACCATTAGCAAGACGTTTACCAAAACGTGGATTCACAAACTTCAACCGTAAAGAGTATGCTATCGTTAACGTTGAAACATTAAATCGTTTCGAAGATGGAGCAACAGTTAATGCAGCTGCTTTAATTGAAGCTGGTGTTATCAATAAAGAACTTTCTGGACTTAAAGTATTAGGTAACGGTGAGTTAACTAAAAAATTAACTGTTGAAGCAGTTAAATTCTCTAAGTCAGCTAAAGAAGCTATCGAAAAAGCAGGCGGAAAAGTAGAGGTTCTATAATATGGCAGGCAAGATAAAGGCAATGTGGACGAATAAGGATATCCGCAATAGGATTCTATTCACCCTATTTGCCTTTCTTGTCTATCGTTTGGGATCAGCCATTACAGTTCCTGATGTAAATACAGCAGATCTTGTAAATGGTATTGGAGAAAACTCATTGTTCGCAATGTTAAATCTATTGGGAGGTGGAGGACTTGAACAGTTCTCTGTCTTCGCTTTAGGTGTTACTCCATATATTACTGCTTCTATCATTATCCAATTATTAAGTATGGATGTAATTCCACACCTAACTGAATTGAGTAAAGCTGGAGCAAATGGTCGTAAAACATTAGACAAGTACACTAGATATCTTGCGGTCGTTTTTGCCTTTGTACAATCATTTTCATTAGTATACGGTTTTTCAAAAGCATATACAGGATTGATTGTCGGCGGTGTTACAATCAGTAAGATTTTATATATTGCAACAATTTTTGCTGCAGGAAGTATGTTTTTAGTGTGGGTTGGAGACCAAATTTCAATGAAAGGTATTGGAAATGGTATTTCAATGGTAATTATGGCAGGTATTGTAGGGCGTATGCCTCAACAATTTTCTAGTGCCTGGTCAAGCTTAATTACGGGTGAGTCTGCGCCAACCTATGGAGCTTGGTTATTTGCCACATATATATTAGTTTATTTATTAATTATTATATTTGTTACACTAATTAATACAGCTGAAAGAAGAATTCCAATTCAATATACATCAAGTTCAATTTCATTAAGTAAACCAAGTGAAGCAAACTACTTGCCATTGAAAGTCAATTCAGCAAGTGTGATTCCAGTCATCTTTGCAAGTTCATTGATGATGGCACCAATTCAAATTGCTTCATTCTTCCCGTCAAACGATTTCATTAAAGAAATGCAAAAATGGTTAGGATTACAAACTTGGTATTCACTTGTAATCTATGTATTATTGATTTTATTCTTTACATTCTTCTATACAAAGATGCAAATCAATCCAGAAAAAGTTGCTGAAAATTTAGGTAAATCAGGTTCATATATTCCTAGTGTTCGTCCAGGTAATGAAACAAAAGAATATATCAATCGCGTATTATCAAGAATTACAGTGCTTGGATCTGTAGCTTTAGCAATTATTGCTGTTATGCCACATATCATGCCTCTTGTATGGCCTGATCTTCCAAATTCAATGGCTTTAGGTGGAACAGGAATGATTATCGTTGTTGGTGTTGCTATTGAAACTGTACGCCAAGTTCAAGGATTGATTACTCAAAAATCTTACAAAAAATATTACGAAGACTAATATCTTCAGGAGAATAGATATGAATATATTTATTATGGGTGCTCCTGGATCTGGTAAAGGTACATTCTCTACAAAAATTAAAGAAGAATTTAACTTAAACCACATCTCAACAGGAGATATCTTCCGTGCAAATATTGCTGGAGGAACAGAATTAGGTCTACAAGCAAAAGCTTATTCTGAAAAAGGATTGTTAGTTCCTGATGAAATCACAAACAAAATGGTTAAGGATTACTTAAACACTTTGGAAGATAAAAAGAATGGATATTTATTAGATGGATATCCAAGAACTTTAGCTCAGGCAAAAGCTTTTGAAGAAATGACTGAAGGAACAGATTTGGCAGTTGAAAAAATTGTTTATATGGATGTTCCATTTGACGAATTAACTCGTCGTATTACAGGTCGTCGTACTTGTAAAAAATGTGGAGAAATCTACAACATCTATTCAAAACCATCAAAAGTTGAAGGTGTTTGTGATGTTTGCGGTGGAGAATTAACTCAACGTAAAGATGACAATGAAGAAAGCTTAAAGGTTCGTTTAGATGAATATGCAAAGAATACAGAACCTGTAATTGCATATTATGAAGAAAAAAATATGGTTTCAAGAATCGATGCGTCAAAATCTATGGAAGAAATTTGGCCAGATTTAAAAGAAGCCTTGAAAAACAAGTAAGTTGCGCTTATAATATATAAGCGCAACTTTGCTTGCGATTATACATTCACGTTTCTGTTAAAATCCGCATGTACACATACGCATTTTAGCAGGGCCATTAAAATACGTGAATCATTACGTAGGAGGAAGAAAGATGAAAGTAAGACCATCTGTTAAACCAATCTGCGACAAGTGTCGAGTAATTCGACGCAAAGGACGTGTGATGGTAATTTGTGAAAACCCAAAACACAAACAGAGACAAGGAAACTAAAGTAGGAGGAAACTAAATGGCTCGTATAGCAGGAGTAGATATTCCAAACGACAAGCGAGTTGTCATTTCATTGACATACATCTATGGTATTGGATTGACAACATCAAAGAAGGTATTGGAAGAAACAGGCATCAGTGAAGATGTTCGAGTAAAAGATTTAACTGAAGAACAATTAAATGCAATTCGTAAAACAATCGATGCAATCAAAGTCGAAGGAGACTTAAGAAGAGAAGTACAATTAAACATCAAGAGATTGATGGAAATTGGATGCTACAGAGGAATGCGTCACAGAAAAGGATTGCCAGTACGTGGACAAAGAACAAAGACAAATGCAAGAACACGTAAAGGAAAAGCCAAGACAGTGGCTAACAAGAAGAAGTAATAGGGAAGGAGAGTAAAGAATGGCAAAAGTACAAAAGACACGTAAAAGACGTGTTAAAAAGAATATTGCGCGAGGATGTGCACACATTCACTCGACTTTCAATAATACAATCGTAACGATTACAGATGAAAACGGAAATGCAGTAGCATGGAGTAGTGCAGGAGCATTAGGATTCAAAGGAAGTCGTAAATCAACACCATATGCAGCACAGTTAGCAGGAGAAGCAGCTGGAAAAGCAGCAATGGATCACGGAATGAAGACAGTATCCGTAGATGTAAAAGGACCTGGACCTGGACGTGAAGCAGCCGTAAGAGCATTACAAGTTGCAGGTTTAGAAATTACAATGATCAATGATGTAACACCAATTCCACACAACGGATGTCGTCCACCAAAACGACCTCGTGGATAGTCACCATACTAAGGAGGTGTCCAAATGAGCACAAAGTATAAAATTTCGACTATCGAAGAAACTACAAAAGAAGGTAAATTCTTATTTGAACCATTAGAATATCGCTATGGTACACCATTAGGCAATGCACTTCGTCGTGTATTATTATCTTCAATTCCTGGCGGTGCGATCTTCAGTATTCGTATTGACGGCGTGTACCACGAATTTACAGGTATTAAAGGTGTAAAAGAAGATGTTGCTTCAATTATTTTAAACTTGAAACAATTGATTTTAGATATTGATATTCATGATAATGAAGTCTATACATTACGTATTGACCAAGAAGGACCAAAAACAGTCGTTGCTGGAGATATTGAATGTCCAACAGGTGTTACTGTTTTAAACAAAGATTTACCAATTTGTACTTTGTCTGAAGGAGGTTCTATACATATGGAACTTCAGGCTCGTTTAGGCCGTGGATTTGTACGTTCTGATGTAAATAAAGAATGTATCAAAACGAAGGACAACCTCTTGGTATTATTTATACAGACTCTTTATATTCACCAGTTAAAAACGTTAGCTATGTAGCTAATCCAATTAAAAGTGAAGATGGAAGTATGTATGATTCATTAGAGTTGGAAATTACTACAGATGAAACAATCAAGCCTAGCGAAGCATTGGCTGTAGCAGCTAAAATTTTACGTGATTACTTATCAATTTTAGCTTCTGTTGATGAAGCAAGTCTTGAAGTGAAAGAACAAGAAGTTGAAGTTTCAGAAGAACCAGTAGTTCATACAACTCACAAAATGATTGAAGACTTAGAATTATCAGTTCGTTCTTACAATTGTTTAAAACGTGCTGGTATTGCGACTGTTGATGAATTAACTCAGAAAACAGAAGAGGAAATGATTCACGTTCGTAATTTAGGAAAGAAATCATTACAAGAAGTTAAAGACAAAATTAAAGAATTAGGATTGTCTTTTAGACAAAATAACGGATAGGAGGAAATACCATGTGGAATCGTAAATTGGGACGAAAAGCCGATCATCGTAAAGCATTGTTGCGTAACATGGCAACATCTTTGATTGAAAACGGACAAATCGAAACAACAGAAATGAAAGCAAAAGAATTAAGCGCTGTAATGGATTCATTAGTAACATTAGCAAAACGTGGAGATTTACATGCACGTAGACAAGCAGCTGCTTATGTTCGTAATGTAGAAGTAGATGAAGAGGGAACAACAGCTCTTCAAAAATTATTCAATGAAATTGGACCAGCATATGCAGATCGTAATGGTGGATACACTCGTGTAGTTAAAACACGTATCCGTCGTGGAGATGCAGCTCCAATGGCTATTGTACAATTCGTGAAGTAGTAGTTACTACTTCACTTTTCTTTTAAGGAGCTTAAAAATATGAGTGATTTAGAACAATACGCAAAAGAACATCAAGTGCCTATCATGATGGATGATGGACTTTCCTTTTTATTAGAAAAACTTCAAGAAAATCAATGTCTATCATTTTTAGAGTTAGGGACTGCGATTGCTCGTACATCGATTGAAGTTGCTAAGTTAGACCCTAGAATGAGAGTTGTCACAATTGAAAGAAATTCGGAAATGATTGTTCAGGCTAAAAAGAACATTGAAGAAAGTGGATTATCCAATCAAATCACATTGATTGAGGGCGATGCTCTTGAAGTGAATGTGGATGGTATGTTTGACTGCATTTTTATAGATGCAGCTAAGGCACAATATCAACGTTTTTTTGAGAAATATTGTATGCATTTGAATGAGAATGGTATAATTGTATCAGATAATATGAATTTTCATGGGCTTGTACAACATCCGGAATTGACTCAAAATCGTAATACACGCCAATTAGTTCGTAAGATTCATGATTATCATACGTATTTGGCAAATCTTTCAGATTATGAAACCGCATTTTATGATTATGGAGATGGAGTTGCCGTAACAAGGAGGAAATAACTATGTAAGCTTTTTAAGGTTTTTATTAGGTGCTGCAACCATTACAGTTGGAGCTTGTGCAGTTGCAGGTAAAATGCGTCGTGACAAACAAAGACAGGAAGAATTAGATGAATTCTTATGTCCAGACATTGATGAACCTATCGAAAAAGAGATTGAATCAAATGAAAGTCCATTAAAACATATGGAAGCAGATATCATGGGATTTAAAGAAGCACAAGAAGATATTCTTCCAGTAACATTAACTTATAGTTTTGATTCAAAGGATAGCGCCAAACAATTTCAGACAGAAATTGCAAAGAATGGCTTAACTTCTTCTTATGATGATGAAGATAAAGTTGTAGATGTAATTTATCATGATGGTGTAAACGAGAGTGATTTAAAAATCTTATCCGATACACTTGTAAATGCTTGCACAAATGCGAGTGCTGAATATAAAGGATTTCATTTTAATATGGTATAATAGTTCCGTTTATGGTGGAGGATATGTGATGGAAGCAATTGAAGTTTCACATTTAACTTTTTCCTATGATGGGAAAAATGATATATTAAAAGATGTTTCTTTTTCAATCCCAAAAGGAAGCTATACAACGATTATTGGACATAATGGTTCTGGTAAGAGTACAATGGCAAAACTAATCATTGGTTTGTTGGAGGCGAAAAAGGGGAAAATTCAGATTTTAGGTAAAGAACTAAATGAAGAAAGTGTTTATGAATTGAGAAGTCATGTTGGAATAGTATTCCAAAATCCGGATAATCAATTTATTGGTTCTACAGTGGCAGATGATATTGCCTTTGGTTTAGAAAATCATTGTGTAGAACAAGAAAAGATGCAAGGTATTATTGAAGATGTCGCAAGTCGTGTTGGTATGACGGATTTTTTAAGTGCAGAGCCGACTAAATTATCTGGTGGACAAAAACAACGTGTTGCGATTGCAGGTATTTTGGCCATTGAACCTGATATCATTATTTTTGATGAATCAACAAGCATGTTAGATCCTCAAGGTAAGGCGAGTATCAATGCGCAGATTCGCAAGTTACATGAAGAAAAGAATATCACAATTTTATCCATTACCCATGATATGGAAGAGGTAGCTCAATCTGAAAATGTCATAGTATTAGAAAATGGTGAGATTGCGATGCAGGGAACGCCAATGGAAATTTTTAAACAAGAGGATAAATTGGCTAAAATGCAGTTGGATATTCCTTTTGCGTTAAAAATTTCGAAGGAATTAAAGAAGCGTAAAATCTTCAAAGAAAATGTATGTCGTTTAGATGAGGTGGTTGAAAAGTTATGTCGATTGAAATAAAGAAGTTAGAACACACATATAATGAAAATACACCTTTTTCACATGCTGCATTAAAGGGTATCGATCTTTCAATTCCAGAAGGAAAAGTTACAGCTATTATTGGGCAGACTGGTTCTGGTAAATCTACTTTAGTTCAGCATTTAAATGGTTTGTTGATTCCAACAGCGGGTACTTTGGATATTTGTGGTTTCCATATTCAGCCTTTGTTGAAAATTAAGGATGTTAAACAATTAAGAAAGGAAGTTGGGCTTGTATTCCAGTTTCCTGAATATCAATTGTTTGAAGAAACGATTGGTAAGGATATTGCGTTTGGACCAAAAAACTTTGGAACAAGTGAAGAAGATGCTTCCCAACTCGTAAAGAAAATATTGCCTGTTGTAGGTTTGGATGAAAGTTATTTGGATCGTTCTCCTTTTGATTTGAGTGGAGGGCAAAAACGTCGTGTTGCGATTGCGGGGATTTTAGTATTAAATCCAAAAGTCTTAGTTTTAGATGAGCCAACAGCAGGGCTTGATCCTCAAGGTGCTCAAGAAATGATGACTTTGTTTATGAATCTAAATAAAAAAGAAGGAAAAACGGTTCTTTAGTTACGCATGATATGGAGCATGTCATGAACTATTGTGATCATGTGATCGTATTGAGTCATGGTGAAGTAACGCAGGAAGCGGATGTGAAGGAATTTTTTAAGCATCCTGAATATTTACAAGAGATTGGTATCAATCCACCTAGTATTGTGCGTTTAAAAATGCAATTAGAAGAAAATGGATTTGAGATGGATCCAGATATTATGGATATGAATTCACTTGTGGATTCAATAGAAAAGCAGGTGAAGAAACATGAATAATGTTGCGTTAGGACAATATATGCCATTAGATTCTGTGGTTCATAAGATGGATCCTCGATCTAAGATTATGATCATGTTGTTTTTAATGGTTGCGATATTTATTCCTGCAGGAGTCCTTGGATATGTGATTATAGGTATTTTTATTTTATTGAGTTTGTATTTATCAAAATTAAATATTAAATATGCCTTAAGAACAATGAAACCAATGTTATGGATGAATGGCTTTCTTGTTGGTTATTAACCTATTGGTTATTAAACAGGAACACCTTTGTTTTCGATTAAGGGATTTACAATTTATAGCGATGCCGTAAATCAAACTTTGTATATTGTCGTACGTTTAATGTTGATGGTTATTATCACAACTGTATTAACAGCAACAACAAAGCCTTTGGATTTGACTTTGGGAATTGAAAAATTGTTGAAGCCTTTTGAAAAAATTGGTGTACCAGCTCACATTATTGCGATGATGATCAGTATTGCGTTGCGTTTTATTCCAACACTAATTGAAGAAACACAGCGTATTATGAATGCGCAGGCTAGTCGTGGTGTGGATTTGGAAAATGGGAGTATCAAAGAAAAAATTATGGCCATTTTATCGTTGATTGTTCCACTATTTGTATCTGCATTTGATCGTGCAGATCAACTTGCAAATGCGATGGAAGCTAGAGGGTATGATCCTTCTAGAAAAAGAACACGTTACAAAGTGTTAAAGATGCAGACTATCGATTATGCTTCAATGATTTTAAGTGTTGTCGTTCTTTGTGCTTGTATTGGTATTTGGGTATTATGATTGTAAAAGCACTTGTCAGCTATGATGGTTTTAATTATGCAGGCTGGCAAAAACAAGAGAATGCCTTAGGCATTCAACAAGTGATTGAAGAAGCTTTGTATAAAATCACAAAAGAGCATGTAGATGTTGTTGCGAGTGGAAGAACGGATGCTGGTGTTCATGCGTTTGGTCAAGTTTTTCATTTTGAAACAAATAAAAATATTCCGGCTATTCAATATGAAAGAGCATTGAATGCATTGCTTCCTAAAGATATTCGTATTTTAAAAACGGAAGAAATGCCCGATTATTTTCATGCACGTTTTAGTGCTGTAGGCAAACGTTATGATTATTATTGTTCGTACGATATAAAGAATCCTTTTAATTATAAGTATCGTAATTTATTAACTAAAAAATTGGATATTGAGGCGATGAAAAATGCATCAAAAGTATTCTTGGGATCTCATGATTTTACGAGTTTTGCCTCAAGTAAAATCGATCCGAGAAAACCTAGAGTCAAAACGATTTCAAATATTGAAATTATTGAAGAGGGTATGGATGTGCATTTTATCTTTGAGGGTACAGGTTTTTTAAGATATCAAGTTCGAATGATGACGGGTACTTTAATTGCGGTAGGTCAACATAAGATAGGTGTTGATGATGTCCAAAGAATGTTAGATGCAAAAGATAAGTCGGCATGTCGTTATAATGCGTCTAGCTGTGGTTTATATTTAGTGGAGGTAAAATATAATGAGACAAACTAATTTTCATACACATACTTCACGTTGTCATCATGCGTATGGTGAGGATGAGGAAATGGTTCGTGCTGCCATTCAAAATGGCTTTGAAGTATTAGGTATTTCAGATCATACATGTTGGAAATATGATTCCGATTTTGTGGCACATATGCGTATGAAACTGGATGAATTTGCGGATTATAAAGATAGTGTTTTATATTTGAAAGATCGATATAAGAAGCAGATTGAAATTCGTTTTGGCTTAGAGGCAGAATACTTTCCTAAGTATATGGATTGGTTGTTAGATTTCTGCATTGAAAATGAAATTGATTATTTGATTTTTGGCAATCATTATTATGGTACAGATGAGGATCATATTTATTTAGGTGGGGCTAAAGGAGAATATATTAAAGGATATTTCGATACTTGTGTCGAAGGTATGAAAACAGGTATGTATGCATACTTAGCTCATCCTGAATTGATTTTAAGAGATACAGGTGGTTTTATCACGCCTGAAATTGAAGAGGGATTTCACCGTATTTGTAGGACCAGTCAAGATTATAATGTTCCATTAGAATTTAACGTATTGGGTATGCAACACAATATGCGTATGGGGTATGAGGAGTATCCACACACTAAGTTTTGGCAAATCGCTGCTCAATATAATGTGAAGGCAATTCTAGGTATGGATGCGCATAGAATAGGCGATTTGGATCAAAATTATATAATTTGGCTTTAGAAAAACTATCTAAATTTGATGTAGAAATCATTGATGATGTACCTTCAATTGATTATAAAAAATAAAAGCAGAAAAGATTAAAGTTTGGCAAAAATAAAGCTAAACTTTTCTTTTTTTCATTGACTTTTATATGGATATTGCATATCATATTAGGTGGCTAAACTCTGGCCTTTTGAGCCCCGGTAAACGCTCAAATCAAGGAGGAAATTAGATATGCGTCAAACTACTATGGCAAAACCTGCCGATGTAACACGTACATGGTATGTAGTTGATGGAAACGGACAAACTTTAGGACGTTTGGCTTCAACTTGTGCTCATGTATTAAAAGGTAAACACAAACCTACATATACACCAAATGTTGACTGTGGTGATTATGTAATTGTGATCAATGCTGACAAGGTCGAAATGACTGGAAACAAGTTGAATACTGAAAAGTATTACAACCACTCTGGATACTTTGGAGGTATGCGTGTGCGTACAGCTAAAGAAATGAAAGAGAAATACCCTGTTGAATGGGTTGAAAGAGCAATCAAAGGTATGTTACCTCACACTAAATTAGGTGATGTACAACGTGGACACGTATTCGTATACGCTGGTAGCGAACACCCACATGCTGTCTCAAAAACCTGTTGAATTGAAGGTAAGAGGATAAGGAGGAATAGAATATGAAAAAATCTAACACTGTTCAATATCATGGCGTTGGACGTCGTAAAAAATCTGTTGCTCGTGT
>ENA-OQKQ01000247-OQKQ01000247.1-human-gut-metagenome-genome-assembly--contig:-NODE-247-length-21002-cov-3.879425_pt1 | contig 21002 bp, 18 predicted proteins | sample MGYA00242651_ERZ504803 | MGnify/ENA primary metagenome ERZ504803 (study PRJEB26092, sample SAMD00036380) | human gut metagenome | host: Homo sapiens | study: EMG produced TPA metagenomics assembly of...
CAGAATTGGAACGACTGCGGTCGTTCCAATTCTGCTTTTTCACGCAAGGGGCCGTAAAGGCCAACAACAAAAGAGATTTTACTGCATCTGCCGGTTTCGGCCCTTCTGGTGAAAATGCGTTTGGAGCGGCCCGCGTTTGCGCAGCAATGAAAGCCCCGGTGGGGCTTTTAAGCGGCGAGCGGTCTGCGTCAGCAGATGGCGGGGCCTTGCCCCGACAAGTTCCGCAGGCCGCGACAAACGCGAAATAAAAAATCTGGATTCCGCTGAACATAGCCAGAGCGAAAGCGGAGGCTATTTAAAATCGAAAAAGGGATACACACCCAGTTTAAAAATAAGTATACCACGTTTTTTGCCTGTGGAAAATAGTCTGCGGATATGTTATGATAAGAAACAACGATATTCCCATAAAATGTTAAAAATGAGGAAGGTAATAGCATGCGTGAAAGTGGAATCCTGATGCCGGTGTCCAGCCTGCCCGGCCCTTACGGTATTGGCTGCTTTGGCAAGGAAGCATTCAAGTTTGTGGATTTTCTGGCACAAGCGGGCCAGAAGATCTGGCAGATCCTGCCGCTCAGTCCCACCGGCTACGGTGACAGCCCCTATCAGAGCTGCTCGGCCTTTGCGGGCAACCCCTATTTTATCGACCTCGACGCTTTGAAGGAAGAAGGCCTGCTCACCGCCGCCCAGCTCAAGGCCGAAAAATGGGGCACAGACCCCAAAGAGGTGGACTACGGCACTTTGTATGTGAGCCGCTTTAAAGTCCTGCGCACCGCCTACGCCGCATGGCGCAAGCAGTGCACTGGGCTGCACGGCTGCAGCTATTACTTCCCGGATGATTACTATGCCTTTACCCTCGCCAATGAGGAATGGCTGGACGACTATGCCCTGTACATGGCCCTGAAAGTGGACAACGGCATGAAGAACTGGGTGGAGTGGGACAAGCCCTACCGCCTGCGCGACAAGAAGGCCCTTGCTGCCTTTGCCGCCGAAAACGAGGAAGAGATCGGCTTCTGGAAGTTCGTGCAGTACAAGTTTGCGGCCCAGTGGCAGGCGGTGAAGGCCTACGCCAACAAAAAGGACGTGCAGATTTTGGGCGACATCCCCATCTACGTCTCTGCCGACTCGGTGGATGCATGGGTGGGCGGCGCGCTGTTTGAGCTGGATGCCGACGGCGGCTTTGCCCGTGTGGCGGGCTGCCCGCCGGATTACTTCTCTGCCGACGGTCAGCTGTGGGGCAACCCGCTGTACAACTGGGCCTACCACAAAAAGACCGGCTACGCGTGGTGGGTGCGCCGGGTGCGCCACGCACTGGGCATCTACGACCTGCTGCGCATCGACCACTTCCGCGGCTTCGATACCTATTGGGCCATCCCGGCGGACAGCACCACCGCCCGCACCGGCAAGTGGGAGAACGGCCCCGGCATGGAGCTGTTCGATGCGCTGGAAGCTGCCCTTGGCAAGCTGCCCATCATTGCCGAGGATCTGGGTGAACTGTTCCCCAGCGTGCGAAAGCTGCTGGCCGACAGCACCTTCCCGGGCATGAAGGTGCTGCAGTTCGCCTTTGGCGGCGGGGACAGCGAGTATCTGCCCCACAACCACGTCAAGAACAGCGTAGTGTATCCCGGCACCCACGATAACACCACCCTGACCGACTGGTGGGAGAACGGCGCTTCCGAAAAGGAAAAGGCTGCCGCTGCCGCTTATCTGCACCTGACCGGCGTAAAGCCCACCGTAAAGGAGCTGGCGGCCATCCGGACCGATGATGTCCGCATCGCTCTGCTGCGCGCAGCGCTGGGGTCGGTGGCTGACCGGGCCATCATCCCCATGTACGACTGGCTGGGTCTGGGTGCGGAAGCACACCTGAATACCCCCGGCAAGCTGGGCGGAAACTGGGCATGGCGCGCCGCTGACGGCTTTGCCGCCAAGGCACTGGCCAAGACCATCCACGACGAGTGCAGTGTGTACTGCCGCGTATAAACAGAAGGCACAGAGCGGCGGGAGCTTGGCAATTTGACGAAAATGTAAAAACTCCGGCAGAAAATTGTGCGTTTTGCTGGTAAAATCGGAAGCTGAATGGTATAATGTTGCTAAAGCGGCATTATGCCATTTTTCTTTACCTGATGCGTTCCCGGCATTTCCGGAAACAGGGCGGGCGCGGGATGCATAATGCGGCAGATGGTTCCTGAACGTATGGGGAACAGGTGACTGCACGCGGGATACGGGAGCGCCGCGTGCGCAGATGATGGGGAAAAATACATGAAGAAAGAATGTACCGAGCAGGATCTACGGGAACTTGCGCGCTCAGCGCAGGCCGTATTTGAGGCAGTGACCCTGACCGAAGCACCGCTTTGTGACGGCTGGCAGGACGATGGCCTGCGGGTGGACTACGAGCTGCGCAATGGCCGTGTGGACTGTGTGCTGCACCGCAGAGTGGAAGCGGACGGCAAATGCTGGGAGCTGGAAATGTGCGCACCGCTGGCAGGCAATGTGCTGCCGGAAGAGCGCATGACGCCCCGGGAGCGGGAACTGTGCCGCGAGGATATGAGCCACGATTTCCTTACCGGCGTGTACAACCGCCGCTATCTGGAAACGGTGTTTGCCCAAAAGCTGGAACAGTGTGCAGCGCAGGGCCGCAAAGCGGCCGTGGCACTGGTGAGCATCGACAACGGCCAGAAGCTGCGGGATACCTACGGCCAGCCTGTGATGGACCAGCTGCACTGCTTTGTGGGCAACCAGTGGAAAAAGAGCTTTGATACCCCTGCGACCCGCGTGGTCTGCCGCCTGACCGGCAGCATCTTTGCGGTGGGCTGTCTGGATGCCGACGGCAAGCAGCTGGCAGAGGAAATGCAGAACCTGTATCAGCAGATGCCCCGGGAATGCATCACCACCACCGGCATGATGCGCCGGGTGCCCTTTACCTTGAGCTGCGGCGCAGCCGGGCTGGAGGATGTCTCTGCAAAGAACTGGCAGGCGCTGTACGAGCTGTGCGACGCACGCCTGCGGGAGGCACAGAACGCCGGCGGCGATCAGATGCGTGCAGAATAAAACCAGCGTATAAAATCCCCCTTTTGGCGCAGACTAAGGCCAGAAGGGGGATTTTTTGTATGGAAAACCAGAAAAACGACAACCTGAACCTGCTGGAAGCCGTGGTGCAGAATACCGAGATGGGCAAGAACACCTTGGAACAGATCGTGCCGATGACCGACGATGTGCAGTTCAAGGCCGAGCTGCTGCGCCAGCGCAATGTGTACCACCAGCTCAATCAGGAAGCGCACACCGCCATCGAGGCCTGCGGCGGCACCGCGCAGGGGCAGAGCGCCATGGCAAAGCTGAACACGAAAATGGGCATCAGTATGAAGACCCTCACGGACAAGTCCACCCGCAATCTGGCCGAGATGCTCACACAGGGCAGCGGTATGGGGGTGTGGACTGCGTAAAGGCCCAGAAGGATTACCCCAATGCCGCGCCCGGCGCAAAGCGCCTTGCCCAAAGACTGCAGGAGTTTCAGGAGGATAGCCGTGTAAAGCTGGAACAGTTCTTGTAAAAGAAAACCCTCTCAGGCTCACTTTGTTCGCCAGCTCTCCCGAAGGGCGAGCCATTGGCAAAACGGAAAACGTTTCCGGAATGTCAAAAGCTCCCCCTTTCGGGGGAGCTGGCAATGCGAAGCATTGACTGAGAGGGTTCTTTTTTACAGTGCTTCCACCATTGCTGCCACGATCTTGGTGGCGGTGGCTACATATTCCGCAATGCTGAACTTTTTCACCACCAGCACCTCGTGGCCGTCCTCATCGGCGTTGTCGCTCATAGCGCGCAGGATGACGCAGGGCACACCGTTCTTGGCGGCGATCTGGCTCACAGCGGCACCCTCCATCTCCACGCAGTCGGGGGCGCATTTGGCTTCAATGGCAGCCTTGGTTTCACTGTCGCCCACAAACAGGTCGCCGGTGGCGATCTTGCCCACCAGAGCCTTCACACCTGCTTCGGCGCAGGCTTTTTCGGCGGCAGCGATCAGCTCCGGGTCGCCGGTGTATTCCTTGAGAAACGGCGGGTTCTGGCAGATCATATCCAGCTGTGCGTCGTGGTACAGCACGGTCTTGCCGATAACCACATCACCAATGCCGATCTTCGAGGTCATATTGCCTGCGATGCCGGAGAAGATGATCTTCTCCGCGCCGAATTTTGTGATGAGCACCTGCGTGGTGGCGGCGGCATTGGCCTTGCCCATGCCGGCACAGCACACCACCACCTGTTTGCCGGCCAGCGTGCCCTTGTGGTAATCCACGCCGCCGTAGGGCTCCACGGTGACGTTTTCCAGCTTTGCACACAGCTGATCGACTTCATCGGGCATTGCGCCCATAATACCGAAAATCATAGGAAACCTCTTTTACGATTTTAAATGGCCGACGCGTGCGCTCTGGCCATATATAGCGGAAAGTTATTTTTAATTTTGTAAGTTCCAAAAGCCTGCGGGCTTTTGGAACTTACTTTTTCACGGGAAGGGGCGAAACCGAAAGTGACATCTGGGCCTGAGATCAGACGTTGAACAGGAACTCGATCACATCGCCATCGTTGACAACGTATTCCTTGCCCTCGGTGCGCTGCAGACCCTTGGCCTTGACGGCGGCGTAATCGAAGTTGTTGGCTTCCAGATCGCTGTAGCCAATGACGCTGGCACGGATGAAGCCGCGCTCGAAATCGCTGTGGATCTTGCCGGCAGCCTGCGGTGCTTTGGTGCCCTTGCGGATGGTCCATGCGCGGCACTCCTTCTTGCCGTCGGTCAGGAAGGAGATCAGGCCCAGCAGATCATAGCTGGCAGTGATGAGGTTGTCCAGACCGCTGGCTTCAATGCCCATTTCAGCCAGAAAAGCCTTCTTTTCCTCGGGAGAGTAGTCGGCGATATCCTCCTCGGTCTTGGCGCAGATGGGAATGTAGCGTGCGCCCTCTTCCTTGGCGCGTGCGGCCACCAGCGGGACATACTTGTTGTTTTCGATGCCCTCCATCAGGTCGTCCTCGCCCACGTTGCAGGCGTACAGCACCGGCTTTGCGCTCAGCAGACCCATCTCGTGCAGAACAGCTTGCTGCTCGGCATCGCCCTCGTCAAAATCGAAGCTGCGGGCAGGCTTGCCGGCGCTCAGGTGGTCGGCCAGCTGCTGCAGCCATGCGGCTTCGGCGGCAGCACCCTTGTTGTTGCCGCTCTTGGCAGCCTTTGCCATGCGGCCTGCGCGGTTCTGCACCACCTCAAGGTCGGACAGGATCAGCTCGTAGTCGATGGCATCGATGTCGGCAATGGGGTCCACGGCCTCAGCCTTGGAAACATCCTCCACCACATGGATGATGTTGTCATCGTCAAAGCAGCGCACCACATGCACAATGGCGTCGCACTCGCGGATGTGGCCCAGGAACTTGTTGCCAAGGCCCGCACCCTGGCTGGCACCCTTTACAAGGCCCGCGATATCCACGAACTCCACGATGGCAGGGGTCTTTTTATTGGTCTGCCAGATCTCGGCCAGCTTGTCCAGACGCTTGTCCGGCACGGCTACGATGCCGCTGTTCGGCTCGATGGTGCAGAAGGGATAGTTTGCGGCTTCTGCGTTCTTGGTGGAGGTGATGGCATTGAACAGAGTGGACTTGCCGACGTTCGGCAGGCCGACGATACCTAATTTCATTTTATTATACTCCTTGCGAAAAAGATTTTACGCTGCGGTAAAAAGCGATATTATAACAGGATAATTGTAGCACAATGGACGTTTTTTCTCAATACTCACTTAAGTGGAAACGAAAAGCCGCCCGTGGAAAAGCAGTGCTGCTTTTCCACGGGCAGTCCTTATGATTCAGGTTGTACGGGTCTTACTTGCAGATGGTAAGGGTGCCGGACGCGGTCTCTTCAAAGTGGCTGGCGTAGAATTCCTCCATCAGCCGGATGAGAGAAACGATGTCCCGGGCACCGGCGGTCTCGTAGCAGGAGTGCATGGCCAGCTGGGGCAGGCCGATGTCCACGCAGTTCATGGATACCTGCGCCATGGCAAGGTTGCCCAGCGTGCTGCCGCCGACCTTATCGGAACGGTTGGCAAAATACTGCAGCGGGACACCGGCGCGGGCGGCAAGCTCCTTTGCCACGGCCATGCTCATGCCGTCGCTGGTATACTTCTGGCCGGCGTGCACCTTGACCACAACGCCCTCGTTCATGTAGGTGCAGTTGTTCACATCGGTATATTCCGGGTGGTTGGGGTGCACGGCGTGGGCGTTGTCGGCGCTGAACATGAAGCTGGAGGCCACCGCACGGTGGAAGTCCTCATCGCCGGGGCAGACGTTCTGCGCGATGCGGTGCAGAACGTCGTACAGGAAGGTGGAAGCTGCGCCCTGCTTGGTGCCGGAACCCACTTCTTCGTTGTCGAAAAAGGCGGCAACATTGATGGACTGGGCGCTGTGTGCGTTCAGAAAACCTTTCAGGATGCCGAACACACACTGCTGGTCATCCAGACGGCCGGAGGAGATGAACTCCTCATTGCAGCCCCAGACGGCGGCCTTTTCGCGGATGCAGAGGAACAGGTCGCTGCCAAGGATCTGGTCTTCTGCGACCTGCAGCTCAGCGGCGACCAGCTTTTTCAGCACGCCTTCCTCGGCGGCACCGCCCAGCAAAGGCAGCATATCCACCTGCTTGTTGTAGGAAGCCTTGTCGTTGACCTCGCGGTTCATATGGATGGCCACGCTGGGGATCATCAGCAGGTCGCGGTCCAGCGTGAGCAGGCGGGAAGTGATGGCATCGTTCTCCTTTATCAGTACGCGGCCTGCCACCGACAGCGGCCTGTCCATCCATGTGGAGCAGATCATGCCGCCGTAGCCCTCGGTGTTCAGCTTGGTGTACTTCCGGCCCATGTGGATCTCGGCGTTTTCCTTGATGCGGAAGCAGGGGGAATCCGTGTGGGCAGCGGCCACATTGAAGCTGTAGTTTTCCAGCTGTTCTCCCATGCGGAATGCAAGGATGCTGGAGCCGTTGCGGCAGACAAAATAGCTCCTGCCGGGTTCCAGCTGCCACCGGCGGCTCTCCAGCAGCTCGGAAAAGCCCTCCTTCAGCAGGATGTTCCGGACGGATGCAGTGGTGTGGTATGCGGTAGGATTGCCGTCAATGAAGGACAGCAGCTCCTGTACTTCTTTTTCGATCATTGGGAGTCCCTCCATGGATTTATCGGTTTGGATGCTCCTATTCTACTTCTGCTGTTTGCGCTTTGCAATAGCCGGCCCTGCGGGCGGGGAAGAATTTGTTTTACATTGCGCGGGTTCTATAGTATACTATTCCTGTTGGTAAATATCGAATCGACAGGAAAGGCAGGGACCCGTCATGGAACGCAGTGATCCGCGCTATCAGGCGTATGTGGAAATATTAAAGGAAGAACTGATCCCGGCAATGGGCTGCACAGAGCCCATTGCACTGGCTTATGCTGCGGCCCGGGCACGCGAGGTGCTGGGCGCACTGCCCGAGAGCGTGCAGCTGCAGGTGAGCGGCAGCATTATTAAGAATGTGAAGAGCGTCATCGTGCCCAACACCGGCCACCTGAAAGGCATGGAAGCCGCTGTGGCAGCGGGCATCATTGCCGGTTCGGCAGAAAAGGAGCTGGAAGTCATCTCCGAGGTCAGCGAGGACAAGAAGGCTGCCATCCGGGACTATCTGCAGACGGTGCCCATTTCCATCCAGCACATCGAGCAGGGGCATGTGTTCGATATCATCGTTACCGAGCGCAGCGGGGATTCCTACGCAAAGGTGCGCATTGCGGGTTTTCACACCAACATCTGCCTGATCGAAAAGAATGGCCGGGTGCTCTACGAAAAGCCGCTGCTGAACGAGGAGGCCCGGCGGGACAGCCGGGCCGACCGCAGCCTGCTGAACATGAAGGACATCTGGGACTTTGCCGAGACGGCCGACCTGCAGGATGTGGCGGACCTGCTGGAACGCCAGATCCGCTATAACAACGCCATTGCAGAGGAGGGCCTTCTGGGCGACTATGGCGCGAACATCGGCCGGGTGCTGCTTTCTACCTACGGCAACGATGTGTCTATCCGGGCCAAGGCCAAGGCGGCCGCCGGTTCGGATGCCCGCATGAACGGCTGTGAGCTGCCGGTCATCATCAACTCCGGCAGCGGCAATCAGGGCATCACCTGCTCAGTGCCGCTCATTGAATACGCCAAGGAGCTGCACAGCGGCAAGGAAAAGCTTTACCGTGCCCTCATCATTTCCAATCTGGTGGCCATCCACGAAAAGACCGGCATCGGCACCCTGTCCGCCTACTGCGGCGCAGTCAGCGCCGGTGCGGGCGCTGGCGCGGGCATCGTATATCTGTGCGGCGACGGCTATCAGGCCGCCATCCACACGGTGGTCAATGCGCTGGCCATCGTGTCCGGCATCGTGTGCGACGGCGCAAAGGCCTCCTGCGCGGCAAAGATCGCATCCTCGGTGGATGCGGCCTTGCTTGGCTACAACATGTACAAGTGCCATCAGGAGTTCAAGGGCGGCGACGGCATCGTGATGAAGGACATCGAGACCACCATCAAGGGCATCGGCCGTCTGGGCAAGGACGGCATGAAGGAGACCAATGAGGAGATCATCCGGCTGATGATCGAGTAAGGCCGGGCCGGAATTGTGAAAAAATCATACAAATCCTTCTTTATTTTGTCATAACTCTTCCGTATAATAAGAAGTGGAATACTTTGCTGCTCTGCCCGCCCGGCGGGCATCCGATAAAATGGGAGGAGATCATTATGGCCAACGAAAAGATCCTCGTTGTGGACGACGATACCAATATCTGCGAACTGCTGCGGCTGTACCTGACCAAGGAGGGCTATCAGGTCACGGTGGCAAACGATGGCGAAGAAGGTCTGGAAAAGTTCAATCAGGTCAAGCCCGATATGGTGCTGCTGGACGTGATGATGCCCAAGATGGACGGTCTGGAAGTGTGCCGCCGCATCCGCAAGGCGGGCAACACCCCGGTGATGATGCTCACGGCCAAGGGCGAGACCTTTGATAAGGTGCTGGGCTTGGAGCTGGGTGCAGACGATTACATGGTAAAGCCCTTTGATGCCAAGGAAGTGGTGGCCCGCATCAAGGCGGTGCTGCGCCGCTGCCAGACCACCACGGCTGCTGCCGAGAGCACCGAGGGCGTGATCGAATTCGACAACCTGCGTCTGGACATGAACAGCTATGAGCTGCGGGTCAAGGGCAAGGTGGTGGAGGCTCCCCCCAAGGAGCTGGAACTGCTGAACTGTCTGGCCTCCCACCCGAACCGCGTCTACACCCGCGACCAGCTGCTGGACGAAGTGTGGGGCTTTGAGTATTACGGCGACAGCCGCACCATTGATGTGCATGTCAAGCGCCTGCGCGAGAAGCTGGCCGGTGCTTCCGACAAATGGGAGCTGAAGACCGTATGGGGCGTGGGCTATAAGTTCGAGGTGCGTCAGTAATGCGCAAAAGTATCTCGGTGGCGTTCTTCTCGCTGGTGTCCACCCTGATGGTGCTGGGCATCGTGCTGATGGGCGCTTCGGAGTGGGTGCTGTTCAAGAACTACTTCGCCAAGGACCGCTACGAAACACTGGATCAGGTGGTGGGTGTCACCCAGCGCACGGCCCAGTATCTGGTCCAGCAGGCGGAGCTGCCGGAAGGCGATGAGCTGGACGCACTGAGCACCAAGCTGGAGATCATCGGCGAGAGCGCAGAGGCCTATCTGTTCTTTACCGACAACGACGGCCGGGTGATGATCGCCTCCAGCCCGGACAAGCTGGAGAGCCTGACCGTGCCGGAAGAAATGATGGAGAAGATCGACGCTTCCGATGCGGACTACTACCATGTGTTCGGCACGCTGGGCGGCATGCTGGACGGGAAAAGCTACATCACGGTCAGCGAAATGCGCAATGAGAACGGCCAGCCCAGCGGTTACCTGTTCCTGTGCTCTTCCGGCGAGCAGCTGACCCAGTTCAAGCAGCAGTTCTGGTCCAACTTCCTGCTGTCGGCCTGTGTGATGCTGCTGTGTGCCAGCATCCTGACCAAGATCCTGATGCGCCAGCTCACCGACCCGCTGCAGAAGGTGACGGATGCCGCCCAGCGCTTTGGCGGCGGTGATCTTTCCGTCCGTGTGGAGGGGGTGGAAGGCGAAGGCGAGGCAGCCGACCTTGCCCGCACCTTCAACCGCATGGCAGACAACATCCAGATGAACGACAACTCCCGCGGTCAGTTCATGGGCAACATCGCCCACGAGCTGCGCACCCCCATGACCACCATCAAGGGCTTTGTGGACGGCATTCTGGACGGCACCATCCCGCCGGATATGCAGAACCACTACCTGCAGCTGGTCAGTGAGGAAACGGGCCGTCTGGCACGGCTCATCCAGAACATGCTGGATCTTTCCAAGCTGGAAAGCGGCGAATATCAGGTGAATGCCCGGATGTTCAACATCTGGGAGACCATCACCGGCGTGGCGCTCTCGGCAGAGCAGCGCATCAACGACGGCATGATCGACATCGACGGCCTGACCATGGACGAAAAGGTGCTGGTCTACGCCGACCCCGACCTGATCCATCAGGTGGTGTATAACCTGCTGGACAACGCCATCAAGTTTACGCCTGCGGGCGGCACCATCCGCTTCGGGGTGGAAAAGCTTGGCCCGGAAGCCGAGATCTCCATCTGGAATTCCGGTCAGGGCATCAGCCCGGAAGCGCTGCCCTACGTGTTCCAGCGGTTCTACAAGGAGGACCGCTCCCGCGGCCTGCACGCCCGGGGCGCTGGCCTTGGCCTGAACATCTGCAAGGTGCTGGTGAACCTTTCCGGCGGGCAGATCCGGGTGGAGAGCCAGCAGGGCGAGTGGTGCCGGTTCGTGTTCACCCTGCCCACCGTGGCCCCGAACCCCGGCGGCATGAAGCGCCTGCCGGACGAAGCCGGCGGTGAACCCACCGTGGAAGACCCTGCAAGCATGAAGCCCGTAGAATGAACTTCCAGCCAGACTGCCCCGGACCCGAGGCGGTCTGGCTGTTTTGGCGTGGGGAAACTTTGCCGCTGATGAAACTCCCCCAGTCATCTCGCTGCGCTCAATGCCAGCCCCCTCTGGGATGGGGCCCTTGGCATGGCGGTAAAGCTTCCGGTTAAAGTGCAAATCTTCCGGGCGTGCCAGAGGCTCCCTCTCCGAGGGAGCTGGCAAAGCCGTCAGGCTTTGACTGAGGGAGTTTACTTCGCAAATGGACAGATCTTTCCAAATACGTCATTTCCGTGAAAAAGCCGTTGGCGGGTTTGATTTTTTGCTCGTTTTCATGTAAACTAAAAGATAACCATGCCCATGCTGTTTTTGCGGTTTGAAACCGCCAGCACAATGGGACAAATGGGAATAAGAATTTATAAAATAACGGAGCGTAAAGATAGAATATGGCAATCGTAAGTCCTTCGATCCTTTCCGCTGATTTTGGCAAACTGGGTGCAGACTGCCGCATGGTGCTGGATGCCGGTGCACAGATGCTGCATTACGACGTGATGGACGGCCACTTTGTGCCCAACATCAGCTTTGGCGTGCCGGTGCTCAAGAGCCTGCACAAAAATCTGCCGGATGCCTTTTATGATGTGCACCTGATGATCAGCCATCCGCTGCAGTATGCGGAAGCCTTCATCAAAGCCGGTGCCACCCTGTACAACTTCCACCTTGAGTGCGAGGACGATATCCAGGCCACCATCGATGCCGTCCGGGCGCTGGGCTGCAAGGTGGGGCTGACCATCAAGCCCGGCACCGAGCCGCAGGCGCTGGCACCGTATCTTGACCAGCTGGATCTTGTGCTGGTGATGAGCGTGGAGCCCGGCTTCGGCGGACAGAAGTTCATGCCCTCGGCGCTGGACAAGCTGCGCTGGCTCAAGGCGGAGCGCGCGGCACGCGGCGCACACTACCTGCTGGAAGTGGACGGCGGCGTGGACAATGCCACCGCGCCCCAGTGCGTGGAAGCGGGCGCTGATATTCTGGTGGCGGGCAGTGCAGTGTTCGGCGCAGCAGACCCTGCTGCAGCCGTGCAGCACCTCGCCAGCCTTTGAAAGGATAACCATTTATGGATGAATCTTTGATCCGGGAGCAGGAGGCGCAGCTCCAGAAGACCGGCCGCTACTATAAGCATATCTGCTTTATGGCGGTGCCGGTGCTGTGCATGGCCTGTTTTCTGTACGGTGTGCGCCCGCTGCTGCTGTGCGGCATTGCGGTGCTTACCGGTAACCTGTGCGACCGTCTCGTTTCGCTGCTGCGCCGCCGCGTGTATCAGGGCAGTGACTTTTCCAACGAGAGCTTTGCGCTCGTCATTGCCCTGCTGATGCCGGTGACGGTGGATATCTATGTTCTGATCGCCGCAGTGCTTGCCGGTGTGCTGATCGGCAAGGAGATCTTTGGCGGCTACGGCAGCTACCCCTTCAACCCGGCTGCTGTGGGCTATGTGGTGGCGGCAGTGTCATGGCCGGAACAGGTGTTCCGCTATCCGCAGCCCTATACGAACATCCCTTTGTGGGACGCTTCCATGGTGCCGGTCTCCAGCGCCATTGAGGACACCCTGCGCAGCGGCGGCATGCTGAACATCGGCTCGCTGGCGCTGGGTCTGGGCGAATATGCTGCTCCCATGGGCACCGGCGCTGCGCTGGTGATCCTTGCCTGCGGCCTGTTTTTGTGGACCCAGAAGGATGCCCACATGTCTGCATCGATCAGCTTTCTTGTGACCTGTGCGGTCATTGCGTTCTTCTTCCCGCGGCAGGCGGGCCTTGCCGACAGTGCCGTGCTGTCAAATATCCTGCCCCGCCTGCAGTGTGTGCGGGATGAGCTGCTGACTGGCGCGATCCTGTTCAGCGCGGTGTTCCTGATCAACGAGCCTTACACCTGCGTGCACCACCGCATGGGCCGTGTGCTGTACGGCGTGCTGGTGGGCGTTGTGAGCATGGGCTTCCGCTACTATGGCGTGTACGAGACCGGTGTGTGCTTTGCGCTGCTGGCGGTCAACAGTGTGTCGGCATGGATCGACCGCACCGAGGCAAAGCTGTATCACCTGACCCATCTGCAGGCAGATGCCGGAAAGGGGGCAGCACAATGAGACGCGCAACGGCTGAACTGATCGTAAAAGATCCCAACAAGTTTGCCCACCACGACCGTGTGTTCCTGAATAACCCGGTGGTCATGCAGGGCATGGGCCTTGCCCCGCTGGTGGTGCTTGCCACCAGCGGCCAGAATGCGGTGATGCTGGCGGTGGCGGTGGCGCTGCTGCTGGTGCCCTCCCGCGTGCTGGCCTGTCTGCTGAGCCGCCTTGTGCCCCTGCACGACGAGGACCCCGCCCCGGAAACGCTGCAGAAAAAGCTGCTGCCCCGTGCACTGGTATACGGCTTCAGCACGGCGGTGGTGTATCTGGCGGTGTATCCCATCCTGAATATGCTGTTCAGCACCAGCCTGCTGAGCCTTGGCATCTACCTGCCCCTGCTCACGGTGGAGCCGCTGCTGACCTACCGCTTTGGCCGCGTGCAGGAGACGGTGCGCAAGGCTGTCTCCAAGGGCCTGCGCATCACGGTGGGCTATGCTTTGCTGCTGGTGCTGCTGGGCTGCGTCCGTGAATGGCTGGCCGCAGGCACCATGTTCGGTGTGGTTGTCAGCCGCCCGGTGCTGCCCATGGCAAGCATGCCGGCAGGCGGCTTTATCGTGCTGGGCGTGCTGTGCGCCGTATGGCGTGCACTGGCCCAAAAGCGCAAGGCATATCTCACCAAAGAGGCACGCAACCTTGTGGATGTGCATTCCCAGAAGGAGGCGGACCGCGAACAATGAGAGATGTTGTAACAACAAGCGCAGTGTTCTTCAGCTATGCACTGCTGGCGGTGTTCGCGCAGAACGCCGTCTTTACCCGTGCACTGGGCGTTTCGCGTCTGGTGCAGCTGGTGGGCGATGACCGCACCAGCAGCTGGCTGTTTGGTATGCAGCTGTGCATCACGCAGGTGCTGGTAACGCCGTTTGCGTGGTATGCCGGCAGCCGGATCGCGCCGCTGGCAAACCGTGCCCAGCTGCGCCCGCTGGTGTATATTGCCAGCATTGCCGTGGTGTGCGTTCTGGAGCACGCCGTGCTGTGGCTGGCGAAGGGCCTGCCGCACCGCAGCGCATTGCTGCGCATCGTGCCGCTGGCGGGCCTGAACAGCTGTGTGCTGGGCACTGTACTGGTGGAGCGCACCCAGAGCTTTACGCTGGGGCAGAGCCTTGGCTTTGGTCTTGGCAGCGGCCTTGGCTATGTGCTGGCGGTGCTGCTGGTAACGGAAGCCCGCCACCGCCTGCGCAGCAAGGCCATCCCGGAAGCATTCCGCGGCCTGCCCATCACGCTGGTGTATATCGGCGTGCTGGCACTGGCAATCTATGGTTTCACCGGACATTCTGTGATCCTGTAACATTGGCAGGGAGGAGAATCGACAATGGCAAAGTATAAACGTCAGAAGGTCAAGCGCTACCGCCGCAGCTTCTACAGCCGCGGTACACGCATCAAAAAAGGCATCGGCATCGTGGTGCTGGTGCTGGCGGTGCTGGGCGCAGCCTGGCTGGCAGCACCCCACGTGCTGGACTGGGCTACCCACACCTGGTATACTGTGGTGAAGAACCGTGATCTGGAAGCTGAATCGGCATCCCGCGCAGCCGCCTCGTCCGAAGCAGCTGCATCCTCGGCGGTACAGGAAGCGGCTTCGTCCCAGCCGGAGCCGGAACAGCCCAAGGAGCTGGACGGCAAGGCCATTACCGGCGGCAGCTGGGCCGCAGTGGATGTGAGCACCCTTGCCGATGATGCGGCCATCCGTGCAGCGGCGCAGCAGCTCAAGGCGCAGGGAGCGGATTACGGCCTTGTGACCCTGAAAACACCGGATGGCAGCATCTGCTACGCTTCGCAGGTGCCGGCTGCCGCCCAGAGCATTGCCGACACCACCGTGGACCCGGCCCGCATCGCGGCCATCTTCCGGGAAGAGGGCGTGATCCCTGTGGCCCAGCTTGCAGCCTTCAAGGACCCCATCTCCTCCCGCACCGACCGCAGCATGGCCATCCACTACGGCGACGGCCTGTGGCTGGACGCCCAGAAGGGCGGCAATGCATGGCTGAATCCCTACTCCGCTGCGGCAGTGGAATATGTAGGCGATCTGGTAGCCGAGGTGCAGGGTATGGGCTTTGAGCAGGTAGTCCTGACCAATGTCCAGTTCCCGAAGCTCAGCCGCAAACAGGACTACGGCGAGACCAGCGGCGTTTCCCGCGCGGATCAGCTCAAGGCGGATATCGCCGCCCTGCAGAGCCGCTTTGCGGGCAGCGTGACCCTGTGGTTCAGCTACACGCTGGATCAGTGCAACACCAACAGCGTGTCGCTGGATGTGCCCGCTGTGACGCTGGGCATGCACAACCTGATCGTTACGGCGGATACGCTGGACGCGGCGGCACGCGGACAGCTGCAGCAGTCTGCCGCCGAAGCCGGTGTGCAGAACGTTGTGATCTGCAGCACCGAGAGCTTCCAGTAAAAAGAACATGGATCGCTTTGGTTATTGTAAAAGGGAGAGATCTACTATGAACACGAAATCCTGCTTTGCACCGGCCCACATTCTTCTGCCTTCGGAGCAGATCCCACTGGAAAAGTGGGGCTGCATTGCCTGCGATCAGTTCACCAGTGACCGGGATTACTGGCAGAAAGCCGAGGGTGCCGCGGCAGGCAGCCCCAGCACCCTGAACATGATCCTGCCGGAGGTCTATCTGGAGGACGGCGATGCCGATGCACGCATTGAGAAGATCCATGCCACCATGGATGACTATGCCCGGAACGTGCTGACCCGCGCGGTGGACGGCTTTGTTTACATGGAGCGCACCGAGCAGAGCGGTAAGGTGCGGCAGGGCCTTGTGGGCATGGTGGATCTGGAAGCCTACAGCTACCGCCGGGGCGAGAAATGCACGGTGCGTCCCAGCGAGAGCACGGTGGAAAGCCGCATCCCGCCCCGCATGAAGGTGCGTACCGGCGCTGCGCTGGAAACGCCCCATATCATGATGCTGGCGGACGACCCCGGCTGCACCCTCATCGAGCCGGTGGCGGCGCATAAAGCCGAACTGCCCAAGGTATACGAGGGCGAGCTGATGCTGAACGGCGGCCACATTGCGGGCTGGGCTGTGGAAGACCCTGCCCTCATTGCGCAGATCGAAGATGCGCTGGCTGTGCTGGGCAGTCAGGAAGAATTCGACAAAAAGTATCCGGATGCCACCCGCCGCGACCCGCTGACGCTGGCCGTGGGCGACGGCAACCACTCGCTGGCCACTGCAAAGGCCTGCTGGGAGGAGCTGAAAAAGACACTCACACCGGAGCAGGCAGCAAACCATCCGGCCCGCTGGTGTCTGGCCGAGGTGTGCAATGTGCACTCGCCCGCCATCGAGATCGAGCCGATCCACCGCGTGCTGTTCAATGTGGACTGCGCAGCGGTGCTGCTGAGCCTGATCACGTGGAGCGATTCCAATATGGCCGGCTGCAGCTTTGGCGGCAGCAAGCAGCAGCCCTTCACGCTGGCCGGGCCGCACATGTCCAACGTGCTCAGCTTTGAGGACCCAACCGCACCGCTGACCGTGGGCACCATTGACGAATTTATCGAATACTATCTTGAGCACCACAAGGAAGCCCGCGTGGACTATGTGCACGACGAGCCTGCTGTGCGCGCCCTGTGCAAAAAAGGTGCTGTGGCATTCCTGATGCCGCCGTTTGCCAAGAGTGACCTGTTCAAAGGCGTTGTGATGGGCGGCGTGCTGCCGCGCAAGACCTTCAGCATGGGCCACGCAGAAGAAAAGCGGTACTATGTGGAGTGCCGGAAAATTACGGAATAATTATTGGAGAACCATGACATTTAAAGAATTGAATCTGTCCGCCCCGCTTCTGCGCGCTGTGCAGGAGGCAGGCTATGAGACCCCGTCGCCCATTCAGGCGGCGGCGATCCCGCCGGTGCTGTCCGGCCGGGATCTGATGGGCTGCGCCCAGACCGGTACCGGCAAGACGGCTGCTTTTGCGCTGCCCATGCTGGACCGGCTCACGGCCAATGCGCCCCGCAGAAAGGGTGCCATCCGCGCCCTGATCCTGACCCCTACCCGTGAGCTTGCTTTGCAGATCGGCGAAAGCTTTGATGCCTACGGCAAGTATCTCAAGCTGCGCAGCACCGTCATTTTTGGCGGCGTGGGCCAGGCACCGCAGGTGGAAGCGCTGAAAAAGGGCGTGGACATCCTGATCGCCTGCCCGGGACGGCTCAACGACCTGATCGGTCAGGGATTTATCGATCTCTCGAACCTTGAGATCTTTGTGCTGGACGAAGCCGACCGGATGCTGGATATGGGCTTTGTGCACGATGTGAAGAAGGTGATCGCAAAGCTGCCCGGGGAGCGTCAGAACCTGATGTTCAGCGCCACCATGCCCACCGAGATCGAACAGCTGGCCGCAGGCATCCTGCGCAAGCCCGCCTTCGTCAAGGTGGACCCGGTGTCCAGCACCGTGGACCGCATCCAGCAGAGCCTGTACCATGTGGAAAAGGGCAACAAGAAATTCCTGCTGCCGTGGCTCATCAAGAACCTGCAGCCCCCGGTGGTGAACGCGCTGGTGTTCAGCCGCACCAAGCACGGCGCGGATAAAATTGCAAAAGACCTCACCAAGCAGGGTATCCCGGCGGCGGCCATCCATGGCAACAAGAGCCAGACCGCCCGCGTGACCGCGCTGGAAAACTTCAAGGCCGGTAAGACCAAGGTGCTGGTAGCCACCGATATCGCCGCCCGCGGCATCGATATCAGCGAGCTGTCCCATGTGTTCAACTACGACCTGCCCGAGGTACCGGAGACTTACGTGCACCGCATCGGCCGCACGGCCCGCGCCGGTGCCGACGGTACGGCGGTCAGCTTCTGTGCACCTGAGGAGCAGGAGTATCTGGCAGGCATCGAAAAGCTGAACCGCCGCAAAATTCCCGTGGTGAGCGGCCACCCGTGGGACGGCGTGCCCGCGCCGGTGCGCCCGGAGCCGCCGGTGCGCGGCAAAAAGCCCAAGGCAGCCGCCGCTGAACCGGCAGAAAAGCCTGCCGCAAAGCAGCCGAAGCCCGCAAAGGCCGAAGCAAAAAACGCAAAACCTGAAAAAAAGGCTGCACCCGCACCCAAGGTGCAGGCAAAGCCCGCAAAAACCGAAAAAGAGGAACCACTCATGGATGATACCAAGCGTACTACCGGCGGACGCAGCAATGACCGCCGTTCCAATAATAACAGCCGCCCGCGCCGGGAGCAGAACGCTCCTGCCCGCGGCAGCAATGCGCAGCCCAAGTTTGACCCGCATTTTGTGAGTGCCCCGGAGGCCACTCCGCTGCGCCCGGCCAAAAAGACTCCGGCTGCACCCGCCGCCCCGGCCATCCGTACGGCTGCACAGCCTGCTCAGCAGAATAGCAGCACGCAAGGCCAGAAGAGCCGTCGCAATGACCGCAGCGACCGTCCGGCCCGCCAGAACAGCCAGCCTGCCGCCCAGAGCCAGAGCGCAGAGCAGGGCCGCGGTGCAAACAACGGCCAGCGCGGCCGTCAGAATGCGTCCCGCAATGCACAGCCTGCACCGGCCCGTGCCCCCAGAGCGGAGAGCAGCCGCCGCGGCCGTGCCGCTGCTGCAAGGGACGAAGACCCGGGCCTTATGCTCATCAGCCGTCGTCCGCCGCAGCAGAAGTTCACGAACTTTGAGGAGTATATGAACGCCCACGGCGGTGCAACTGCACCCATTGAGGACCACAGCGACGAAGTATGAGCAAAAATGAACCGTTTGCCCCATGGCAGTGCCCGCTGTGCGGGGAGAAACTGACCGGCGACAGCACCCTGAAATGCACAAAAGGCCACTGCTTTGACCGCGCCAAGGAGGGCTACTGGCATCTGCTGCCGGTGCAGAGCATGCGCACCAAGGCCCCCGGCGACAGCAAGGAGATGGTGGCCGCCCGCCGTGCGTTCCTGAATGCCGGATACTACGGCATCTTTGGCAAAGCGGTGGGTGAGCTGTGCGCAGAGTACGGCCAGCCTGCCAGCCCGGAGGCGGCGCTGCATCTGCTGGATGCAGGCTGCGGCGAGGGCTGGTACGACCGCTGCATCGCGCAGGCGCTTGCCGAAAAAGGCCGCCGGGTGCAGCTGGCGGGTTTTGATATCGCAAAGCCTGCGGTGCGCCTTGCGGCCAAGGCCCTGCCCACGGCACAGTATGCGGTGGCATCCAGCTTCAGCCAGCCGGTGCGCACCGGCTGGGCCGACCTGCTGCTGAACTGCTTTTCGCCCTTTGCACAGGAGGAATTCCTGCGGGTGCTGCGCCCGGGCGGACGGATGATCTATGTGGTGCCCGGTGCCGAACATCTGTACCAGATGAAGGCCGTGCTCTACGAAAAGCCCTACAAAAACCCGGTGCAGCAGGTGGAGTACCCGGGCTTCCGCGCCATTGATGAGCGTGAGGTGCAGGGTACCATCACCGTGCCCGCGCCCAGCTGGAAGCCCTGTTTGCCATGACCCCCTACTACTGGAAAACGCCCCGCGACGGTGCCGCCCGCCTTGCGGCTCTGCCGCAGCTCACCACAACCATCGCCTTTCCGCTTTCTGGTGTTTGAAAAGCTGTAATAAGATAAAAAGGACTGCCGTGCAGAGTGCATGGCAGTCCTTTTTTGTACCTATTCTCATGCTTGTTGATTTTCACAAGAACTGACATACTAATATATCAATTTCACACAAAAACAACAAAATCTATTTACAAGCTAGTTATATTGTGGTACGATTTGTGCAGATTTCGATGGCATGATACAACTGGAATGTCTATCGGGCCCGGCAGCAGGGCGTTTGCTGCACAGCTTTGGGCGGCTTTGCTCTGCACAAATGAGCCGTCTGCATTTAAAAGGAGAAATGATGATGAACAGAAGAGACTTTATGAAGCTTTCTGCCGCTTCTGCTGTGACCATGGGCGCAGTGGCTGGCATGGCGCCCGCATCCTTTGCTGAAAACGCTGGCGTGCACACCGATGCTGAGGTGCAGGCCATGGTGGCAGAGGAACTCCGTCTCTCCCGCGAGGTGGCCTTTTATCCGGCTGCTTTCCGGGGCGATTTTGACAAGTTCTATGTGCTGTTCCACAAGCTGTCCCGTGCTCAGTACGAGAAGGTGGACGGTGCACCTGTGCCCGGTATCAACGCCTCCCACTACGATATGTGTGTTGCTCTGACCAATGCCCGCAAGGCGCTGCGCCAGATCAAGGACCCCAAGAGCACCGTTTGGGAAATTTGGGGAGATCAGATGGCCGTGGAATCTCCGCTGCCCACCAACTGGGAAATTGCTACGATACGAGGGCTTCCGCCCTTCCTGAACCCGTACCTGCTGCGAGATCAGGGCAAGGTGAAGGGCAACGTGATCATTATTGCAGGCGGCGGCAGCACCCACCGCAACAACGTGGTGGAAGGCTACCCGGTGGCCGAGTTCTTCAACAAGAACGGCTACAACGCCTTTGTGCTGCAGCGCCGCGTCAACCCTTATGCCGCTGTGGATCAGCAGCTGGATCTGGCCCGTGCTATCCGCTACATCCGCCACAACGCCTCTGAAAAACACATCGGCAAGACCGATATCATGATCGCTGTGGGCTTCTCTGCCGGCGGCATGAATGTAATGCAGGTGGTGGCCGACCAGTTCGGCACTACGAATACCCCGGATAAGGTCTACCCCAGCTACGTCTGCGATGCTGTGGACCATGAGAGCGCTGACCTGAATGTGGCGATTCCCATCTACGGACTGTTCGTCACTGGTCTGAACTTCACGAAGAACCCCAACCTGCCTCCGGTCTTTGGTGTTGTGGGTCAGAAAGATGGCCTGAGTGCGATGATGCTGCCCTCTCTGCCGGAGTGCGCAAATATCTTCACGGACTTCAGCTTCTATCTGGCACCTGATGCGCCCCACGGTGTGGGTCTGGGCACTGGCACCAAGGGCTATGTGGACTACTACACCCAGATCGCC